>Ga0233437_1001684_pt1 | contig 38717 bp, 63 predicted proteins | sample SI_122_August201_FD_182714 | JGI IMG/M metagenome (GOLD analysis project Ga0233437, IMG submission 182714) | Seawater microbial communities from Saanich Inlet, British Columbia, Canada - SI_122_August2016_200_MG | ecosystem: Environmental > Aquatic > Marine > Inlet | place: Canada: British... | reverse complement strand
ATGAAGGAACTTTGGAATTAAAAAATCATATGTCATTGGTTTTTCTAATTCCAAAGTTCCTTCATGGGTAAAAAAAGTTGAAACCTTGGAAGAAATTCCAAACAATTCTCTGGTATTAATAGACGAAGCAGGAATATCTTTTTCTGCAAGATCTTCAATGAATCTCGCTAACAAAAAGTTAGCCGAGTTATTGGCCATTGCCAGACACAAGAACCTATCCTTGGTATTTATCACACAAAATTCTGCAATGTTAGATTTGAATGTACTAAGGTTATGTGACATTTTATTGTTTAAGGAACCTTCATTATTACAAACTAGATTTGAAAGAAAAGGACTACAAGATATTTTTTCTAAAGTAAGCACATCTTTTTCAGAAATTGAAAAGAAAAAGGAACACTTTTATATTATTTCAGATGACTTTGAAGGATTAGTTCGTTCTGGGTTGCCGCAGTTCTGGAATGAATCAATTTCCAAGGCATTCAGAAAGAAGTAAAGGATTTGCAATTAAAACAGTTCTAATAGAAAATAAAAAAATTTATAAATGAAAAGAACAAAAAATTAATATGAGATTATTGATACCATTAATGAACACACTTAATTTTTTAGCAATCTTTCTTATATTATACCTTACAGGTACAGTTAATTCAACAACATTAATTATTGGAATTGTTACTGGTCTTATTATAGGATTAATAATAGAACTTGTGTTCCACCATAGCAAAAAACCTAGAAGAAGAAAAAGAGCACTTCCAGAAAAGGTTTCTACTAAATTAATAATCTTGCCATCAGCATTACTTCTTGTATTAGTTGTACTTGCGGGCCTTTACGCAACAGGACACAACCCATTTGAGTTTGCAGGACATGCGACTACAGATGAAACAACAGAAGAGGTAAATGAAACAGTAGAAGAAGAACCAGTTGAAGAAGAAGAACCCGAACCAGAATACGTTGGACACTGCGAGGAAAGGGAGCTCAAAAAAGAATTTAATCAAGAAGCAGGGGCATTTGCCCACATAGAAGACTGGGAACGTGTTGGCTATAAGTGTAATGTCCTAGATGATTGCATAGACAAATTAGACGATTCTGGAAGATCTTATGATCCGGATGACATTAGATGTGATATAATATAACTTATTTCTCTAAACTTTATTACTAAGAAAACACTATTGAAATCCATTTACCAACAAAATGAGTTAGGATAATCACAACCACTGCAATTCCCAAATGTTCTAAAATAGACTTGTACGGACCAAACCCTGTTTTCTTAGCTATATCATAACTAAGCACAGAGATTAGAAAGAGGCCCCAGATAATACTAACAATAACCGCTGTTTCTAACTTAAATAATAATACTGGAATAATAAACGTTAAGGTAATTATTAGTTTGGAGATAAAAGAAGAAAACGTAGATTCCCACACACCCCTCTTGGTGTGTTTTTTATTTGATTCTTCAGATATATGGATTCCCAAGGAGTCAGAAAGGGAATCTGCTATTGCAACCATTAATATCCCACCAATAACAACCAAGACAGAATGAGTACTTGCGTTTAAACCTACAATCATACCCAATGTAGTAATTACTCCAGAAGTTAAACCAAAACTAAATCCCTTTTTTACAGACGCCTTCAATCTACTAAGAATGAATCTCTAGTGTTTTTAAAACTTATCAAAAAACATATAAACAATGAAACTTAAATTAAATTATGAAGCTATTAATATTATTACTAATAATCTTTATTTCTGGTTGTACACAACAAATGGCTTGCACAGAAGATGCAAGATCCTGCCCAGACGGATCATGGGTTGCAAGAGATCACACAAATAACTGTGAATTTAATCCTTGCCCAGATAAAATAACCTGTGATTACTATAATCCCTGCCCAGAAGGGTATAATTGTGTTTCATTCCCAGATGAACTCGCACCAATATGTTTCATTAGTGCAGAAAACCTATGTTCAAGATGTGAATCAAATCAATGTGATTATACAGAATCAATTCCAATGGTAGTTGAATGTATATAATTAAGGGTATTTGTGATCGGGTTCTTCCGCATCTCCAAACTCTATCCTCTCTAATCTGTATAAATCTCTTGGGGCAGAATAGTTCATTGGAACCCCTTCTTCCTCTCTTGTCCCTTCTCGCCCTATAAGCCCAACTGCCAATCTATGGCCTGCCACTAATAATTTATCCTCTCCAGAAAATATTCTGGCAGCATATACAAAATCACCTAATCCAGATAAAGTAAAAGTAACCCTTCGGTGGTTTTTTGGTCCTCTAATCTCTAGAAGTTTTATGGTTAAATCTAATCCATTCTCTCCTAATGGAATATAATGCATTCCTTCTCCAACTCTTTGGCGCCTTATTAAACCCATTTTCCAAAGAAATCCAACTTTAAACCATTTAAAAAACTTACTAAAACTAAAAATGAAGGAAGTTGTAGTGTCTTTTCTTCATTCCAAGGGCACGCCGGCCCTAAAGTCGAAAAGGTTTGGTCAAACTTCCAAGAAAGAAAACGCAGTAAAATTATAAAAAACCTTCGAAACAGAAACATTTATAAGTTTTTCACCACTACCCGGTCGTATGAAACAAAACAAATTGTTCATATTAATTTTGGCAACATTTATTCTAATCTCTTCAGTACAAGCATTATCTGTAGATTTACAAGATGTAAATAATGAAAGAAGGGGAGATGGTGTTGAATTTGATGTTGAAATTATATTAAACAGTCTTGAACAATTTATGCTTGAAAACGATTACCTAATAATTAAAAAAATAGACTTAATCTTAGAAGGGCCAGAAGATTTCCAAGAAACCTGTAGTATTCACGACGAACAAGACATTGACTGCAATCTAGAACTTGAAGTAAATATAAAAAATACCGAATATGAAATTGAATGGGACACTTCATCTAAGCAAGAAAAAGGAACATACACTTCAAAAGTGAAAGCATATGTTTCAGATAAATACCCCCAATTCAGTTATTGTGGAATTATGGAAGGAATTTTTAGGGAGTGGTATTTTACTCAAACACAAGGAACCTTTGATCCTATGCTAGATCTAGATGGGAACGGAGTAGTTGATCTATTTGATGTACTAATCTTTTCTTCAGAGGAGCAATATCAAGAAGATTCTGTGTTATTTGGAAAATTCAGAGAGCATTTCGGAGCAATACAAGACATACAGATTATAATCGATATATTAAACGTTTATGAGGATGATGTAGTAGATATTTCAGATCTTGTTGTTTTCACACAAAACATGGACGATGAGGCTTGGTGCTTAACACAGCTAGATATTGAAGAATATGTGGCATATGAATACGAATCAGAAGAAAAAGAGTTTAAATTAACTTCTAAACAAAGAAGCTCACCTGAAGAAGAAGAGTTTCCAAGTTGGTATTACCAAGGGACCGCACAAGAAGAATTAGTGCAAGATACAACCCAAAAACAGATTATTGAAACACCTGGAGATGCTGGAATAAAAATACTACTTATTATTGGAATAATTCTAGAACTTATTATAATTTTTTACTTCTTAAAAAAATTAAGTTAAAAACATGGATGCAATCAAAACCTTTATAAGTCCCTAATTTTCACTAAATAATCCCCTACTGTAAAGCAATTCAGCTGCTGATTCTAGAAAGATTTATAAACACGACAAAGTGCAAAAAAGAACATGGCAAAAAGACATCAACCAAGATCAGGAAGCTTACAGTTTTGGCCTAGAGTCAGATCTAAAAGAATCTATTCTAATATTAAGAATTGGTTCACAAATAATGATCCAAAACCTTTGGCTTTTGCAGGGTATAAAGTTGGGATGACACACATCCAAACCACAAAACCAGGCAAAAAAGGTACAGAGATTATCACCATGACTCCAGTCACAGTGATTGAGTGCCCACCATTAAAACCTCTTTCTCTCAGATTTTACAGAAAAACACCATACGGTTCAAAAGCCATAACACAAATCTTATCAAAAAATTTAGAAAAAGAATTAAAACGAAAAATTACAATTCCAAAAAAACCTAAAGAAGAAGTTCCAAAGGATTATGATTTTATGAAATTAATAGTATATACCCAACCAAAATTAACTGGAATCGGAAAAAAGAAACCAGAAGTATTTGAAATCCCCATCGGAGGAGATCTAGAATACGCAAAATCCTTATTAGAAAAAGAAATCAACGTAGACGATGTATTTAAGGCCGGACAATTTACTGATTCCCATGCAATTACGATTGGAAAAGGATTTACCGGTCCTGTAAAAAGATTTGGAATTTCTTTAAAATCCCATAAATCTGAGAAAAAAAGAAGGGCACCTGGAAATCTAGGGGCATTCACACCAAGAAAAACCTCTTGGAAAGTCCCACAACACGGACAACACGGTTTCCACAAAAGGACAGAATATAATAAAATAATAATGTTAATCGACGAAGACAAAGAAAGAATAAACCAAAAAGGTGGATTTAAGGGATATGGATTAATAAAAAACAAATACATTTTGATTAAAGGTTCAATCCAAGGCCCATCAAAGAGATTAATCATGCTTACTGAATCAATCAGAGGAAAAAAATCAAAAAATATAGAGGAAATAAAGTACATAAGTACTTCATCTAAACAATGAAATCAACAACATTCAATAAAACTGGAGTAAAAGGAAAAGAAGTAAGTTTGCCTAAACAGTTTTCTGAAGAAGTAAGGCCTGATCTAATCAAAAGAGCAGTTCTAGCCATCCAAGCCAATAAAAGACAGCAATATGGTACCGATCCAAGGGCTGGAATGGAACAGTCTGCTAAAATATCTAGAAGAAGGAGGGCATACCGTGGTGGTTATGGAAGAAGTATGGCCAGAATCCCAAGAAAAGTTATGATTCGAAGAGGAACTCAATTTGTTTACACGGGTGCGATTGTTTCAAACACAACCGGCGGTAGAAGGGCTCACCCGCCAAAGGCAGAAAAGATTTACGATCAAAAAATAAACAAAAAAGAAAAACAAAAAGCAATAAGATCTGCAATTGCAGCAACACTAGATAAAGAATATCTAAAATTAAAAGGATTCACAATATTAGATAATGTTCCATTAATCATAGAAAAAGTAGAGAGTATTGAAAAAACAAAAGATTTCAAAGATTTACTAATAAAACTTAACTTAAAACCAGAATTAGAAAGGGCAGAAAGCAAAAAAATCCGGGCAGGAAAAGGAACAATGCGTGGAAGAAAATACCGAAAAGTGAGGGGCCCATTAGTTGTGGTAGCAGATAATAATTCAAAAGTCTACAAAGCATGTAGAAATCTTCCAGGATTTGATGTGGTCAATGTTGATTCATTAAACACAGAGTTATTGGCGCCTGGTGCAGAACCAGGAAGGTTTGTTATATGGTCATTAGACGCAATAAATAGATTAGAAAAAGAAAAATTATTTTACAAGAAAGATGGATCCGTACAAAGTAATAAAGTACCCGCTAGCAACTGAAAAAGCTGTTAGACTAATGGAAGCAGAGAATAAGCTAACGCTAGTTGTAGATAAAAAAGCGAAAAAACAAGATATCAAAGAAGCAGTTGAAAAACTATTCAATGTAAAAGTGATGAAGGTAACAACCTTACACACACCAGATAACAAAAAGAAAGCATATTTATTATTATCACCAGACACTCCAGCAGTGGATGTAGCAACAAAACTAGGACTAATGTAAAATGGGTAAGAGACTAATAACACAAAGGCGTGGAAGAGGAACTGCAACTTATCGTGCACCCAGCCATAGGTATGTTGGTTCAACATCCCATAGACCATACGATGAAATAGAAAAAGATGGAATCATCACAGGAAGGGTATTAAATTTAATAAATTGCCCAGGACATTCGGCACCCTTAGCAGAAATAGAATACGCAGGCGGAGATAGGATATTGGGACTTGCAGTAGTAGGATTAAACACAAGGCAGTCTGTATCATCAGGAGCAAAAGCAAAAGCAAATGTGGGAAACACATTACCACTTAAGAAAATTCCAATTGGAACATCAATATCAAACATAGAGTCCCAAATCGGAGATGGTGGAAAGTTCATGAGGGCAGCAGGAAGTTTTGCCAAAATACTATCAAAACAAAATAATAAAATTACTATTCAATTTAAATCAAAAAAAACAAAAGTTTTAGATGAAAAATGTAGAGCAACCGTGGGTGTTATTGCCGGCGGTGGAAAAAGGGAAAAACCAGTACTTAAGGCAGGTAAAAAAGTAAAGATGATGAAGGCTAAAAACAAGTTATATCCAAGAACATCTGGTGTAGCAATGAACGCAGTAGATCATCCATTCGGTTCTGGAAGGGGAAGACACATGGGTAAACCAAGAACAGTTTCAAGAGATGCACCTGCTGGAAGAAAGGTTGGTTCAATTGCATCAAAGAGAACAGGAAAGAAGAAATAAAATGGCTAAAAAAGAATTCACATATCGGGGAAAAACAATGGAAGAACTTAAGGCAATGCCTATACAAGATTTCATGAAATTAGTTCCAGCAAGGAAAAGAAGAACATTATCACGAGGATTCACAGATGCCCAAAAGAGTCTAATAAAAAAAGTAGAAGCAGCAAACCAAGGAATTTACAAAAAAACAATAAAAACTCATTGCAGAAATATGATTATACTCCCAAGTATGGTGGGATTAAAAATACTAATTCACAGGGGGAAGGAATTTTCCCCACTTGAAATTGAAAACGAGATGGTTGGTCACCGTTTGGGTGAATTTGCTGAAACAAGAATTAGGTTAAAGCACAGTGCACCAGGTATCGGAGCTACAAAATCATCCGCACACCAATCTGTTAAATAAAAATGACTGAAGAAAAGAAGCCAAAGGAACAAGAAAAGGTTGAAACTAAAAAGGAAACTCCAAAAAAGGAAGAACCAAAAAAACAACCAGAAAAAAAGCTAGAAGATAAGCAAGAGCACTTCGCAATAGCTAAAGCAATTAATGTGGCTATTTCAACAAAACAGTCTGTGGAGATTTCAAATTTCATAAGAAAAAAACACATACAAAAGGCAAAAATGCTCTTACAAGAGGTGTTGGATCGCAAAAAGGCAATTCCATTTAAAAGATACAATCGTGATATGGGTCACAAACCAGGAAAGATTGCGGCAGGGAGATATCCTGAAAAATCCGTTAATGAATTCCTAAGATTATTAAATACGGTCCAAGCAAATGCAGAAAATAAAGGATTGGACACAAAAATATTAATAATAGAAGAAATAAAAGCAGACAAAGGCCCACAACAATGGCACTACGGTCGATTAAGAAGAAGAAAAATGAAAAACACGAACCTATTCGTTAAGGTGATGGAGAAAGAAGAATGATTGAGAGAGATATTATTAAAAAGAAATTAAAAGAATTCGAAATTCTAGAATACATTGCAGAAGAATTAGATCGACCAGGCTATAGCCACACAACAATACAAAAAACTCCGCTTGGAGAAAAAATTACAATCTTTACCTCAAAACCAGGATTTATTGTTGGTAGGAAAGGTGCAAATATAAAAGAACTAACAGTTGTTCTTAAGGATAAATTTGGCATGGAAAATCCACAAATAGAAGTAAACGAAATAGATAATACAAATTTAAATCCACATTCAGTTGCAAAACATATTGTACATACTTTTGAAAGATTTGGTCCAAGTCGATTTAAGTTTTTGGGTTATAAATTATTGGGCGATGTAATGGCTGCAGGTGCAGTTGGTGCAGAGATTGTTATTTCTGGAAGGGGTGTCCCTTCACAAAGATCTAAAACTTGGAGATTTTCTGCTGGGCATTTGAAAAAGTCAGGGGATATTGCGGAAAATAAAATAAGTAAGGGTTTCGCAGTTGCACATCTTAAGTCTGGCTCTGTAGGAGTTAAGGCAAGTATACTTACACCAGATGTAGTGCTTCCAGATCAAATTACAATCATAAAAAAAGAAGTTGTTGTAGAAGCAGTTAAGGAAACACCAAAAGAAAAAATCAAAGAAGAAGTCAAAGAAGAAATAAAAAAAGAGCTTGTTAAGGAAGAAAAAATAGATGAAAAAATCGCAGCAAAGGTTGCAGAAGAAGTAGTCGAAGAATCTGAAAAAGAGATTACAAAAGATATTCCAAAAGAAAAACCAAAAAAAGAAGAAAAAATTCCAACTGCAGCAGAACTAGCTGCAAAGAAGAAAGATGGCAATAATAAAGCTAAATGAAATAAAACAAATGAATGAAAAAGCCCTAGCAGATAAGCTAGATGAGCTTAGGAATGAATTAATTAGCATCAATGCTCAGGTTGCAATGGGTACTCTTCCAGAGAATCCTGGAAAGATAAAAGAAATAAAAAGAACTGTTGCAAAAATATTAACGATAAAAAAACTTAAGGAGGGTGAGGATAAAGTATGACTGAGATATGCCCCAAATGTGGGCTGCCACAGGACCTGTGTGTTTGTGAAACCATAGCCAAAGAGGAGCAACGAATACGTATCAGAAAAGAAAAGAAAAGATACGGAAAGTTGATGACCATCGTAGAAGGCTTGGATAAATCCACAATAGACATAAAAGACGTAGCCAAAAAGCTTAAAAGCAAACTTGCTTGCGGAGGAACCGTCAAAGATTCCACAATAGAGCTTCAAGGTGATCATGTCGCAAAGGTTAAAGGCGAGCTTGTTAAGCTTGGATTCAATCCAGACACAATAGATTAGAAAGATGGTCCAGAAATGGAGAAAAGAGCTTATTGGCTCCCAACTAGAGGTTGTGGACTCAAGAAATAAAACCCTCATCGGAATGAAAGGAAAGGTAGTAAACGAGACAAAAAATACAATAGAACTCGACAACGGAAAAAAGATATTAAAATCACATATCACAATCAAAATCGAGGGCGAAACCATAGAAGGTGAAGCACTCCAAAAAAGACCTGAAGACAGGATAAAAAAATGAAAGCAAAAAAACAAATTGGAATTGAAGTGGATTTTCCTAAAGAGGATTGTAAGGATTCAAAATGTCCTTTCCATGGAACACTGAAATTAAGAGGAAGAACTTTCCTTGGAACTGTTTATTCTAAAGATGTTCACACTTCCGCAACAGTTGAATGGGCAAGACAAGTGAAGATCAAAAAATATGAAAGAACAGAGAGGAAAAGATCTCGTGTTAGGGCCCACAATCCAAAATGTATTGATGCTCAAAAAGGTGATTCTGTTTTAATCGCAGAAACAAGACCAATAAGTAAAACAAAGAAGTTTGTAATATTACAAATAATTAAGAAAAATGAAAGCAATTAGCGCGAAAGTAACAAAGACACTGGTACGGGGTTCCCGAATAGACGTTTGTGATAACTCCGGTGCTAAAAGAGTGTTTTTGGTATCCATAAAAGGATCTAAAACCCGTAAAGGAAGATATCCAACCGCTGGGGTTGGGGATTTACTAAGAGTTTCAGTAGTCCAAGGATCCCAAGACATAAGAAAACAGTTAGTTTTCGCAATACTAGTTAGACAAAGAAAGGAGTACAGGCGACCAGATGGAACAAGGGTGAAGTTCGAAGATAATGCAGTAGTAATCTGTAAAGATGAAAAAGGAAATCCAAAGGGAACAGTGTTCAAAGGTCCAATTGCCAAAGAAGCTGCAGAAAGATGGACTGCAGTTGGTAAGGTTGCTAAAATAATAATTTAAAATGAAATCAACATTTTCAAGTACATGGAAGGGAAGCAAACAACCCCGGAAGCAACGTAAATATAGATACAATGCTCCTGCGCACATAAAGAAGAAGTTCGTTTCAGTAACTCTTTCAAAAGAGCTTAGAACAAAATACAAAAAAAGAAATGTGACTGTTGTTAAAGGAGACAAGGTCAAGGTTTTGAGGGGACAATACAAAGGAAAAATAGGAGAAGTAGAAAGAGTTGATATGAGAAACACAAAAATAATCATACAAGGGGTTGAAAATACTAGAAAAGATGGAACAAAGACTCCATATCCCACCAACCCATCAAACTTAATGATTACTGAGTTAAAAATAGAAGATAAAAAAAGAAAAGCAAGCATAGAGGGAAAATAAAATGGGAAAAGCACATATAAAACGAATCGCAGCGCCAAAATCTTGGCCAATACAAAGAAAAACAACAAAATGGGTTACCAAATCCACTGCAGGATCACATAAATTAGAAAACTCTATGCCATTGGGTGTTATATTAAAAGAAATACTAAACTATGCAACAACCACAAAGGAAGTAAAATATATATTAAACCAAAAAAAAGTATCCGTAAATGGAAAAGTAATGAAAAACCACAAATTCCCCGTTGGAATAATGGATGTTTTAACTGCCGATAAAGAAAATTATAGAATAATGCTAGATAAAAAAGGAAAATTAGTGACGGTAAGCATTAATGCAACAGAATCAAAAATCAATCCAAAAAAAGTTATAAACAAAACATCAATAAAAGGAAAAAGAGTGCAAGTTAACTTTTCAGATGGTACAAATATTATTTCAAAAGAGAATTATCAAACTGGAGACACAGTAGTTTTCTCAGATAACAAGCCAAAAGAGCATTTAAAATTCGAAAAAGGTGCTTTAATTTATATCTTGGCAGGAAAAAAAGTTGGTCAAATTGGTGCAATAAAAGAAATAATCCAGAAGAAAGGATTACAACTAACAAGAATAATTTTCACACAAGGAAAAGAAAGTTCTGAAACATTAAAAAAATATACATTCGTAATTGGAAAGAATAAACCAATTGTAACTTTAGCAAATGAATAAGATGAGAGAGATTAGGATAGAGAAGATCACACTTAATATCGGTGTTGGAGAAGCTGGAGAAAAACTAGAGAAAGCTGCAAAGCTATTGAAAGAGATTACTGGAAAAAACCCAGTACAAACAGTTTCACAAAAAAGAATTCCAACTTGGGGTGTAAGACCTGGTTTAGCAATCGGGACAAAGATAACACTAAGGGGGAAGGGTGCCGAAGATGTATTAAAACGTTTATTGGTTGCCGTGGATAACACAATAAAACCAACTTCCTTTGACAATGAAGGAAACTTTTCATTTGGGGTTCCAGAATATATTGATATACCTGATGTAGAATATTTAGTAGAAGTAGGAATAATTGGGTTAGAAGTAGCAGTTACGCTTGAAAGGCCTGGATTTAGAATCAAAAAAAGGAAGTTCCAAAAAAAGAGTGTGCCAACAAAGCACAAGATTACAAAAGAAGAATCAATGGAATATTTAAAAGAAAAATTCGAAGTAAAAATAGGAGAGGTAGAATAAAATGACAACCAGCGATCATAAAAAAGCATACACTCAACTAAGCGCAAAACCCGTTAAGCTAGCAAAGTATATCAAACACAACAAACCAAAAGAAAGGTCTTGTGGAAAAGCTTTGAAAAAATGTGGTCGATGTGGAAGACATGGGGCACATATACAAAAATACGGGATTAGTTTATGCAGACAATGTTTTAGGGAAACTGCAAAAAAAATAGGATTCAAGAAATATAACTGAGGTTAAAAAATGTCAATGAATGATACACTCGCAAATGCACTCTCACACATCTTAAACTGTGAGAAAATAGGAAAAACAGAATGCACTATAAAAAATGTGTCCAAGGTAATAAAAACTACAGTTGAGATATTAAAAAAACATGGATATCTCGGAAAAATTACTTCCACAAAAGATGCAAGGGGAGAAACAATGATAATTGAATTAAAAGGGACAATAAATAATTGTGGTGCAATAAAACCAAGATTTCCAGTTACAATGGGAGATTATGAAAAGTTCGAAAAAAGATACCTGCCAGCAAAAGATTTTGGAATAATGATCGTATCAACTCCAAAAGGAATGATGATCCAAGATGAAGCAGTAAAACAAAACCTTGGAGGAAAATTAATCGCATATTGTTATTAAAATGGCTAAACAAAATTTAAAGGACGAAATAAACATCGCAGAAGGAGTAGAAGTTACCATAGAACCGACTGCAATAAAAGTAAAAGGTCCAAATGGGGAATTAGAAAGAAGATTCTATAGCCCAGCTATTAAAATTTCAAAAAAAGAAAATACAATCATATTTGAAGTAAAAAATGCTGCCAAAAGAGAAAAAATGATGATGAAAACAACTGAAGCCCACATAAAAAATATGATAAAAGGGGTTACAGAAGGATTTGAATACACTTTGAAGGTATGTTCCGGGCATTTTCCAATGACAGTTGCTTTGGAAGGCAGAGAAGTTATTGTTAAAAATTTCCTTGGGGAATCCATTCCAAGAAAAAGCAAAATCCCAGAAGGGGCAGATGTTCAAATAAATGGGAATGATATCACTGTAAAAAGTATCAACAAAGAAACTGCTGGACAAGCAGCAGCAAAAATTGAAGCAATAACAAGAATGACAAATAAAGATAGAAGAAGATTCCAAGACGGCATATTCATTACAGAAAAGGCAGGAAAGAAAATATGAAAGGGCTATTAGAAAAAAGGAAAAAACTGAAGGCAAAGAAGCCAACTTTCTTATCTCAAGATTCAAATAGAATAAGCTTCAAGAGTAAATGGAGAAAACCAAGGGGAATACACAATAAGAGAAGATTAAACAAAGCAGGGCATCAAAAAAATCCATCACAAGGTTATAGGTCTCCAAAACTAGTTAGAGGTTTACACACATCTGGTTTAAATTTAATCACAATTAATAATTTAAAGGACATACAAAATATTGATCCAAAAACACAACTAATCGAGTTTTCTTCTACAATTGGCTTAAAAAATAAGTTAAGTCTTCTAGAAACCTGCAAAGAAAAAAAACTGCAAGTATCAAATGTAAAAGATATTGATAAATTTATCAAAGAAGCAAAAGCAAAACTAGAATTTAAGAGAAAAACAAAAACAAAAAAGGCACAAGACAAGAAAAAAGCTAAGAAAGAGGCAGAAAAGAAAGTTAAAGAAAAGGAAAAGAAAGAAACCTCTGAAGAAAAGCAAGATAAAGTAAAAGAAGATGTCCTAAAGTCAAAAAAAGAAACTAACCAAGGGCCAAAAGAGCAAATTCCAAAACAAAAAGATAATCTTCAAGCCAAAGCAGGACACCAAGCAAGTAGCGTTCCTGGAACTAAACAATGAACCTAAGAAACCAAAAAAGGATTGCATCAGATATACTGAAGAGCGGTAGAAAGAAGATAAAGTTCAACCCAGAGAGATCTAGCGACATAAAAGAAGCAATTACAAGATCGGATATTAGAACATTAATTATAGACAAAGCAATCAAAGCAGAACCAAAACGAGGAGTTTCACGTTCAAGGGCAAGAAAAACAATAATTCAAAAAAGAAAAGGAAGGCAAACTGGAAGTGGTTCACGAAAAGGAAAGAAAACTTCGAGACTCTCCAAAAAACAAGATTGGATGAACCATGTAAGAAAACAAAGAGAGTTTGTCCAAGAGTTAAGAGATAAAAAACTAATAACAACTAATATTTATAGGACCATGTATAAAAAAATCAAAGGTGGATATTTCAGAAGTAAAAATCACGTAAAATTATACTTAACGGAAAATAAATTATTTGAAAATGGCAAAAAGTAAAACATACACAACAAGTTTCAAGAGAAGAATAGCAGGTAAAACTGATTACAAGAAGAGATTAAGTTACCTTAAATCTGGAAAAGTAAGGTTGGTAATAAGATTATCAACGAACAATATAATTTTCCAGGCTGTACAGTATGAAATGGATGGAGATAAAATAATTTCAACTACAAAGGCATCAGAATTAAAGAAAGTGGGATGGAAGTACTCAACAGGTAATATCCCCTCAGCATATTTAGCAGGACTATTATTCGGAACAAAGATAAAAGATAAAGTAAAGGAAGGAATAATTGACATAGGATTAAATTCAATAACTAAGGGAACAAGACTTCCTGCTGCAATAAAAGGAATTGCAGATTCAGGAGTAAGTATTAAATACGGAGAAGGGATTTTACCCTCCGAAGATACAATTTCGGGAAAAACAATTGCAAACTTTGCAACAAAATTAGCTTCAGAAACCGAAAAGTACCAAAAACAATTTTCAAAATATTTAAAAGATAACCAAAAACCAGAAGATATACCCAAACAATTTGAACAGGTAAAAAATAAAATATTGGGGGGCGGAAAGTGAAACCTAGACAAGGACAAAGACCAGGGCAAAGACCAGGGCAAAGACCCGGACAAAGAAGGGGCCAAAGACAAGGGCAATTAAAGAAAGAAGAAGCTCAAAAAGCTAGATTAGCAGAAGCACTCGCAAGTTGGGTTCCCAAAACAGAATTTGGGAAAAAAGTCAAATCTGGAGAAATAAAAACTATAGATCAAATTTTGGATAAAGGTGGAAAAATATTAGAAGCAGAAATAGTTGATACGCTTTTACCTGAATTAGAGTATGAATTAATAACAATTGGACAATCAAAAGGTAAATTTGGTGGTGGAAAGAGAAGTATCTGGAAACAAACCCAAAAGAAAACAAAAGAAGGGAATAAACCCAAGTTTGCTACTGTTGCAGTAATTGGAAACAGAAAAGGATATGTTGGAATAGGATACGGGAAAGCAAAAGAAACCGTTCCAGCAAGAGAAAAAGCAATTAGGCAAGCAAAATTAAACATAATCAAAGTAAAGTATGGCTGTGGTTCTTGGGACTGCGCATGTGGTGAACAACACTCAATCCCAATGGAAGTTTCAGGAAAGTGTAGTAGTGTTATAGTAAAACTAATCCCCGCACCAAAAGGAACAGGATTGGTTGTGCATAAAGAACTAAAGAAAATACTCGATCTTGCAGGAATAAAAGATATCTATTCGAGAACATTTGGTAAAACAAACACACAACTTAATCTCGTTAAAGCCTGCATAGAATCACTAAAACAATTATCAAAGGTTAAAACAAAATGACTGTAGTAGCAATAATTCGGATAGCTGGACAACAAGGGTTGAATCAAAAGATTAAAACAACCTTTAGACTGTTGAATCTTCATAAAAAGAATACTTGTGTAGTAGTCCCAAATACAAAAGAAATCCAAGGAATGTTAAAGGTAATCAAAGACCAAGTTACTTGGGGAGAAATGGATGAAAAAACACTTTCAGAATTATTAGAAAAAAGAGGAAAAATAATTGGAAACAAACCTTTAACAAAAGAATATGTTAAAGAAAAAACAAAATTAGAGTTTGATCAGTTCATCAAAGAATTATCAGAAAACAAAAAATCAATAAAAGACATAGAAGGATTGAAACCTTTCTTTAGACTTTTACCCCCAAGAAAAGGGTTTGAAAGAAAAGGAACAAAGAAACATTTCTCAGTTGGTGGTGCACTAGGATATAGAAAGGAAAAAATTAATGATTTAGTTCAAAGGATGTTATAAAATGCCTGTCAATAAAAGAAAAAAACACACCAGGGAACTTGCAAAAACCACTCATGGATATGGATCCATGAAGAAGAATCGTGGAGCAGGAAACCGTGGAGGAAGAGGTATGGCTGGTACTGGTAAACGTGCAGATCAAAAAAAGATAGGAATTCTAAAGACCCATGGAAAAGAATACTATGGATCCTATGGGTTTAATAGGCCCCAATCAAAAGTTAAAAAACTTAAAACTATAAATTTAAGAGATATTGAAAAGAAAGTAACAGGAGATTCCTTTGATGCAAAAAAGTATGATAAAGTTTTGGGGGCAGGAAATATAACCAAAAAACTAAAAATTACTTCTAAATCATTCTCAGCTTCAGCCAAAGAAAAAATAGAAAAAGCTGGAGGAGAAGCAATAATATGTTAAGAAAACTAATGGCCTTGTTGCCAGAAGTATCTGGTCCAACAAAGAAAAAATTATCATTTAAAGAGAAACTCAAGTGGACTGGAATAATTTTATTCTCATTTTTTATACTTTCTATGATCCCTTTATTTGGATTGGGACAGAATGCCTTATCACAGTTTGAACAGTTATCCATTATTTTAGGTGCAAACTTTGGTTCTATTCTATCTTTAGGTATTGGGCCAATAGTAACAGCATCCATTGTATTACAACTTTTATCTGGGTCTGGAATATTAAAGATAGACCGAACAACAGAAGACGGAAAAGCATTTTTCCAAGGATTACAAAAGATATTGGGAATTTTCTTTATAATTTTTGAAGCAGCAATTTATGTTTTAATGGGTGGTTTGGCTCCCGCAGCAGGATTGCCACCAGATGTCTTTGCAATGATGGAACTTTTACTAATTATACAGTTATTCTTTGGTGGAATGCTTATTATGTTCATGGCCGAAGTTATTGATAAATGGGGTTTCGGATCTGGACTCTCAATTTTCATAGCAGCAGGCGTCTCACAGCAAATATTTGTTAGGGCGCTTTCACCCTTAACAACAACTGGACAGATGGCATTTGGGTCAGGATTACCCCCTGTTGGAGCCGTATGGGTATTCTTTAAATCATTGTTAAACGCAGATTTAACTGGTGCAGCATTACCATTTTTTGCAATTTTTTTCACAATAGTAGTATTTGTTATGGCAGTTTATGCTCAAGCAATGAAAGTTGATATTCCCCTTTCATTTGGAAGAATCAGGGGCCACGGAATAAGATGGCCACTAAGATTCATTTATACTTCTAATATTCCTGTTATTTTGGTTGCAGCTCTAATGGCAAACTTCCAACTATGGGCGAGACTTCTACAAAATAAAGTTGGAGAGTCTGGGGTGGGACATTGGATCTCGTATAATATTTTAGGACAATTTTCAGGACAAGTTCCAGAATCCGGATTAGTTTACTGGACGCACGCACCAAATTTAGTGGATGCAATAATTTCTAAGTACTTCACAGCAGAATTATTATTACAAAGCATTACATATGTATTGTTCATGATTGGTGGAGCAATTATCTTTTCTATCTTTTGGGTACAAACTGCAGGCATGGATGCAAAATCACAAGCAAAACAAATTTTAGCTTCAGGATTGCAAATGCCTGGTTTCAGAAGAGATCCAAGAGTATTAGAAAAAGTATTGAAAAGGTACATCACACCACTAACAATTATGGGTGGGGCCGCAGTAGGAGTATTAGCCGCCGTCGCAGACCTATCTGGGGCATTATCTAGGGGTACGGGTATATTACTTACAGTTATGATCATATACAGGTTATATGAGGAAGTAGCTCAACAACACATGATGGATATGAATCCAGCACTAAGGAGGATGATGCAGGGATAGTTTTAAAAACCTGAAAAATTCATAAAATTAAAATGGTATTAGATTCATTTTTTAATGCAATATTCGGTTGGGCAATGGAATCTTCCAAAGTCTGGGGATTATTTGTGATATCACTCGTATTAACATTCTTTGTTACATTAGTTTACAAATTTATGACTGATCAAGAAGCATTAAAATCAATAAAACAAGAGATGAAAGATATTAGAAAAGAGATGAAAGAAGTAAAAGATAATCCAGATAGAATGATGGAACTTAATAAACAATCAATGGAAAAGTCCATGGTTCAAATGAAAAACTCTTTTAAACCAATGATTATTACCTTTATCCCACTTATAATCGTATTTGGTTGGCTCCGAAACGTTTATGAAGGAGTGCAATTGAACTTTTTAGGGTTCATTGATGGTTGGTTGTGGGTATACATCATCTTTTCGATGGTAACCAGCATAATATTAAGAAAAATAATGAAGGTACACTAAAATGCCAGACGGAAAACATAAATCAAGATCAAAAAGACGAGTATTTGTAAAGTTAGCTAGTGGGGAAAATAAAACTCATTACAAAGAGAGAAAACCAGCAAAGAAAAGATGTTTGGAGTGCAAGGCAGTATTGCCAGGAATTCCACACTTAGTGAAATCAAAATTCAAGAACTTACCAAAAACAAAGAAAAGGCCACAAAGACCTTACGCTGGTGTTTTATGTTCTAAATGCATGAGAAAGAAGATTTCTGGGCAGGTAATATAAATGTATGAAATAGGAAGATTGGTTGTAAAGATTGCAGGCAGAGATGCAGGTCAAACTGGCATAGTAGTTGATAAAGTAGATGATAATATTGTTCTAATTGATGGAAATGTAAGAAGAAAGAAGTGCAACATTAAACATTTGGAACCATTAAAAGATGTTTTAAAGATAAAAAAAGGCGCATCAACCTCTGAAGTGCATAAAATAATGTCTGCAGCAGGAATGAAAGTTGTAGAACAGAAAAAAGTTAAACGTTCTCCAAAGAAGAAAAAGGAAGAAGTGAAAAAAACTAAAAAGATTTCTAAAAAATGAATTCCGATAAAAACCAACAAGAAGAAACTCAGAAAATGATTGCTCAGCAATTAATGGGGCAACAACTTCAACAAATAGAGCAACAGGTTGAAGTAATAGGTTCACAAATACAAGAATTAAAAAATTTAAAAGAAAATCTTGCAGAATTAAAAAATTATGATAAAAGAAGTATCCACACCCCAATGGGCGCTGGCGTATTTCTAGAGTCTGAACTAAAAAAACCAGAAACAGTTCTCTTAAACGTTGGTGCAGGAGTGATTGTAAAGAAAGATACTGATTCTGCAATAAAGATTATTGGAAACCAAGTAGAAGAACTAAAAAAGATTCAAGAACAAATGCAAAATGAACTAAAGAACCTGGTGGGAAACCTTCAAGGGTTACATTAAACTCCCACAAGAATCTATTTAAACTAATTATCACCCACATTTCTATGGATCCCTTAACCTATTATTCTAGGAAAGAGATAAAAGAACAGATTGTATTCAATTCCCAGAATAGGGAAGTTTCTGCTATGTTAGGGTTAAATAAATTTGGAAAACGACCTGATACAATCCAATTTGATAACGATGTTCTAGAGATGGTAAAGAGGGGAGCAACTTCTTTTCATCTTTCCGAAGAACACTGGAGAAATCCCTTGGAGTTAAAACCTGGTATGTCAAAGAAAGATCTAGACAACCTAAGAAAAGGGTGGGACTTGGTATTGGATATTGATTCCCCTGATCTAGAAGATTCGAAGATAATAGCACATTATTTAATAGAAGCAATAAAATTCCACGATATAAAACATATTTCTGTGAAATACTCTGGAAATAAGGGGTTCCACATAGCAATCCCATTCAAAGCATTTCCATCCAAAGTTAATGATATGGAAACCATAAATCTTTTCCCAGATGGACCAAAAGTAATTGCAGAATATCTCGTGAGCATGATAGAACCCCCATTGGTAGCCCACCATGGAGAATCTTTCAGAGAAAAAATAGAGATCGATACCGTTTTAATTTCCAACAGACACATGTTTAGGGCAGCGTATTCTTTACATGAAAAATCAGGATTAGCAAGCATACCAATAGATGTAGATGGGGCACTAAAATTCGATAAAGAAACCGCAAAACCAGAAAATGTTAAGGGAAATGTAAGGTTCTTAGATGATACCGAAACTGAACAAGGGGAGGCAGCATCATTAATAACACAAGCATTTGATTGGCACTCGAAAAAAACTCATAGAAAAGAAGCATATGAAGAACTTCCACAAACAAAAAACAAAGAATATGATGAGCTAACCGAAGCAATCCCAGAAGACTATTTTCCTCCTGATATAAAAAAAGGACTGGCAGGTGTGGAAGATGGAAGAAAAAGATTCTTATTTATTTTAATAAACTTTTTGAAATGTACTGGTTGGGGAATAAAAGAGTTGGAAGCAAGGATTTGGGAATGGAATAAAGCATTAAATCAACCCTTAAAAGATGGTTATGTAATGTCTCAGCTACACTGGCACAGGATGAACAAGAAGAAAGTTCTTCCCCCAAACTATGCAAACAAGGCATATTACGCAGATATGGGGCTCTTACCAGAAGAAAATATAACTAGAAAGTTCAAAAACCCAGTAAATTATGCAATTGTAATGTTCAAAGTTAGGAAACCTAAGAAGAAAAAGAAGAAAGAAAAGAAATAATTTTTAAATACAACCCCTTTGTCTATTTTATGTTTAAATTTAAGTATAAATCAATAGTATTGACTAGTTTATTAACAATCTGTGGGGTTTTAAGTAGTTGTGGTAACTCAGAAGAGGGGGGGCAATTATCAATGGACAGCAATCCCTTTGCCTCCTTGTTAGATACTAATTATGGGACAACTCTTCCAGAAATAGTCATGAACGATCCATCATTCAGAGACGGGGCAGAGAAGTTGGGAATTCCAGTTAGATTTATGAATGTGGTTGGAGACAGAAGACTAGATTTAGTGATGCAAATTAGTCACGATCCTGGCTTTTCCACCAGATATCATATTTTAGAGAACCAGGGTGATAGATATGTTGTCTGGGGAGACACAACAATATTCCATTTCCCAGAAACATTAGATTTAATAGATAAAAAATTGGGAGCCCAAAACCTTTATAAATGATCTTTCTACCCTAACCATAGAAAAATGGGAAGAATAAAAACTACACTGATCAAAAGAACAGCACACAAGATATTTAATGATGATCCTAGTAAATTTAAGAAGGATTTTGAAGGAAATAAAATAATAGTTTCAGAATCTATTCAAACAGAATCAAAAAAATTAAGAAATATCATAGCTGGGTATGTTACACGATTGGCTCAAAAAAAGCAATTATAATCTTACCTATGTAAGGTCCAGGAGGTAACTAAAAATGACAGAAGAAAAAGCAAAAAAAAGTGACGACTTTATAGTGTTTGTTGGCGGAAAACCATTCATGAACTATGTTACTGGAGTTGTAATGCAATTCACAACACAAAATGCAAAAGAAGTAGTAGTTAAATCAAGGGGAAAGTTTATTTCTAGGGCAGTTGACATTTCAGAAGTAGCTACAAAAAGATTTTTAGAAGGAACAATAGAAGTTTCTGATATAAAAATTGATAGTGAAGAATTTGAAAACAAAGAAGGGAAACAAGTAAGAGTTTCTACTATGGAAATAACTTTGAAGAAGAAATAGTCTTCTTAATTTTTTCTTTTTTATTCAAAACCTTTAAAAATAACTAATTCTAAAATTAACCTTAAGAGGTGAACATGGGTTTTGTAGAAACATTAGCAGAGCTGTCTGGAGGCAGTATGGTGACAGAGATTGGGATTATACTAATTTTTGCTACAATCTTAGCCTTTATAGTTAAAGCATTTAAACAACCATTAGTTCCGGCATATATTTTAGCCGGTTTAATTCTTGGTCCGCTCGGTTTGGGGATTGTGAAGGACCCAGAATCTATACGGGCATTATCAGAATTTGGTATCGCATTCTTACTATTCGCAGTTGGTTTAGAAATTAATATTAAAAGATTAAAAGATATTGGAGCAACTGCTTCTTTAGGGGGTTTATTACAAGTTGCTTTAGTATTCTTCGCAGGATTTTTCATTTCAGGAAAATTAGGGTTTGGAAATTTTGAATCAATAATCTTGGGATTGGTTTTAGCATTTAGTTCAACAATGATTGTTGTTAAACTCCTATCAGATACAGAACAACTAGACACATTGCACGGTAGGATTGTTTTGGGTATTTTATTGGTACAAGATATAATAATTATAATTGTGCTTTCAGTACTCTCAAACACAGAAAATGTGTCTGTTGCTTTAATTATATCTGCATTACTAAGGGGGGCAATATTGTTCATAACCGCATTTTTAGCAGGAAAATATATCTTCCCTCGCTTATTTAATTTTGCAGCAAGATCAAAGGAATTACTTTTCTTAACATCATTAACTGTATTGTTCTTATTTGCAATTTTGGCACACTTTTTATCATTCTCGGTAGCAATTGGTGCATTTCTTGCAGGATTAGCATTAGCAAGTTTACCTTACCACCATGACATTGTTGGAAGGGTGAATCCATTAAAAAGTTTCTTTGCAACAATATTCTTCACTTCTTTGGGTATGCAGTTGACTACAATAAACCCTGACTTTATGATAAAATCACTTTATCTAATCTTGGCAGTAATAATATTAAAGCCATTAATAATATACACAATCGTATCCCTATTCGGATATGAAAAAAGGACATCTTTCTTCTCTGGGTTAAGCCTTGGCCAAACAAGCGAATTCTCACTAATATTGATTGTAATGCCAGTTATAGCTAGCGCAATATCTCAAGAGGTCTTCTCAATAATAATACTAATTACCATAATAACAATGATCTTAACATCTTATTTATTAGAATTCCAATATCCAATCTATTTATTCTTCTCTCCACTTTTAGGTGCCTTAGAAAAAATATTCCCAATCAAGAAAAAAGAATTACTAGAATATAAATCAAGTGGAAATAAAATAGATGTTGTTTTGATTGGGAAGCATAGAATGGGGACCATATTCTTCGATACTCTGGAAAAACTGAGAAAAAGAATATTAGTTATAGATCATAATCCAGATGTGATAAATAAACTCATAGAAATAAAAAATCCTTGTTTATATGGAAACATGTCAAATAGGGAAGTATTAGATAAGATAAGAACTAGAAATTTAAAAACAATAATCTCAACCGTACCTTCACTACAAGATAACCTATACTTAATAAAATACATTAAAAATAAAAATAAGAAAACAAATGTTGTAATTGCAGCAAATCACCTACATGAAGCAAGAATATTATACAACAATGGGGCAGATTATGTAATTCTTCCACACGTAATAAGTGGAGAAAAAGTAGCCACCATGATAAAGAAATCTTTCAAAAGCAAAACCTACTTCAAAAAAACAAAAAAAGCGCATATAAGTCATTTAGATGAATAAAATTGGCGCTACCCGGATTTGAACCGGGGATCTTCCGCACATGAAACGGACGTTCTAACCAGGCTGAACTATAGCGCCATAACAAAGAGAACAGAATTTTATTTTAAAAAGGTTGTGTTTTATTAAAAAAAGTAAAAAAGGGAAATTAGAATCCCATTTCTTTACAGCCGCCACCAAATTGGCCTCTTCCTCTGTGACCCATTCCTCCAAATCCAGATTCTTCCTTAAGTTCTTGCATCTTGGAATAATCTCCAGATTCTCGTGCTTCTTGCATTGCTCCTCTGAACTGGGCTCTTTCTTGGTGCCTTTCCATAATTTGGTTGAAGTTTTCTTCAGTAAGGCTTGCTTCTAGCTCAGCGAGTCTTTCTTCCATAAGCGCCTTCCATGTAGAATAGTCTCCATTTTCAACAGAAGTTCTTATTTCTTCCCTATGGGCTTGCACCTCTTCTTCAGAAAGGTTTTGGTTCATAAGTCCATTTCCAAATTGGAAAGCAGATACGAATCCAACACTCAAAAGGGCAATGATTGAGATCGCAAACACACTCGATATTTTTTTGTTCATTTTTAGTTACCTCCTTGATTTTAAACTATTAACAAAATATTATTTATAAACAAGGTGGACTTAAAATCCACTTTGATTATAAACCTTTAAATACACTTTCCAATACACAATAAAATGCCCAGATTTGCAGCACATTGGGCCCAAATGGCCTTTGGAACAGAAGTATTATACTCATTCATAATAATAGCTTGTAGTTTAATAATTTATTTCTCAACAAAAGAAATGGAAGAATTAAGTTCTTACAAGGGAATAAAATATTTCAGAAAGGCATTTTTATTCTTTGCACTAGCATATTTTTTTAGGACTTTGATAAAGTTTATACTTAGTTTCTTTAGCGTTCCAAGAATATTAGATTATTCTCCAAAACTCCTAGGGCCACTATCTTTATTTTTATTCATGTATTTTAGTGCCTTAGCCATATTTTATTTATTGTACAGTGTGATGTGGAAAAAATTAGACACCAACGGAAAGGGAATTTATTTCTTCCACTTATTAGCAATAATAATAGCAATAGTTTCTATTTTATCAAGAAACCCATTAATATATCTAGGGATACAATTATTCCTTTTTATCTTTATCTTCGCTATTGTTTTAATTTCGTACAAAACATCAAGGGGGAAAAATAATAACATATACAAGATTTATCTTTTGTTATTTATATTCTGGATATTAAATATACTTGATATTTTAGTTCCAAATTTCTTACAAACATTCCAGATGCTCCTATATATCATTTCTTGTGGAGTTTTTCTATCCATACTGTACAAAGTAGTAAAAAAAACAGGGTCAACTTAATATGGCAAAAAGAAATAAATTAGAGATTATGAAAGATATCCTAGCAATCATTCAAAAAAATAATAATAATATAAAACCCACCCCCCTGTCCAGAAAATCTAATTTATCCTCTACACGTTTTAAGGAATACTTTTTGGAGTTAACTCAAAAGGGATTTATTAAGGAAATAAATAGGGAGAACTCAAATTTTATTTCTTTAACAGAAAAAGGATTTAGATTCCTAGAAAGATACAAAACCATTGTAAACTTCATTGATGAGTTCGAGTTATAGGCACTTTTTTATTTTATCTAAAAATTCTTGATTTTCTTTTTCAGTTACTTCTTTCTCTCTTTTCCAACCCAATGAGTATCCATCCCCTTTATGCCTTGGGACTAGATGAAAATGTACATGTGGAACTATTTGCCCTGCGACTTCTTTATTATTCTGAACTATGTTCATTCCATCAGAAACCTGCATTATTCCTTTACTGATCTTTAGAATAGCTTCACTTAGTTTATCTAATTCAACTTTATCCATTTTATCAATAGTTTTAAAATGTTTCTTGGGAATCACCAAAGTATGCCCAACATTGGCAGGATTATTATCTAAAAAAGCAATGGCGTGTTTATCTTCATAAATAATCTTTGCAGGAATTTCTTTATTCACAATTTTACAAAATATACAATTCGACATAATATGGACCAGAATAAGAAATATATAAAACTTATGGACTCGCCGGGGATCGAACCCGGGACCTCAACGCTGCCAGCGTTGCGCCTTAACCACTAGACTACGAGCCCATATTTTTTGGCCTTTATTGGCTTCACAATGTCAATAAGTGATAGAACATCTCTCTTTAATAAGTATGTCGAATAGTATTCTTTTGAGATGAATTTTTTCCCAGAAGGACTTGTCTTTTCATGAGGTTTGATAGAATAAACTCCACAGTTTAAACCAAGTTCTTCAACAATAGATTTAAATTGAAAGCACATATCCTTGGATGTAGAAAAATATTGAACTTTATATCTCCCAGTTGCTTTTTCTTTAGAAACACAACCATCAGTGTCTATTAATCCTTTCAAAATCCCAATTTTAAAATTAATGGGAAGTTTATCCAATTCTTTTATTTTAACTGTAGAATGTTTAATATTTTGTTCAAAATCTAAATATTTTTTAAAGTGATTATATAGTTTTTTGGAATTTATCTGGATTCTAATCCCATCCTCTCAAATTTATTCTTAACATATCTTGCATATTTTTCATTAACTTTTCCAAATGCAACGATAATCCGATAGTGCCCATATTCCTTATAATGGAGTAAACTTCCATCTCCAATGATAATTCCTAGTAATTCCCCTTCTTCTTTAGAAAGGTTTGATTCAAAAACCGGTTCAACAAACTTCTTGCCATTTATTTTTTTATAATGATGGTAAATAGTGGATTTTGCTAAACCAATTTCCTTAGATATTTGATTAATAGAAACTCCTTTTTTTAGTTTAGAAATCATCTCTTCCTTAATCTCTTTAGGCAACAATCTTGGCATAATAAATTATGTTAAAATTAATTTATATATTTCACGGCCGCACATGGCAAGCGCTACACTACAGGCCCCTAACCATTAATAACCCCAATTGGGATCAATTTAACTACTTTCCTTCCTATTCCAACACTATCAGAAACTTCCGCAACATCTTCAATATCTTTGTAAACTTGGGGCGCTTCTTGAACAATGCCGGCTTTAGATGCAGATTTTAAATAGATATTTTTTTCTTCTAATTCTTTCTTGACTTTTTCTTCACTAAATGTATTGCTTGCTTTATGTCTAGACATCACCCTTCCTGCACCATGGGCAGTACTAGAAAATGTTTCATTCACTGCTTTATCTGTTCCAACTAAGATATAACTGGCAGTCCCCATACTACCTGGTAAGAGGATTGGTTGCCCAACATCACGATAAACCTTTGGAACCTCCTTATGTCCAGGACCAAAGGCACGAGTAGCCCCTTTCCGATGCACGTAAACTTTTTTCATTTCACCATTAATCTTATACTCTTCAACTTTAGCAATATTATGTGCTATATCGTAAATACTATCTAATTTAACTTTCCCAAAAATATTATCAAATGATTTTCTAACTTTAAAAGCAATCATCTGCCGATTGCACCAACCATAATTGGCAGCAGCACTCATTGCACCAAGGTAATCCTTGGCTAAATGGGAATCAGTAGGTGCATAAGCTAAATCTTTCTCTGGTAGCTTACTAACTATCTCGGAAAATTCATCTTCCATTTTACGAAGATAATCACTACAAGTTTGGTGTCCTAAACCCCTACTACCAGAGTGAATCATCGCAGCAATTTGTCCTTCTTTCTGAATTCCAAAAATTTTGGCAATCTCTTTATCATAAATTTCTTCAACATAAAGAACATCAACAAAATGATTCCCTGCTCCCAGTGTACCCAATTGTCTTCTACCTCTTTTCCTGGCGCGAGGACTTATCTTTGTAGCATCTGCAGTTTTCATGTGCCCATTTTCTTCACACCGATCAAGATCATCTTTCACAGCATACTTTTTCTTTAATGCCCAATCCAAACCTGTGTTTAAAACTTCATCAAAATCTTCATCGCTTAATCTTAAGTCAGAATCCTTTCCAACACCACAGGGGATATTATCGAATAACTCATTCATTAATTTTTTAATCTTAGGTTCGACGTCTTTTCTATCCAAATCTGAAATTAATAGTTTCACTCCACAATTAATATCAAATCCTATTCCGCCTGGAGAAATAATTCCTTTTTCAACATCAAAAGCAGCAACTCCACCGACGGGAAACCCATAACCTTGGTGTGCATCTGGCATCATAATGCTTTGCCCATAAATTCCAGGCAAACAAGCAACATTAATACCTTGTTCAATGGATTTATCTCTTTTTATCTTTTCCAATATTTTTTCAGAAGCAAAGATTCTAACTGGAACATTCATTTTCCCAGTTTTGGGAATTTCATAAATATTTTCTCCTATCTTTTTAATTTTCATCTTAAATGTCAACCACAACAACAGCTTCATACCCTTTATTAGTCTTACTAATCTTCATGTCATTGTATGTTACCGCCTTAATATCTCCCTCTAAGGAATAATTTCCAAGATCATCTCCGACGATAGTGGCGGTTAAAGAGAAATCCTTACCAATCTTTAGATCTTTCACATCATGTAAAAATAGTTTTTCGGTTTCAAATAAAAATAATAACTCTTCTAGAAAGTCATAGAGCAATTGTTCATTATTTCCGGAATTAATTTTTATTTTTTTATTTTTCTTGCTTTTAACCGCGGAAGTATCCCCCAAAATATTGAACATTGCAAGGGCCGAATTAACAAAAACCTCGTCGATATCCTTACCAAAAGCTTTAAACTTGGCATCTGCGGTGTGTTGAAGATATTTGTATTTCATATTTCTAACTTTATTCAAATGTTTAAAAGTTTTTTCATAAAAAGAAAAGTTTATAAACTTCTCCGATTAAATTTAACTTGAAATAATTAAATTTTAAAAACGGAGGTGCATACTAAATGCTAAAAAGAAAAAAACCTGTTAAGAAAAAAGCAGTAAAAAAGAAAGTAGTTAAGAAAAAGCCTGCTAAAAAAAAGGTTGTTAAGAAAAAACCTGTTAAAAAGAAGGTAGTTAAGAAAAAAGTAACCAAGAAAAAGGTAACAAAGAAAAAAGCAGTAAAAAAGAAAGTAGTTAAGAAAAAACCTGTTAAAAAGAAAGTTACCAAAAAGAAAGTTGCAAAGAAAAAACCAGTAAAGAAGAAAGCAGCTAAGAAAAAGGTTACTAAAAAGAAGAAAAAAAGGTAATTAACTATTCCTTTTTCTTATTCTTAATTTTCATAGTTCTTTTGCCGCCACCTTTCTTATAAATATTATATCTGGATTTGGCTTTCTTATCCCCTTTTGATTTTCTACCACTATTCGCTTCCATTTTATTTATCCCAATCTATAACAACAGCTTCGCCTTTTATGTGCTTATATACTTCTAATCCTGCTTTTGCTCCTTCTCCAGCAGAGATCACTGCTTGTTTGTATGGTACTGTGGACACATCACCTGCAGCAAAAATTCCTTTTTGAGAGGTATTTGTTCCCCCATCGACAATAATCTCACCTTGTTTATTTAGTTTTACGAGTTTACTAAGCCAACCAGTGTCCAACTCATAACCTATTTCAATAAAAACCCCATCAACTTTCAATTCTTTTCCATCTTCGAGAATCAAACTATCGACAAATTTATCCCCGTTAACTTCTTTGGGGACTGCATTTGTAAGGATCTCAACTTTCTTCATTTTTTTAACTTTATTTATTGTAACTTCATCTGCCCTGAACTCCTCTCGTCTGTGAACCAAATAAATCTTTTTAGCAAAATCATTCAATAACTCTGCAGCTTCTAAAGCAGAGTTTCCACCACCAATGACTGCAACAACTTTATCTCCAAATAAAGGAGCATCGCAAGTAGCACACGTGGCAACTCCCTTTCCCATAAATTTATCTTCTCCGGGAATTCCAAGCTTTCTTGGTGTTTTCCCAGAAGCCAAGATAACAGTTTTAGCATCATACTTATCCTTGCTACTTAACTCAACAGAAAACGATTTGCCTTTTTTAGTAATATCAGTAACTCGTCCAGTTATTAACTCTGCACCAAACTTTATAGCTTGCATTTGAAATTTAGACATCAAATCAGGACCAGAAATTGCTTCATAACCTGGATAGTTTTCAATATGGTCTGTCAATAAAGCTTGCCCACCAACATCTGCGCTAATAACCAATGTCTTTAACTTTTTTCTACATGTATAAATTGCGGCAGTCATACCTGCTGCGCCAGCACCGACAATAACAACATCATATTTTTCCATTTTTCACCCTCTGAATTGCAATCTCCATACCTGCCTTTCTTGGGGAGATTCCCCTTTCTTTAGATTTCTCTAATATTTCCTTTGTATTCTCAATTATATTCTTTTCTACTAATTCAAACATGTCTGCTTGGGTTCCATTTATTGTTTCAACATAAGAGCTTATAACCCCACCAGCATTTGCTATGAAATCTGGGACAATTAAAATTCCTTTCTCATGAAACTCTTCTTCAATTTCTTTAGTCATGGCAATATTACTTCCACACACAATAAGTTTAGCTTTCACAGAATCTTTGTTCTTTTTATTAATTACATCTGGAATTGCTGCTGGAACTAAAATATCAACATCCAAAGAAACAATATCTCCAACTTTTTCTGCACCTTCATAATTTACTACAGATCCAGTTTCTTCTTTGGTTTTCATCATCCTATGATAATCCAAACCTTCTTCGGAATAAATGGTTCCTTTGGAATCTGAAACTGCTACAACCTTAATGCCCTTTTCTTGCAAAAACTTCATAACAAATGTTCCAACATTACCAAAACCTTCTATTGCAACTGTTGGGTTTTCAAAATCAACAAAATCTAATGCAGTTAATAATGCGTGATAAGTTCCAAATCCAGTACTTCCAAGTTCATGTGGTAATCCTCCTAACTCACGAGGCTTTCCAGTTGTTGAACTTTTATCTCCATGTGCATCCACAAAAACTTGCATTTCATGTTCAGCCATATTCATGTCTGGCCCTGCAATATATTCAGCAGGAGCAATGTTCTTTAACGCCTTAGCAAAAGCAGCCACAATTTTATCTTTCTGTTCTGGATTGAGCTCTTTTGGATTAGCAATTATTCCAGATTTTGCACCACCAAAAGGAATCCCAGCCAAAGCATTCTTCCAAGTCATAGTCTCTGCTAGTTTGTAAACCTCTTCAACACTAACAGAAGGGGTCATTCTAATCCCTCCTTTCCCAGGACCAAGGGTTGTATTATGTATTACTGTAATGCCCTTCATGCCTGTTTCCGGATCATATACCTGGATTATCTTCTCTGGACCAAACTCATCATTTTTAATCATTCTTTTAATGCTTCCTCAATCTTAGGTTTGTTGAATCCAACTATAACTTCATCTCCAATAATAATAACTGGAACACCCATTTGACCTGATTTTTCTATCATTTCTTTGGCTTTTTCCTTATCCTTGCCAACATCTATATATTCAAATTCTAAATTTTTCTCTTCTAAATATTCCTTTGCCATATGACAATAAGGACAACTTTGTGTTGAATAAACTGTTATTTTTTTCATTTTTTCCCCCTAACATGAATGTACGCCATGTTTTTGAATATGTTTTTCTATTCCTTTTAGAATTGGTTCAATGGTATCTTTATTTAATGAGTAAACCCTCTGTTTTCCATCTTGTTTCACTGTAACAAATCCATTTTTTTCTAAACATTGTAGGTTGTGACTGATTCTACTTTGTTCCATTCCCAATTCTTTTACGATTTCACCAACATTTTTAGAACTTTTCTTGAGACAGATTATGATATTTAAACGCGTATCATTTCCTAGTGCCCTAAAGAAGTTCATATATGTTAATTCTTTCATATGAAGGATATATCATATGTTATATATAAATGTTTCTATTCTTCTAAGTCTTCAAACTTTAATTCTCCAGATAATAAATCTCTAACTATCTGTTTAATCTCAGAGATATGAACCCTAAACTGTTTCATAGAACTAATCTCACGAATAGTAACCTCTTTGTCCTTCAAAGAATCATAATCTACTGTGATACAAAAAGAGGTTCCAACCTCATCCATTCTACGATATCGCCTACCAATAGAACCTGAATCGTCATAAACACAAGCAAATTCTTTCTCTAACTCTTCAAAAATATCTTTAGCCACTCCAGCAATCTCGTCTTTTTTCATTAAAGGAAAGATTGCAACATCAATGGGGGCCATTCCCTTAGCAAAGTCTAACCAATCTCTTTTCTTATCATCCACCAAAGAATTCTCCAATAAAGCATAAGCAGTTCTTTCAAGCCCAAATGCAATCTCTAGTATTGTAGGAACTTCTCCAGAAACTTGCATTTTAGTTTTAGAAAATTCAGAGTGTCTCTTTAAATCATAGTCTTGCCTATCATGAATTCCACAGATTTCCATCCACCCGTGTCTTTCTGTATTTATTTCAATATCCCATGCATCATCTGCATAAAAGGCTAATTCAGCGGGGTTATGTTGTCTTATCCTCATCTTCTTAGAATTAAAACCCATGTCTTTCATTAATTTGTAAGCAACAAAATTCATAAAAGCATAAGATTCTTTTTTCATATACTTTTTCTTAACTGTATCCCCTAACTTAACTGTTTGAATCTTCTTAGAACCATATTTCATTAAAGGGAGTTCTTCTTCAAGATAATCTTCAAATTTATCAAAATCATTAAAATGTTCTTTAAGCAAAAATAACTGCGCTTCAGCTTGAGTAAACTCTCTAGTTCTAAACACACCTTGCCTTGGGCTTATCTCATTACGATATGCTTTCCCAATCTGAAAAACACCAAAAGGCATTTTGGTTCTAAAAAATCTGTATAAATCTGGGAATAATAAATAGGTGGTTGTAGCAGTTTCAGGTCTTAAAAATACTTCTTGATCTAGTCCCACAATAGTTTTCATCATAAGATTTGCAGGTTCAACCGCACCAAATTCTCCTTTTCCACAAGAGGGACATTTTACTTTATTTTTTTTCAATAACTTAGCTAACTTTTCTTGATTAAAATCTTCAATATCATCCATCAAGTGGTCAACCCTATGAACTGCACCACATTTAACACATTTAGAAACATAATCTACAAATCCCTCTAAGTGACCAGAAGCTTCCCAAACTTTCTTGGGCATTACAGCTGGACACTCAACTTCCCAAAAACTAAAACCAGAAAAACCATTTCTTATAATACTCTCTACTTTATTCTTTAGAAGTTTACCTAGTGGTCCCCAATCATAAAAACCCTTTAATCCTCCTTCATAGATATTTGGGCTTGGACCCCACACAAAACCCCTTCTCTTTGCTAAATCTAAAACCTTATCCTCTACTTTCATAACAACTTAGAAATCTCGAGTATTTTTATAGCTTTTGTTTAGGAAAAGATTATAAATACCAATTAATATATTCAAATTATGATCTCAATTTTGTTTCAAGTTTTTTTAATTTCTTTCCTATTAAATTTACTATGGGAAGTAATTCATAGTCAGCTATATACCACTTGCATAAAATTACCGTTAAAAAAATTTATTACTCTGATTATTAAGGCTTCCATATGTGATGGTTTGTGGATCACCCTCTTTTTTCTAATTAGCGTTATGATTTTTAAAAATGTTAATATTCTTGCGAACCCCACTCAACTTTTTGTGTTTATACTTTTGGTATTAGTATTTTCTTATATTGATGAAAAGATTTCGTTAAGAATGAAACGTTGGAAATATTCAAAGAAAATGGTAAGGGTGTTTGGGGTTGGAATTTCCCCCCTACTAGAACTTATAATCACTGGAATGCTAACACTTTTTTATGTGTTCTTAATCTAAAATGAAAGACTATTATTTATTGATTTTTCTAATTAATCCAATCCTTAGTGAAGCTAGGGAAGTAATTGCTAACTGAACCAGCGGAGAGATGCCCCCTCCCAAAATTGTTGGCATATCGGGGGTATAAGCCCACCTTCCAATCCCAAGATTAACATATTCGATTGCAATAGCAAAAACTAAACCAAAAACAAATAGTAGGGTATAATCAAACCATCTGGGCGTATTTATCCATTTTAGATTTTTGTGAATTGCTGAAATAGCTAGGAAAAAGAAAAAAATAATTCCCATATCACCAATGGCAGCCCTTATCAAAGTTTGATTATAATTATCCACAAGAGCTTGGGAAATATATAGGGGCGCGTGAGAATATTCCCAACTTAAGTTTAGAATAAACGAAGCAACAATAATGATAATAAATCTTTTAATAGTCCTATCCATAAAATCAATAAATTAAAATCATTTAATAATTTATCGGATACGATCTAGATCAATTTAAATATTCAAAACATCACGCATAGAAACAATGTGGGTTCCTTCTAATCTTGGGCAGGAACTATTCACCCACATTTTGATATCATTAAAGTCTTCTAATTTATTTACATCAATTTCATCAGCTAAAAAAATATAAGACTCTTTTCCACAATTTTCAGCAAAGTATAAAGCATTCTTCAAATGCTCTTGTCCTGGCTTTGTACTAACTAAAATTCCAATTTTATCTGCCATTAAGTATTTCTTGATCTTGCCTTTTTGTTTATTCTCTAATTTTTTAAACTCCTCTTTACTAAACTTAGAAACTTTTCCAGAAACAGGATTAACAAAATAAATATCTTTTGTAACTTTAGCTAATTCTAATAGATGGAATTCTCCACTACCAATGAAAACGAAAGCATCAACCTTCAATTTAAGCGCATTAGAGGCATTACAACCCACCATTTGCCCCGCAATTGAGACTTTATGTCCCTTTCCCTCTAAATATTCTTTAGCTTCCTCTAAATAGTCAATATATTGGACTGCAGAAATTAAACCAAGCTTTTTTTCTTTTATTTTTAATTTACTTAAAACAGCTAAATCAATATCTTTTACTTTAGCTGGAACAAATACTGTTTTCACACCTTTGATCTCTCTAGTTTCCATAATTCTACTCAAAAAATAATCATTAAAAATCTTTCTATTTAATTAATTTCAATAATTTTAATCTTAAACTTCAAAGTTTTCCCAGCTAGTGGAGGATTTAAATCAACTTTAACAGTAGTATCTGTAACTCCTGCAATTTTTATTGGCATCTTCATACCATTTGGAGCTTGCATAACTAAATTCATTCCAGCCTTTGGTTCTGGCTCTTTTGGAAATTGGTCTCGAGGTATCTCTCTAACTAATTCCGGCTTAGGTTCACCATATGCTTCAGAAGGTTTCAAAGTAATATCTTTTTCTTCCCCAACTTTCATCCCAACAACAGCAGCATCAAAACCCTTGATTAACTGCCCCGCACCAACTTCAAATTCTAAAGGATGTGAATGATCGCCATGTGTAGTACTATCAAAAACAGTTCCATCCTCCAAGGTTCCAGTATAATCAACCTTGATTTTGTCTCCTTTCTTAATAGCCATTTTAACGTATAAATTGGGCAAGATTTACCATATATAAAAGTTTTGATTTACTTCAACTTATCCATCTTAGTCTTATCAGAGATAATAGCAGAGTTGCCTGTTTTATCTTCAATTACAACCTTCAAAGGAACATCACCACACTTAACTTTCCAAATCTTCTTCAATAAATTTTTAGCTTTCTTACGTATGGTGGGATCATCAGTACTATCTCTTTGGCCCTTTAAAACATTCTCAAATTTACCAAGTAATCCTTCAATATTAGAAATAAATCCTTCTGAATTTTCTCCAGGTTCCATGCTCATTTTCAACTGAGAAATCTTAACAAGAGCATTACTAGACTTAATAACACGAGCATTCAAATCTTTAACATCTTCAATATTAAAAGTGATCTTGACAGGATCTTTCTTCTCAGAAGCTTCAATATCGGCTTTGGAAAAATCACAAGCACCACAACTCATAGAAAATAGAAAACACAACCCAAAATAAGGAATATCTCTCTCTTCTTCACGCAAAGTTAACTCCTTTTTCCCACAGATTGGACAAGGTTGTCCCTTTAGTTCATCCATGAAACGAAAAAGAAATAAAAGTTTATAAAATTATAGGATATAGAAAATAAAGTTTATTCTTCATCAAAAGCTTTGATAGATTTGTTGCGATGTACTGAAGCAAAACTTGGCGTAATTACAAGCCAATCTGTTCCAAATCCAGCAATATCACCATCGATCGCATCACATGTTTTCTTAAGCTTATTGACTGCTCTTTTTAATTCAACCATATCTCTTTCCCTAAGCGGTCCAACGTTTACTAGTGCAATTGTATATCCCTCTCTTAGAGAATCTAGTGCAGGTTTAATATCTGAAAAATCTTCAACCACAAAAGGCCTAACTACTATCTTTGCCTTTGGTACATCTGTTTCTGTGGTTAATTCAACATAATCTTCTTCGAATTCCTCTGGGAAATCTTCAGTATAAGAATCTGCGCCACCTGTTAGTTTTGAAAAGAACTTTTTCATCTTAAACTAGGGAATAATAATAAATTTATAAGCATTTCGATTATTTAATACACTCTAATTTTGATACTATGTCCCATAGCTGCGTCCTAGTATAGACTGGGATATTTGTGTCTTCTGCAACCTCATCCAATTCTTGGATAGATTCATCAATTCTTATAGAAATAGACCTCTCCTTGCAGTTTAATGCAGAACAGGCATTGGATATTCTAGCACGTACATTCCTTGGCACACAATCATCTTCCTTCAATTCTGCGAGTATCTCTAATACTTCTAGAATTGAGTCTTTAGTCATTTTTTCAACGATCCCATCACGTCTTTTTGTAACTCTTCAGCTTCTTCCCTCAACTTTTTTTCTTCTTTCTCAATATTTTTAAGTTTAAGGTCTGCCATTTCTTTTTTAGAAGTTAAATTTTTCTTCAATTCGGCTTTATCAACAGAAACCATAACATTACCAACTATCTTGTAAGTTTCTTTTGCGTCTCCAATTTCTCCAAGCGCATTTTCGGTTTCTAATGTTTGTGATTGAAAAGTTTGCTTTTGCATCATTAATGATTGTATTCTTTGTTCAAGAACTTGCAATCTAGAAATCTTAGTTTTTGTCTCTTTATCCATATCTTCTGCCATTTTTCCTTCCTATATAGCTTTTACTTTGGTCTTAACATTTCTTGGTTTAAATAAAATCTTAGACCCACAATAGATACATCTAACTCTCTTCTTAATAGTTGCTGCGTCTATCTTTTTCCCACAATTAAAACATTTATATTCTGCCATTTTATTCCTTTAATGAATATGCTCTTCCAGCAAATGTAGTATCGCACTTCTTACAATGCCATATGCCAGAACTAACTCTCTTTACTTTAATCTTTAAACACAGTGGGCACTTATACAGTGACTTTTGTTTATCTTCAATAGCCTGTCTTTTTTGCTTCAATGGGGCACCGTATCTTGCACCATATTTTCCACTACCTTTTGTTTTCTTTACCATTTTTCATAGAAACACTTTATTCAGTGTTAAATTTCCTTTTAAAAACTTTTCTATTCGATAAAATGGGGCTGCGAGGATTTGAACCCCGGTCTCGTGGCTTCTTGCTCCATAAGAGATTTCTTAAAAAGACCCAAACCACGAATCTTAAACCAAGCTGGACCACAGCCCCTTATTACTTAAGCCATCCAATTTTATTTATAAATCTATTGGTGCAGAGTAATCTTATGTTAGATTTCGTAATTTTTCCATTCTTTCTAACAATGCCTTTTCTTTTCTTGGATTACTAAAACCTATTTCTTCATGATATTTAACAAGATCAGATTTTTTCACCCTAACTCTATGTTGAATTCTTCTATTTCCTTTCTTTTTTAATTTTTTGATAGTTGGGTTTATTCCAATTATTTCAAATATATATTTTAAATCATAAATTAATTCTTTTGATGTAGAACTGCACCCTATTCCATGAGATTCAACATATCCATCTGTATCCATTAATCCCCTCGCAAAACCAAACAAAAAATTCTTGGGGGGAAATATATCTTTTTTTAATCTTACAGAGTAGGTCTTTGGTTTTTCCCAACAAAGATAATTTCTAATAAATCTAAAATATTCTATAGAATTGATCCATAAGTGTATACAGCTTGGGTTTCCATCTAACTTTTGTATATAACTATTGACAGAAAGACCTAGATTTTTTAATTTAGTTGATAAGTATTTTGTATAAGGTTTATCATCTTTATAAGAGAGATAATAAGTGATTCTATGTCCTCTCCTTCTACCATTTGTATCATAATAATAAGATCCGTCTCCTGCAAATGCACCAACAAGTTCACCCTTAACAAAATCTGAAGATGGAAGTTGAATTTGCTTTATTCTTGTCCTATTACTACCTTTGCTTACATGATATTGAATGGTGCTTAATGGAAGATTAAGTTTATTCCTTATTTTTCTTAAGCTTAATCCGTTTTTAGAAAATCTCTTTATTTGAACTATTTGACTTTTTGTTAATCGTTTCATACAAAAATAAAGCAATTTCTATTTAAATATCTCACTCCCGCCCGTGGCAAGCTCCAAATTTAACCACTATAAAATAACAACAAAATAGAAACATTTATAAATCAAACTTTACTCAAAAAACTAAAATGTCTGAAACAATCCAAGAACAATTGGGAAAATATCAATTGGTAACACAATTACCAGAAGAACAAGTCCAAGTTCCAACTTTCTTAAAGGGGGGATTTGGGAGATTAGTTTATACTCTTTACGATGAACAAAGAAGAACTACTTTTGAGGGGAATTCAGCTTTAAAATTACAATGGGATGAAGCAAATCAAGTTGTAACTGGTTCAAGTTTTTTTGATCCTTTTTTAGTCAATCAAATAGTAGGTGGAATTCTAGGTGGAAAAACACCCCAACCCCAAGATATTACTCCAGAAATTCTTCAAATGATTGAAGGGGCACATTATGTAGACCTAAAGGCAGGAGCATTAAGAAGTACAAAAGATTCTTGGAACTCAAGAAATAATGGCCTAGCACAAAGATTATCAGAGCATGTAGATTTAGCAAGATTAGAGAGAGAACCTGCTTTAATTACAGGATTACAATTACAACCTTTCCCAGAAGATACAGGGGGATACGGATTAGATTTAATGCCAAAAGAAGGAGAATTTAATGTTCATTATGACGATAGATTACTTGAAAAATGGAATCAATACAAATTCACACAAACAGATGAATTTGGTTTGCCTTCAGATCTAGACAAAACCAAAGGAACTAGAACTTGGTATACAAGAAAAGATGGATTTTCTAGGTTGGGCCTTGACGGGGGCTTGGACCTGGATTCCGACAGGGACAATCTTGGCAGCTCGGATTCCGATGGCAGAGTGGTTATTTGTGCCGAAGGCGCAAATGCGAAAAAATAACAACATTTATTAAATTATTTTTCTAATTTTATATTCCTGGCCAGAAATGGCTAGGCCACACGTTCATTAATTAGAACCGAAGTACAGGTCATAAAATTCAACTACAACATCAAAAGATGGGGTGGTGGTGATGTAAGAATTAATGAGCTACTAGTTGCCATTTTCTAGGTTGAACCTTAACAGGAACTTGGACCTGAATTCCAACAGGAACAATCTTGACAACTCGAATTCCGATGGCAGAATGGCCTAGCCAAGACCAGGATTATGAACATGGAATATTACCAAATCTCGTATGAAGAATTATGTTCTTATGATAATCTTCTGAAAGCTTACAAAAAAGCCAGAAAAGGAAAAACTACAAAACCTTATGTAATAGAATTTACAAAAGAGATTATAAATAATTTACAAGAATTAAAAACAGAACTTCTATTGCAGTCTTATAAACCAAGACCATTAGAGACATTCACAATAAGAGACCCAAAAACAAGAAAGATATCAAAATCAGACTTCAGAGACCGAATTGTCCATCATGCAATAATAAATATTTTAGAACCAATCTATGAAAAAACATTTATTTATGATTCTTACGCCAACAGAAAAAAGAAAGGAGCACTAGCAGCAATAAAAAGATTCGACCAATTTAAAAGAAAAGTTTCAAAAAACAATAAAAGAAATTGTTATATCCTTAAGGCAGATATTAAACATTATTTTAAGGAAATAGACAA
>Ga0233437_1001681_pt1 | contig 38751 bp, 59 predicted proteins | sample SI_122_August201_FD_182714 | JGI IMG/M metagenome (GOLD analysis project Ga0233437, IMG submission 182714) | Seawater microbial communities from Saanich Inlet, British Columbia, Canada - SI_122_August2016_200_MG | ecosystem: Environmental > Aquatic > Marine > Inlet | place: Canada: British... | reverse complement strand
GTTGTAATAGAAATCCCAGAACCTTTAGGTCTTCCTTCTCTGTTTATATTCGGATCTCCTGTTGTGAATGGCATAGTTATTTATTGTTAAAAGTATCGTATCGTTTCCTTATTACATCACAATATTTGGGGTCTAGTTCCATCATATAACAAGTTCTATTGGTTTGTTCGGCTGCGATGAGGGTAGAGCCAGAACCACCGAAGAGGTCTAATACTATATCATCTTGTTTACTACTGTTTTTTATTGCATTTATTACAAGAGCGATTGGTTTCATTGTAGGATGTAATATATTTTTTTTAGTCCTCTCAATATCCCATAAATCAAAATTACTCCTTCCGCCATAAAAATTATGCTTATCAATCCACCCATATACTATTGGTTCAAACTTACTCTGATAATCACTATTACTTAAAGTATGATTACCCTTATCCCAAATAATTAAAGCTTTATAATCTAAATCATTATTTATAATACCATTAAACAGTTGGTGTAACCCTAGCCTGTACCAACATATATAATAAGCTCCAATAGTAAATTGTTTTATAATACCCACATAATCGTTAATAAAATCAATCTGCCCTTGGTCTGATAACTTATCATTTTTTAGTTTACCAAACTTAGAATTATGACTTTTGCTTCCATCTGCGTGAACATTTCCTGTAAAATCTATTCCATAAGGTGGGTCAGTAAACACCATATCTGCCTTTTTACCATCCATTAACTTCTCTACATCTTCCTTCTTTGTAGCATCTCCACACATCAGTCTATGCCTACCTAGTTCATATACACATCCGATTTTGCTATCCGGTTTCTTCTTATTATCTACTTCTGGTGCTTCATCTTCTTCTGGTTCTATCAGCTTATCTAGTTCTTTAGATAAATCAGTTTCATCAAATCCAATATCAGTTAATAAATCCAAGTCAAAGCTATGCAGCAAGTCATAATCCCACTCACCCAAGTTCTTATTTAACCTGATATTCAGTTCTTTTTCCTTTTCTTCGTCTAGATTATAAAAAACACAAGGGATTTCAGTTATTCCGATCTGTTTTGCTACATTTACTCTCTGATGCCCTCCTATTATTACGTTCTTTCTCTTTGGATTACTATTTACTACTATTGGTTCTGCAAATCCGAACGCTTGTAAACTATCTATCAACTCCTGCTCCTGCTTCTCTGTCATTTGACGAGGGTTATAATCTGCAGGATTGAGTTTATCAACCTTAATATATTTAATTTCCATGTCTTTTTTTGTCATATTAGTCAACTATATGTATTTATTATTTTTTTAGCTTCTTTAAGTATTTCCAGTAATTTATATTTCCATTTGTCCAATTTGGATGTTTCTCTAAACGAAACTCTGGTCTAGGTCGTTGAAGTGTTTTCCTAATCTTATCTTTAGTTTTCTGTGAGTGCTTAAATCCCTTCTTCTGACCCATCTTTTTTCTCATTAAGTTTCAAATATAAACGTGCTACTGCTTCTGTGGGGGTTTTATCTAATACTTCTATTCCTTCATTTAACGGAGCAGAATGTGTATCTGGTGCTTCTCCCTCACTAACTCCTTTACTGTTTCCTACAGCAATCCAGCCTTTATTATAATTCCTTAATACTTCAAACTTATCTCCACACGCTTCTATAAGTTCTTCTAGAGATGGTTTTACAACTTCTGTGGTTGTTCCATCTTCAGCTTTATAAAAATGTCTTTGCTCTGTATGGCAATATGCACAAAACTTATTATTTTGTTTCCACCCAGCATCTTTTAGTTCTTTGGCTAGTTTATACGAAAGCATAGTTTTTCATTTTACCTTTATAAGTTGGTGTTTCCTTATGACATTCTACGCATAGTGTTTTGCCATTGTCTATCTCATATCGTAGTTCAGGATATAATGCAAATGATTTAATATGATGTGCATTTAATTCAACCCCACGAAGTTCACATTCCTGACAAGTATAGTCATCTCTTTCAAATACTAATTTACGCCAGTTTCTAAACTCCATGCCAGTTCTAATTAGTTTATTCTTTTTAGTAATCCCACCTTTCCAAAGATGTGTTTTATTGCCAGATAAGGCTTTACTGATTTTTCTTCTAGTTTCAAGAGGAGTAGGGATACCAACATTTATTGTATGACCAACTTGAAATTTACTAATAGCTTTAGCTCTACAAAGATTACTACAATATTCTCTACTAGCCCATTGTTTATAGGAATACTTAGGTTTCTTAACCATATCTTGCTCACAGTATTTACATTCCTTTTTGAGTATTTGTTCTTTGGTCATAGGAATTTACTTAGTCGTCTAACTAATCGCTCCTCTGAGATATTGATTTCCTTCTCGGAAACACATCTATCGTAAGCCTTCATAGCTAAATCACCAAGTAACAAATGCAATATCTCATGCTTAGCATTGAGATCAAGTTGAACCTTCATCTCCTGCTCCGAATCATACTCACTACCGGCACTCTTACTCAAGGAGATTAAAGCCCCTCCATGCTCATGCCTCCCTGTCTGTGCCACCGCCAACTCATTCCTAAGCTCTACAAAATCAGTATCAACCTCCCATTCGTCCAAATGGAACTTCTTCTTGTAAAAGGACACTCGCCCACAAAAATAATTATAATGCTTCAGTGTTGTCTTCATATCTTTTTCCTCTAATTATTAGCTAACTTTAGCCATTTAATCACAAAATACTTCTTCGTCAATGTCGCAATAACATTCTGATCCACAATAAGTACAAGTGTATTCTCCTGTATAATCATCCAGTTTCATTGGTTCTTCGCAACAATCTGATAATGGATATGTCATATAATTATATCATTAAATGCCAACAAAACATAATAGCTTTATAATAGCAATATATCACTACAACCATCAATACTATGGTGATCATACAGATTATTAGGTTCACAATGTGGTTTTTCATAGTTCCATTGGTATGACTTGAGGGTATTTTCCATTATCTAGTACTATACCGCATGAAAGAATTGGTTTGCTCACAAAAGACGTTCCATACTTCATGGCGTATGAGTTGCGATCTATCCCACAACCTACTGCCATTCCAAAAACTATTTTCAGGTCATTGGCAGACCATCCTACTCCAGCATTTGAATGTAAATGTCCTATTACAGTGGATTGCATATTCTGTTGGGATGCTTTGATATGGGCGTATTTACCAGATCTCTTCAGTCCATGCTCATATTTTACATCATCTATCATATAAAAGTACTCATACTCCCATTCCTTCGGTAGTTCAAATATATCCTGAAAAGACTTAGTTGCTTCTAAAGGAATACCATGAGTTATTGCTTTTCTATGAAAGAGTAAATCATGATTCCCACGACATATTTTTACTTTGGGGAATGCTTTCACCCACTTCTGTATCTTTTTTTTCGCTAATACTAACTCATCTCTAGGACTGAGACCATCAGGGTCATGTTCGTGATATGAGATTGCGTGATTATCTACTAAATCCCCTATACATACTACTATATTGCAATTATATTTCTTGTAGGTCTTTTTGCAAAAGTCTAGGTATCCTTCATGTTCAAATGGAATATGAGGATCGCCCACCACAAGTACGTTATTCATGTATTTTCTCCTAATCCTCTGCTGTATAAAAAGGGGAAGCGTCTACTAGAAGCCTGACATGATATCCCCATTAAATTCTTGTGCGTTCCACCAGTGGACTGATAGATGGTCAATGATGAAGTTGCTAATCCCTGGAGGGAATAATTCGTTGACCAACGCACATATCTCCTGCGGTGTGAGGTTTGAGAACATCTGGTGGTAGATTTCGTGCTTACGAACGTCTACCTTGATGATGTTGTGAGGGGCTGATGAGCCACCTCTACTTCTTGGGACAACGTGATGTTTGTTAGTCCTTTGGTTTTTTTTGCGAGACATTCTTCTTCCTCCTGTTAGAGTCCCCAAGTCCGAACACGATAACTAACGCTATCACCCCCAATCCTATGATTAGGAAATTGATTGTCTCTTGCATGACGCTTCCTTCCTGTTAAAGAGCTGGTGCTTATTCCCATAGGAGTGGCAGAGGAAGACCACCCCTACAAGAAAAAACACCCAATTCTAGTATGAATTGAGGTCTTTTATAACTTTATCTATATCTTCTGCGCCCAGAGTGCCAGAAAGTAATTCTTTAATTTCTGTATCTCTATCGGCATCTGCTCCAGCTATAAGTGCTAAAGCTGTTCCAATATGTTGCCTTGTAGCTTGCCCACCAGCAACGATATCGTCTTTTAATTCTTGTAATGCTTCTATCATATACTCCTTATTATGATCTTGTATATTCAGTATATCATAAATTTCACATATTGTCTTATTACTACTTACTGGAATAAAAAAACTCTTAGTCTCCCTGACTAATCATGACATATATTTGGCATGCAGTAGATGTAAAAGGGTCAATCCCAGTTCGTCTCATACTAATTAAGATCTAAAACTTCTCGTCATTGATAGCCCTCTCTAATACTTCTTGGTATTAGTGAATATAAATTGGACTTATTGGCGTTTTGGGCGAATAAAAAGTTCTTAATCGGTCTATTGCTTCATAGCTGGCGTTACCGTTAGAGTGGTCGGATACATGGTTACTACTGAAATCCATGCAGGCTAATGATTGCACTCTCGCTTATCAGCTCCACAATAGACACTTATATCGGGGTGATACGCTATTCTAAACTAAAACTACGATAATCTACTAGATATAATACTAATAGACTGACGTAGTTTACCTTTAATATAACTAGGGCATCTATGTTTACCAGTCTGGTATTTGATATATGCTTCATTAAATAAATCATCTGGATCTAATTTTCTACCACTAGCAACAAATTCTTCTACTACTTTATATGCTCTCATATTTTCTACTTTGTGTTCCATAATTGTTATAGATAACGAAAACCGACCTATGTAACACAACTGGTCGGCTTCCTTGAATACATCACGCAAATTGGCGTTGTATTACGTTTCTAGAATACACCCATTTGAAAAATAATGCAAGTATCTGTCTTAGATCGTCTGAAGACTCCTGTGGATAAAGTCTAGGAATTTACCGTACTACACTCAACGTCTGATTTACCTGTGCTAACCTTAGCCAATTCTAGGGGGTTGCAATATATACCGTATAGGTGTATACTGAAGATAGTTAAGTAATAAGACACTAACTAAAGAGAGGAAAAAAGACATGAGCAATCCAGACACAACATACGAACCAGCAAGTTCATATCTAGAAGATGATATGGATTTTGTTTGTTATAGAGAGCAAGAACAATTAAATAGAGAGGAAGAATAACATGAACTTAAAAGAAACATCACAAGAACTAATTGGACTACGCCAACAAATCAATGAGTTAGATGATGCTCATAAACTGGTAGTAGCTCCACTCAAAGAGAAGAAAGATAAACTCCAAACGGAGATCATGGAATCTCTAAAAGAATCTGGTCAGTACTCTGCAAGATTTGAGCATGGTACAGTTTCAAGAGCAGTAAAGAAAACTCTAAAGGTCGTAGATGAGAAAGTAGTAATTGCTCACCTTAAACAATTAGGAGTAGGTGATGAATATACAAGTGTTCAGTTAAATGATTTATTTAAGAACTCATTTTCCAAAGCAGTTGTAAAATCTGGAGAAGTGATAAATGGAACTGAAATAACTGAAACAGAATATATCTCAATATCTAAACCATCTAATAAAGAAGATAAAAGAAAGGTCAAAACAGATGATTACTCCGAAAAAACAACTAAACGAGAATAGAGAAAGCATTCTAAAGGCTAGTACTGTTGAACAAGCAATAGAATTTCCAGCAATATTATCTCATCCATTCGTCATGGCTGACATTCTATATGAACATTCAGTGAAGACACAATTATTAAAGGAAAAAACATGAAGCAGTACACAATCAATGATCTAGTAGAAGCTGACTGGTTTCCATTCTCCAGTAGAATCACTATCAGGAAGTACATTGATTCCGGAGAACTCAAAGCTAAAGTAGTAAAGGTTGGTGGAATCCTACAGAAGTACCAGATAACATCAGCAGATGCACAAGACTTCGCTGACAACATCAAAGCAAAATATAAGAGACAATATAATATTAATTAAAGGAAAGAACAAATGCTTACAGAAGACATAACAATAGAGAAAAAAGAGAAGGCTGAATATCCACCACTTCCAAAGGATATATATCAGGCACAAATTCTTGACGTAACAGCAGTAAAGAAACCTAGTTACGATACAAGAAACAAACCTGAAGCAGAACAGATTATGGAAGTAGTACTCAATTTCCAATTCACATTACTAGAGGGTAAGGATGGAGATAATGAATTGAGAGGTAGAAATGTCTGGGCAAATTTTGTACCAACATATCTATATATCGGAAAGAATGGAAAGAATAAACTATACAGAATTACTGAAGCTGTTCTGGGAGCAGAACTTACTCTGGAAGAAGAAGCTAAAATGGATAAGAATTACATCAATGGATTAATTGGTAAGCAAGTTAGAATCTCTGTTGAACCATCCACTAAAGGAGATAATACTTACGACAACATTACTGACTGGTTGAAGATCAATAATGAAATGACTCCACTGACTGACGAAGAAAAGGAATCAGCAGAAGTAAAGAATAAAGATGATGAGCAATCTGTATCTGATGAAACCTCACAACCTAAACCCTCTCAAAATGATGATGGATCTCCTGAAATTGATGTAGATTCAATTCCTTTCTAGAACAATGCCTGAAAGAAAAGTAAAAACTGGAGTGTGTGCTGTATGCAATAAATGGTTTGAGTATAAGCAACAGCACTCCTTCCAGATCAAAACAATATGCTCTATGGAGTGTAGGAAGATCAAAATAAGAGGTAAAATAAAAGACTAACCAAAACAAAAATGATTAAAGAAATAAATAAGACAGTCTCAATCGTATTATACTTTACTGCTTTAGCTCTCCTGATAGCAGGAATAGCAGTTATACCTAACAAACCACCTATTCAAGCTGAAATCGCACCAGAAGCCACTACAGAGCCTCCTGATCCATGTTTAATGCCTCATGTCTATTGCGAAACAGACTTAGTAGAGGTAACAGCTTATTCAGAGTATGATTCATGCCATACTGGAGAGAGTTGTTTGATGGCTTCAGGCAAAAAAGCATACGTTGGAGCAGTAGCATGTCCTCGTGAAATTGAATTAGGAACTAAAGTAATAATCGCAGGAATAGAATATACTTGTGAAGATAGAACTAGCCCAACTTATGATGGAAGATACGATATATTCATGGGCTACTCACAGGAGGGATATGACAAAGCAGTAGATTGGGGATTACAAGAGTTAGAGATAATTATTAACTAAAAGGGATATAGAAGATAAAATACCACAAACAATAGAACAAATATTACAAATATTAAGCGATAAGTTTGGAACCACCATTGAACACTTATGGAGTGTAATGATAAGACAACAAATTATTGAGGGCATTATGTTGGGAGTTGTTGGAGTAATAATTATACTCACAGTAATTATAGTAGTTACCAAATTCATAAAGGGATTAAAGAAACAAAATGATTATGATGCTGAAAGTAAAGCTATTGTTGCATTAACTTCAACATTCTTAATTATTATTGGGTTAATATTCTTAGCTGGATTAAATCAATTATTAAATCCTGAATACTACGCACTAATGGATATAATAAATCTTAACAAATAAACCCATAGAAGAAGAAAAGAAAATAACTAATAATGGACCAATAGTAACTAATGGAAAGATATATTACAGGTGTCAGGCTTGTGGTAAATTAGTAAGAGTTAATAAACCAATAATTGGAAGTGCACACATTTGTGCTGAAGATAGAGAGGAGTAAACCTATGGAAGAAGAAAAGAAGTATAAATGCCAATACTGCGGTAAAGAGAAAGATGCACCAGATATTATTTGTATTTGTGAAGTAGAAGATACTGGCTTTGATAATTTTTGGAAATAACCTAACCTACCCACCTCTCATTATAATAATTTAAGGAAATAAGATGAAGAAAGAAAGATGTGATCTATGCGAACAACAGATTAAAGAATGTTATGTATGTGAGGGAGAGTTTGTTGGGGGCGATACTATAAATTGTCTTGAACTAAGAGGTAAACATTTATGTATTTCGGAAGATTGCCTAGTCCAATTTTTAAGAGATAGATATGAAGAAAAACGTATTATCCAATATGCTAGTGTATTACAATGACCAATAAATACTACGCAATAGTTAGTAAGATATTAAATAGGATATGGAAAAAGATACCAACAGCTTTAATTCTTTTAGTGGTAATGATAGCAGTTGTTTACTTTATGGAATTTCTTGATTATGTTGTAGATTATTTATCTGAAAAGTTTATTAAACCCCAATAACAATTAAAAGAAAGAAGAGATGAGAAAAGAAACATACACTTGCGACATTTGTGAAAAGAAGGTAGAAAATCACGTTGAAAAAGATATACAAGTTATTTTCCTCACCGAACAAAACGAAGGTCGTACAATAAAACCCTATATGGACAATGTTAAAATTGATATTTGTGATGCTTGTATGGAAAAGAGAATGGGGGGTGGCTCTATCTATGCTACTGGAACAATGGGGCATAATGATTATCATTTTGCTAAACCAAGATGAATAAATACTACGCAATATGAACTATATACAAAAGGTTAAAGACCTACTAGAACAAGAATTAAAGATGAAAGGTACTATTTATGAAGGCTTATTAGAAGTCTATGCGTTATTAGTTTTAACAGTTGGTGTTGATTGCACTAATGAACATATCCACGATGCTTGGTCTATTTGGCAAAATAAGACACAACCAAATCATAAATCATTAAAACCATTTGATGAACTTATAAAGGAAATACAAGATTTAGATGAACCATATTGCAATACTGTTATCAAAGTAGCTAAATTACTAAACAAATGAAATACTACGCAATAGTTAGTAAGAAGACGGGAAAGATAGAAACACTTAATGGTTTATGTATTTTTAGAACCAAGAAAGAAGCAGAAGAGTGTTTACGATTTTGGTATATTGATAAAAATTTAAGAAAAGACTTTTTAATAACCCCAATAACAATAAACCCTTATGAGTAGATATATTATAATGAATTTTGGAAAGAAAAAAGGTTTGCATTGGATAAATGCTTACAAGCAATTTGATAGTGGAAGTCGTATGTTCTACGTCAGCAAAATACCAACAAAGATTTTAGCAAGGATTGTTTTAGAAATTAAAAGCTGGTCTATAAAAGAACCTAAACCCCCTAAAGGAGAATGAAGATGAAAGAGTGTAAATGTGAACATAAATCAGCTCTTTATAATGATATGGATACTATTAAATGCACTTATTGCTCTGGTGCTGTTAATAAAGAGAGATTAGAAGAATTTATCAGATATAATACTTCAAACAACATGAAAGGATTTGAAATCCAAGATGACGGTACAGTAACCACTTCCTTAAAAGATAAACAAAACTTAGAAGAAGCTGTTAGAGATATTTGTTCTGTACCTGTAACTAAAAGTAAAGTCAGAAGAATAATATCCCAACTCCTAAAAGAAGAAAGAGCTAGGGTGATTGAGGATTTAGATACCAATAAAATAGCAGAAATACAATTTAATACTGAACAAGAACATCATCTTAATGATGGTTGCCACCCAACAAAGTGTCATCATAGAAAAATAGACGATTTAATGAAAAGATTACTTAAACTACTAAAAGAATAAGTATGAGTGAACATAGTTGGAACTTCTCAAAAGATAATAGAACTGATGATGAAGTTAAAGTTGATTATGATCTAGGGAAACACAACGAACCCCTAATTATGGAGAATCTCCCATACAGATGGTATCAGGTGAATGGGAATGATGAGTTCAAAAAGATGGGAAAGTATGAACCAGATTACTTCATCTATGCAGGTAGTAAATGGTATCCTGCTGAAGTAAAATTCACTGGAGTAGAACTCACTTATATAGATCTAAAAGTAAATCAAGCAGATGCTCTGGCAGAAATCAATGGAGTATATATTCAAGCAACTCCCACCAGATGGATTATAGTTGGATCTACATTTATGCAACAAGAGGAAGTAGTAACTGGTTATTGTAATAAACCATGCTACAGATATATAACCAAACCTGATAAATGGAAGGTATGGCAACATACAATTAATTTCAAAAGGAAATGACAACTCCAAAATCAGCAATCCAAAAGGGGAAATTATTGGAAGTTTATGTTGCAAATGAGATAGAGAGACTCAAACTAGGTAAAGCTAGACGTTCTATAGGTTCTGGATCTGGAACTAGAGAGAAGTCTGATATAGATACGGATATGATGCTGATGGGAGTAAACGTAGGTATTGAATGCAAGAACCATAAAGTACCCCACATTAAAAAGTGGTGGGAACAAACGCAAGCGTTGGAAAAGGTAGGTAGAGAACCCATTTTAGTTTATAGTTTAGGTGGTGAAAATATAGAAAATGCAAAGGTCGTTCTATATCTGGATACATTCCTACGTCTAGCCAAGAGAGCGGAAGAACCGAAGACTCAAGCAAATGCCAATCAGGAAACTATGTGGGCTTTGACAACACTGATTGCATCCGCTAAAAAAGTATTAAAACTATTAGAATAATGACACAAGAAATAATAACAGTTGAGTATATTCTTGACTGGATGAAAACAATAGCCGAGAACAAACAAGACGTATCACCTTCTAAATGGATTGATATGGCTGGTTCTTTACTATCTTTACAAGGAGAATTAGATGATGAATACTGTATATTAGAGCAAAAAACTGCTAAAATACAAGAAGAATACATGATCCAAACAGAGGGGAATGTATCGGCTTCTAAAAACAAGATGAAGTTAAGTCCTGCATACTTACAATATATAACTCTTAAAGCGAAAATTGGTCGGGTAAAAGAGTTTATTAATATAGCAAAGAAAAAAGCAACTATATCTCTGGAAAGAGAGAAAGGATGGTAATATGACAAAAAAACTAATCGTAGGTGAAGACTTAGATCTTACAGAAGAAGAAATGGAGCAATACCTCAAAGATATACTCCATGAAACCAAGCATGATATAGTAGATAATTATGTTGCAATGAAGTCAGTAAGAAGATTATCACTCACTGGAGACATGAGTAGAGAAGAGGGTTTTGTTAAAACTGAACGTAAACAATTAGACGCTAAACGCAAAATAGTAGAGGAAATAATACTTAATCATTTAGAAGGATCAATATAATGACAAATAAACCAGAAGACAAAAGAAGTGCAATTTTAGAGAAGCAATTAGCTGGCGCACAAGAACAAATCGCAAAAGCTAAACTGTTCTTAGAACAAAAAACTCAAGAAGCACTACAATTACAAGGTAGAATGCTAGAAGCAAAAGAGAATGAAAAGACAGAGGTAGAAGTACCTGAACCACCAAAATAATGTTTGAAAACATAAAGACATTAGTGACAGGAGGAAGTGGGTTTCTGGGAAACGCTCTGATTGCTCGCATGATCAATGAGGGCGTTAATCCCAACACAATAACTATTTTCGCAAGGAATGAAGGTCAGCTATTAAAGACTCAACAGACACATAAAGTAAATATCATTACTGGAGATATATCAAAACCATCTCTAGTCAGACAAGCAATGGAAGACAAAGACTTTGTTTTTCATCTTGGAGCGTTCAAGCATTTACCACTCGCAGAAGAGCAGAGTGAGCAATGTATTGAAACTAATATTATTGGATCTCTTAATATACTTCGTGCTTCGCTGGAAACATTCCCCGAACTGGTACTGGGGGTATCAACCGACAAAGCATATCACCCAATAAATTGCTATGGCATGACAAAAAGCCTGATGGAATACATGTTTTTACAATACGAGAGAGAGATAAAAGGCACTGCATACCGCATGGTTAGATATGGTAATGTCCTAGCATCAACTGGTTCTGTCCTCAATGTTTGGAAAAGGGCGAAGGAATTAGGAGATCCACTTCTGTTAACTGATCCCGAGATGACTAGATTCTTCTTTACTGTAGAGGAAGCAGTGCAGACTATCTATGATTGTCTAGATAATTCTTCTGATGCCACTCCATATATTCCTAAAATGAGATCTATAAGAATGGGAGATCTAGCAGAGGTTATAGCAGATGGTCATGAAATCAAAATTGTAGGCAGACGTGCTGGAGAGAAGGGTGATGAAGCTATGAGTGAAGAATATTCATCTGAAACAGCAGATAGAATGACTCAAGGTGAAATTAGACAAGAACTGAAAAAGATAAATATGCTATGAGATTCGTATTACCTGCACATGATCACGACTTTGCATTAGGGCTAGATAGTGGAGTAGTCAATGGTGGCACTGTCTACCTATTTCATCTCGCACAAGCATTGAAAGCATTAGGTCATCAAATTTGCATGGTAGCTCTAGGAGATACTCATACAAAAGGTGATGTTATGATTTGTCAATCTGAATGGGCGAATCACCAAACATGGAAAGCATTTAATGGTATTAAAGTATGCATCTTAGGTCATTTCATTGATACTGTGCATGAAGATCCTAAAACCATACAAGCTCATGTATTCATCTCAACATGGAAAGGAGCAATAGTAGAAGGCTATAGTACTACTTATTTGCCACACGCATACGCAAAAACTGTTGATAATGGTAAAATAACCAGACGAGGAAGTATGGTATGGCTAGGAAATAATTATGCATTGAGAGATCAAGGATGGTTACAAGGTTTATCACTCACATTACTCAAAGCCATACATCCCCGAGAATTAGCTGGTATATATCGTGGGGCTGATGTATGCCCTAATATTCATGGAGATTTTCAGAAAGGTTTAGTCTCTACAGATCCATCCACTCTAGCCAACTCATCTGGCTTTGCACTCAATGAAAGATTCTTTAATATTATTGGAGCGGGCGGAGTCATGGTTACTGATAAACATCCACTTAATAAAGAAATCTTTGAAGAAGATGAACTACTATCAGCAGGGAGTAAAGAAGAATTTCAGGAGTTACTACAATATTACATGCACCACCCAATAGAAGGTAAAAAGTTTTACGCCAGAGCAAGAAAAAAGATTCTCACTCATAACACTTATATTCATAGAGCTAAACAATTATTAAACTTAATTACATGAAGCTGGTCATTGGTACAGGAGTAGACTGGAAAAAACAAGACGGAGTTATAGGTCTTGATATCATTCCAGAATTTAATCCAGACATTGTCAGAGATATATTAAGAGGACTACCATTCGCTGATGAAACATTTGACGAGGTAGAAATTCACCACGTTCTAGAACACGTTACTGGTCATCTAGCTTGCAAACCTACTGACAACTTTGACTTTGTAATCAATGAAATCTATAGAGTATTGAAGATTGGTGGTATAGCAAACTTTGAAATGCCTTATTGGAAAGCTGAAATGGCAGTTGAATCTGCCGGTCATGTTAGATTCTTTAATGAAAACTCACTGGTTAACTTTTATAGTAATCCTTATGGAAAAGAAATGCATCAATCTCAATTTGCACAATGCATCAAAGCTATTGTAGAGGATAATGTAGTTAAAATTAAACTGGAGAAATAATATGGATTCACATCCAAAATCAGCACTCAAGAGTATCATTTGGAGAGTAATGGGAGTTATGGTTCTAGCAACTATCACTTACCTATTCACACGAAGCTGGATTACTACTTCGCTAATAACAGTAATACATCACGCAACCTTCTTAGTCGTGTTCTATTTGCATGAGAGAATTTATATGAAGGTAAAGGAAACAAAACGCAAGAGTTTGGTCAAAGCAGTTACTTATGAGATAATACTAGGCATGGGCTTAGGTGGACTGATAGTATTAATGGTTACTGGTTCTTGGAGTAAAGTATCAGAAATCACGCTCACCTATACAGCAGTTAAACTAATTATGTATTTCGCATACGAAAGAATATGGCTAAAGATAAAGTAGTATATGCCTACGTTGTAGCAGATCTGTTACACATAGGGCATCTAATACATCTAGAAAGGGCATCAAGAATTGGTAGATTGATAGTAGGAGTCTTAACAGACTCAGCTACAATGGAAAAGAAAGCAAAGCCCATAATTTCATTCAATGATAGATTGGCAATGATTCTAGCTTTAGAATGTGTAACTAAAGCTGTACCACAAAAAACATACTCACCACTTGATAATGTAAAGAAGTTCAAACCAGATGTACTTATGGAATCAACATCACACAAAGAAATGCCAGCAAATGAATATGTAGAAAGTTATGGTGGTACAGTAATTATTAGTCCGTACTACCACAAACAAAGCTCATCAAAAATAAAGGAAAAGATAAGACAGTCAAAATAAAAGGTTAATCATTGACAACCTTATATGAATAATGAAGAAGACGAGTTAAAGGCAGTACTTATTGCCATTATCGTTGCTCTAGCAATTCTAATTCCTGCTTGTTGGCAGGTCATAGAGTGGATAGAGATGATTGGTTGGATAGATTTCTTAGGCTATTGTCTATTCGCAGGAGTAGTCATAGTTGGATACACAACATATAAATTCTTAAAAAAATAAAGACATGTTAAAGACACTAGTGCATGAACTCAATTTCTCTGGCATCCGGTGGTGGCTTACATCAGGTTCACTACTCGGTGCTGTGAGAGATGGAGAAACTTGCAAAGGTGATACGGATATTGATATCGCTATGTACTTTGAAGATGCATGGGCTATCAAAACCTTAAACATAGAACACTCAATAGTAAAAATGTTTAATGGTCAAACTTCGTACTGGACTGTACCAAATGGGAATCTACCTATTAATATCCAGTGCTTTTTTCGTATAGGGGATTATCGGTATTACTGCGAAGATGACTGGATGCAGGATAGATTACCTCAAGACGTCAAGCTAGATAAAAAGATGTTCAACGGAGTGCAGTGCAACATACCAATTATCTATGGTCAGCTGTTCCACGAATGGTTTACTGATTGGCAAACTCCATCAAGTGAGATAGGACAAACTAAAATATATAAAATTAAATTTGATAGATGGGAGAACAAATGGGAAGACCAAAAACCACATTAAGTGTTTTATACTGTGTGTACAATGAGGAACAATTTATAAAAGGTTCTCTTGAATTAGTACTACCTTTTGTAGATGAAGTAATAGTAGTTGATAATGGATCAACAGATGATACTAATAAGATTGTTCAATCTATTAATGATCCAAAGATTAAGATATTTGATTATCCAAAGCAAGCTGTAGTAGATATGGGAGCTGTTAGGAATTACTCTCTGGAGCAATGTACCTCTGATTGGTTCTTACAAGTTGATGCAGATGAGTACTACCCTGAACAATCAATGAAGAACATCAGACAAGCCGTAGACTACAATGTGAAATCCATATCTTTTAGAGTTGGTTATTATAATCTAACATGGAGAGATGGATATACTGAATCAGGATTTCCTCACTATCCAGATCGTCTTTATAAAAGAGAAGCTGTAGAGGGGTATAAGGGAGTTCTACCAGTTGATATGACTCATGTAAAAGAGGAATATTTACTTGCTCCCAACAAACCGAAAGGAACAGTTGGAATATTAGAATATGACAACATGGAAGACACATCTCAAGAACATCCACTACAACCAATACTTCTAGATGCTAACTTCTACCACCTTGCTAGAACTAGAGGGTACAACTTTGAATATACTAAATGGAAAAAGTACGTTGATAATCTCTCCCCAGAACAAACCGAAGAAGCCAGAGAAGTGATGGTCAGAGGTAATGGATGGGTATGTGGAATGGTGCAAATGGAGAAAGTAGATATACCTGATGATATTCCTATAGATAATATTGTTGATCCAAAAGTCTCTATAATTATTACTAATTACAACTACAGTAAATATGTGAAAGATGCTATTGATTCCTGCTTGAATCAAACTGTTAAACCTTTTGAAATTATTGTAGTTGATGACAAGAGTACCGATAACTCTGTATCCATAATTAAGAAGTTGCCAATAACCCTGCTGATTAATGATGAAAACTCTGGAGTAGTCCACTCAAGGAATAAGGGGATTGAACATTCAACCGGTGATTACTTTATCTGCCTTGATGCTGATGACAAGTTAAGAGAAGACTTCATTGAAAAGACTCTAGCTCACATGAAGGGAGACGTTCAGGTTGTTGCTACTGATATGAGTCAGTTCGGAGAAATGGAGCAAGAGCATCACATCTTTCCAGAGATTACTTTAGAAAATATGAGATCAGCCCAGTGCGTTCCTTCCTGTTGTGCTTTAGTAGATCGTCAATGTTTCACTACATCTGGTGGTTATAATGACAGTGTTGTTTATGATGATTATGATTTCTGGTTAAATTTACTTGTCAAACAAGAATATAACTTTGTGCAAATCCATGAACCACTATTCCAGTACAGACAACATGGCTTCTCAAGGATTAATATTCTAGATGAGAATCAAGCGCAGGGATTTCAGGAATTAAACGAAAGGTATGGTAAATTCATATGATAATAGATAAAGTAACTAGAGTAGAAGTAATCAACCACGCCAAATCTTTAGAAAAAGGTGGTGGTAGAGCTTTTGTATTCTGGCATGACAATATTAAGGTAGAGTTAGATTTACAAGATAACGATAAAACACTCAAAGTATTTATATCACTTAAAGATAAAAAACAATGAAGAAATATCTAAATGCATTCTTTATGGATACAAAGAAGATTAAGAAGAAAGAGTTTATTAAGGCGCTAATTAACCAGATTGATTCTTTTGAAAATTGGGAAGAATTTTATACAATAGCTTTTTCAAAAATGGTTGAAGGAGATGAGAAACATGGTAACTGGCAAAAGAGATTCAAGCAAGAACAACAATTAGATATAGAGATTGGTGAAGAATTATTTGATATATTTAACTATATGCTCATGCGTAAAACATTAAGGGAGAAAGATTTATGAAGATAGCATTTACAGCCAACCAAGTTATAAAATGTGGGGGAATTCGTGTCGCATTTGAATACTGTCAAGAATTAAACAAAAGAGGACATACAGCAGAGATTTACGCCAATAGCGCTGAACAGTCCATTGAGGACTGGAAAAGCCGTTACAACGTCAAAATACGCCCTCTAGCAGACCTTGAATTGGGAGTTGATGTGCTAATTAGCCTATGGTGGGTACAATTTGATGATTTGACACAATACCCAGCAAAGAGAATATTCCACCTCAATCAGGGTAGAGACCACTTATCATATCCTGATGGTAGTTTCAAAAGACAAAACCTACTAGAGATGCAAAGAGAGGATTATCAGTTTATCTCTGTTTCTAAGTGGGCTGGAGAATCATGTAAAGATCCTCAGATAGTTCCAAACGGAGTGGATACCAACTTCTTTACGCCGGCTAAATTTGCAAAGCTACATCCTTCCTTTAGAATACTATTTGAATCCTCCACTGCTGACAAAACCAAAGGGAGACAACGCGCTATTCAGATCATGAAGAAACTCAAAGATGAGTATGGTCAGAATTTAGAATTGTGGGAGATAACAAAAAACCCTCAAGACGAGAGTATATTTGATCACCAAATTACTGATCCAAATGATATCACTATAGTGAATGCATATCAGAACTGTGATATTTTATTGAAGACTTCTGAATTTGAAGGTTTTGGTTTATCTCATCTAGAAGCTATGGCTTGCAAGTGCGCAGTAGTTACAACTAATTCTGGCGGAAATGCAGAGTTCTGTGTAGATGGAGAGAACTGTATTATGTCTAACAACGATTCCGATCTTGTGAATGGTATTGGTAGATTGATACAGGATAAAGAAGAATACAATAGAATAACAGAAAATGGTTATCATACATCCCTTAGCATGACGTGGGAGAAGTCAACAGATAAATTACTAGAGGTTATTCAAGAATAGCTTCAGTATCAAAGTTACCTTCTATGGCAGTAATGATTTCATCAAGTTCAGCTATATGATCTAGATGTATTTGTCTTTGTGTAGCCACTCTTTTTGGATCAGCTAAAGCATCAGCAAGTGCGACCAATCCATCTCGTTCATGTTTAGCTTTCTGCAACCCATAAGTTATAGGTTTATCAAAAACTTCAACCTGTTGGTTATCTTTATCTTTAATCTTTTTAGTACGAGTAACCTCATACTCATTTTGCCCTATTCTTTTAATTTTCATATTTTTTTATTAAGTATAAAAGTCTGGTGCTTTATCCTTTGTTCCTATATTAGTTGATTGATAATGAATATCTACTTCATGGATGAAGGGGTCGGGAACAGCGCCACTAGAGGTTATATTATTAGTTGTCATCTCTAATCTAATTAAGATAACCCCATCTGGTTCTAAATCATCTGTATCTAATTGTAACCCAGCAGGTGAGCTTGCTGAATATTGTGTTTCAGATATTATATGTTGATATTGTGTAGTTGATGCCGTACCTACAAACGTACCTGTGACTGGTGCAGAGAACGCTGTTTGATTGTGTCCTTTAGCATAAATACTTTCTGCTGTGAATGTTATTGTGCCACCAGTAACTATGGCTGAAATATGCGACCAATGAACGTGGATGTGAATATCTGTTCCAGCTACATAATCATGCGGAATATGGTATCTAATAATAGATTCATCACCTGCTGAAAAGCGAAACTGGTCTATCCCCCCTCTATATGTCGTATTTGTAGGTTTGTTAGCACCACCAGCATTTGTTATTTCTCCAGTTATATCTCTCCAACCAAAAGTGGGGGTTGTTGTATCTACTTTAATTCCTGATGTAGATGTTTTAGGTAGAGCTAAGGCACCAGTTCCTACAAGTTGAGTATCTATTATAAAATCAGTTCCATCATAACCCATTCCAACGTCTATACCAGTGCCAAAAAAGATGCCATTATTACTTCCAGTGTAATCGTAAGCATGAGCGAATATCCCACCATCAGCATCTAACGCCCTGACTAAATCACCAGCCTGCAATGCAACTTGTGTTCCCCAACCACGCATTTTAAGACCACGTTGTATCACACTACCCAATACACCTAGTGGTCTTGTAGCACCACCAGTCATGGTAAGTATATTCTCTTCATAATCAGCATTTACTGTAGCACCAATATCTATAAGACTAACCGCTCCACCAAAGATTAACCAATTATAATCAATATTAGAAGCATCATCAAAGAATACTGCATTAACATTTCTAAAAATACCACTTTCAGTTACCGCAGTAAAGTCATCATCATTATTCACCTCATGTGTTTGTGGGGCGACAAACATGGCTTGCATATAATGTTTACTTCCAGCAGTCCAGTTGGGTAATAATCTAAATGCCTGTACTACTGATGAAGTATCCATAGTAGGACCAGCTACAACAGCTACAAAAGAAGCGCCAGTTACGGTTGGACTAAAATTCATACAAGCACCAATAATAGAAGCTCTAATAGGGCCAGTAATTGAAAACAATCCATTTGTCCCAATTGGTTCTTCAGAATCTGTTTGAAGAAGTAATCTAGGTACAGAAGCGTCTACTGTTAAGAAATCATGATTTGTACCAGCACTATTAACTCTAAATACAAAATTTCCGTTAGAATTTGGGTTGATAAAAAGCAAGTCATCAGATGAATCTGTCACAGTATGATTGATAGATGCAGTAATCTCTAAAGATGCCATCTCAATCTTTCCAGTAGTAACATCATCACCATCATTTATAAGAAATGCATCATCCACGTTTAATGTATTTGTTGCGAGTGTGATATTAGTTCCTGCTACCAGTGCAGTTCCTGCTACTGGGATTCCTGTGAAGTTTGTTCCAGTAAATGTAGGAGTTGAACCTGAAGTAACATCCTGATCTATAAAGCTATGATCAGAACCATCTCCAAGTCCTTGTATATTTCCATGATCTATATCTCCTTCTAGTATTGCACCAGTTTCAGCTAGTGTTTTTTTAATATACGCACCACTACCAGAAGCTACAAGGAAATCATTTGTAGCAGTCGCTAGTGCATGTTTAATATACTGCGTGTGATCATCATCACCAAGTCCAGTGATAGCACCATGATCTATACTAGCTTCATCAACAGCTATAGTGATGAAATCTCCACCATCTGTATAAGTGAGCAATGCACCAGTCCTAATCACACCATCTCCACTACTTGCACCTAAATAGCCGGCGGTAGCACCAGCATCTATACCCACCTTGACATCTGTAACTGCAATAGTAGCAAACTCTAATCCAGTTTCATCAGATTTAACCACCACTGCCTTTGTAGCTTGTCCGGAATAACTACTAGGAGTATCAGTATTATCCAGAAAGCTGGTAAAATCACCAATACGAATAGACTTATAGGTTATGCCCTGTTGGACTATATCCCAGATGGCTTTCTGATTATTATATAATTCTGTTATATCCATTAGTTCATGTTAAATCTTGCTCTGATAATCTCATCATCATCTGTTGCTTTACCCTTCTTACTTTTACCACTATCAGGTTGAGTGTACTTGTAATATCTGAGAATGGTTTGAGTTGGTATTCCTGTTACTGGTTCTTGTAATGCACTTAACGCTTCAATAATATCAAGGAATGTTGGTTCTTGCTTAGATATCTTAAAGAATGCAGTTTCCACTTCATCAAGCATTGGAGTTGAAAATACTCCGTAAGTTTTTCTACCCCTTAGTCTTCTGTAAACATATTCAGATATGCCATCAAGTATTGGTATTGCTTGAAATGGATTGATTGCCAGTTGCATCATGATATCTTCTCTAATTTCATCATCATCAGGATCATACGCTCCAAATGCTCCTTTGAATGCAGTATTAACTGCCCAACCCAGTGATACATATAGCATTGGATTCAAAACTGTATAAATCGCTGTAGTCTTTGCTAAATGACCAGCGCTAATATCTTTATTCCTATAACTAATAACTGCATCAGCTTGTTTTCTCAAATACTGATTCAGAGTATTCTTAAACCTTAATAACGTCTTCGCAAACGCATTGGGTTGATTCTGGAAATGCGACAAACCAGTTGATCCACCATATTGCTGTGCTTGTAATGTTCTTCTCTCAAATTCATCCACTGCTTCTTGCATGCTCTTACCCTTCACCAGTTCAGCTTGTATTACTGGATATCCACCATAAATAATTGCTGTAACATCTCCAGATCTCGTAAGAGAAGTAATTGCATTTGCAAAACTACCCATGTTCTGTTTCAAACCATTAGCACCAGTCATAGCTTCTTTCATAGCTTCATTAAATCCACGATTATATCTAGCTCTCAAGAATGGTACATTTTCCCACATAAATTCAAATGTAGCTTGAGGAGAAGAAATACCTTTAACAAAGTATTTACCCCATTCCCCAGTCTTCATATCTTCGGTGTAGTTCAATATAGAACCTAATTGTCTAACGAAAATAGTAGGTGATGCAATCTTTGCCCTAACCCAATTATTCAATGCCTTACCATATACATTTGCAATAGCGTCTGTCTGTTGAATAGTCTTATTGAGAGAGATATATTCTATATGATTCATCATGCTGTCATAAACCTTCTGACCAAACTTCTCTACGATTTGATACTTAACATTCTCATCAGAAAATGTCCTTTTAAGGTTTTCATAACTTCTACTTAAATGATTCACATGCTCTGCTTCTGTAATATGTTTCAAGGATTTGATCCATGCATTAGTGGGTACTGGTACTACCTTTGCATTCATAACCCTATTCTTTGTAGCACCAACAGTTTCTCCCTGCATTTTGATATCATCATAGAAGTCTGGCTTGGTCTTGGATGTTGCCATCCAATAATTATCTACCGAACCCATATCTCTACCAGTGATTTCAATAGTTCTATCATTGAGTACATCTTTGTATTCCTGAACTGTATCCATGAGCATATCTGCGAAATTCGTTTCTTCTACAGTCATGTTAGCAAGTAAGGAGTTTACCTGATCTGCACCAAACTCATTATCGTATCTTTCATTCAGTAATTCATTCTTAACAGAGTTATACATATCAATTAATTCCATTGTACTAATATCAATAGATCTACCACCACTATCAATAATCTTATGCTTAGCTTCAGCCATATCATTGATTCTTTTGGTCATATCGTGATTACTGTCTGAACCAAAAATACGTTTAGCATTATCAATAATTTCCCGAGTCTTATAATATATAGCTGTATCTTTTCTATTCTCGGATACTGTAGGATCTAGTTCTTTTGCTAACTTCTTACCAACTATGGAGTTCATTATGGAATAGATATTGGTAAATCCAAGCCTATAAGTATTCTCCATTTTAGTAATAAGGCTGTCTTGATCACCCTTCATTCTATCTATTTCTTTGGATACTTTATCTACTTCCTTTGCTCTCTCAAGTTTTTTATTAAAGTCTTCTTCACTCTTAGATTGCTCACCAATAGCTTTAATTGTTTGAATGTCTGCTAGTACTGAATCATAAAGTTGTACTGATGATTGTTTACCATTTGCTTTCAACGATAAGAACCGAGCTGAAATGACTTCTTGTTCTGTTAAACCTTCTGTTGGTAACTTCTCTAGCTCTTCCTGTGCCTTCTCTTGATTGTAACCATTCATAGACCTAATAGATTCTAAAAACTTGTTTTCTTCATAACTATATTTAGCAACTCTCTTACTTCCAATCTTTTTAGGTTTAATTCCTTTAAGTTCTCTCTTAATCTGTTTATCTAATTGATTCTTTAGTTTAGTATCCGTAAGATCACCCAATCTTTGCTCCAGTTTAGGTAGTAACTTTGCTAGTTGAGCTTGAGTTTGAGTATTTTTGACAACTGATAAAAACTTTGCCTGATCTTTAGCTTCTATCCCAGATTCTTTTATAATTGCAACTAACTTAGATTGCACTTCCTTAATCTGCTCCTTAGTCATCTTCTGACCTTCTCTAATACCACGCAGTAAAGTACGGAGTTTATTTTTCAACGCTGTTTTCTCCGTCATCTTTATTACCTTTTGCTTTTCTTTCTCACCTCTAACTGTAGCTTTTCTAATAACCTTCTCTGCTTTTATAGTTTGTAATTTAGCAAGTTCTGAAGGAGTCTTCTGTTTACTTAATTCCCTTAACTCCATCTCTGTATTGAAACGCTCCTTGAACATATCAAGTAATTCATCATTAGTTACATCAGTTGCACTGTTAGCAATAGACTGATCCAAGTTCTCATCTTTGAACATAATCCTCATACCCTCAAAGTCTGTAGATGCATCAAGTACTGCTGGTTTCTTTTTAGCCAACTTCTTAAAGTTCTGGTAGTCTAATTCCCTCTGTGAATCTGTATATACTAATTCTTCCAGAGCTTTTCTTGCTCCTTCAATTTCCTGTTCTAGTTGTACTTCCTGCTCATTACGCTGTCTGGCTTCCTGTTCTCTTGTATAGTCAAGCTGTGCCATCTTTGATTCTTCCATAGCTGTTCTAGGATATTGAGATAGATCAGCACCTTCTATGGGCTTAGAAGCATAGACTGCCACTTTAGTATTCCCAGCTTGAACAGTATCAACTAATATATTGTATCCACTAATCACCTGACCATTATGATCTACTGCTAGAATTGGACTATCAGAATATTTATCTTTGGATTTGTTATCCTGATTCATCTTCATTAACATTTTTGCATCCACCATTTCTTTCTTAAACTCAAGTCCTTCCAGTTTATGATCTCTAATATACGCCTGATATTCTTCAGTGGTAGTATTGTCTCCCACAATAGCATCTGCCATTTGTATTCCTTGAATAACTGCTGGTACAGAATTTTGAACCGCCATATCCTCTAACTCTGCCTGTTGTGGTCTAGGTACATCCATAATCTTGGATACTGGCAAAGCATTTGGATTCGGAGCATATACTGTTGGCGCTTTCTTAATTTGAACACCCAAAACTTTACTATCTTCTTCTCCTTTCACAAAAGCGCCGGCAATGACATCTGGATCAGATTCATCACTTAACACTATAGCTCTCTGGAATGCCTGTTCTACATATAGTTTTCTAGATGCTAAATCCACTCTCTTTGGTAAAGATTGATTAACTGCATGTACTAAATCTCTTAATGATCTATATTTCTGATTCCGCAATGCTTCAAAATTCTCCATCACTTCTACTTTGTGTTTACCATTATAATAACCAACCTGTATTTCCACATCATCAATAACACCATTCGCAAAGTCATCTGATAGTACTTCGCCTTCAAAAGATCTATCCATTCCAGTATCTACCATCTGTCTTAGTGCTGGCTTTGAGTTCATCTCATGACTTATAATTTGTTCTGTAGTCATGGTTTGAATACCATCTGGATTTGCAGTCATTGTATTGAAACTAATTGTTCCACCACCTACAAACAAACCATTCAAGAATCCACCGAATCCAGCCATTATATCTCTTGTCTTTCTTTCATCTAAACCAATATCTCTAAATGCTGATTCAGCAAACATCTGGACTTCTTCCTGTGTTACTTCTGTTGCAGTCTCAATAGCTGTTGCTGTTAGAGTTCCTGATACACCAGCTCCAACTCTCTTACCTAAAATCTTTGAGAAAAATGATACTCCCCATTTCTTTAATAAAGTATTTCCTAATATATTATCCCAACCAAGTTTTTCTAAAAGCATTACTGGAAGACCACCAGCTAAACCAAGTCTATTGGCTTCGCTACGATCTACTCCATGTAATATAGCAGAATTCTTAATATCTTCTGCTGTAGAAGCACCAATAATAGAAGTACCAAGTAAAGTACCGCCAGTAGCACCACGAGTAACTAACATAGTTGCCAAAGATGCTAGAAGACCATTACTTGTAGCATATAGAGTTTTCATAATACCTTCTGACGAAAACTTCTGCTGTAACGACATATTTTCCCAGTCTTTGTCTTTGTACCAGTCTGGCTGATTCGCTTCTACCATCATTTCTGTAGCTTCAACTGCTTTCTGCGTTAAATTAGGTAAGAAGAACATGTTGTCCTGTATAATAGAACCTTTCTCCTTCATATAATCGTATTCAAACTTATACTCCCTTACCCACCTATCTACCTTTTCTTGACCTATTTCAAACTTCTTTGTAACAGCTTCTTTTTCTTCTGGCGTTTGTGATATAGCTTCTAAAGCACCCTGTAACATATCATTATCACGATCACCTAAAAGTACTGATGGTGATTCCCTAACTATAAATTCAGTTGTAAAATTCCAAGCATCAGCTAGATTCTTTTCTGATTGTGCAACAACCAACCCACCAAAATCCATAGTCTTCTTCCACCCTGATCTTTTTGGATATATCTTTTCACCTTCTTCAGTATATCTTTTGGGATCAAACGTAAAACCACCCACAGGTTTACCCCCGAGTAGATTATCTATGATCTGTTGACTGGTCTTTTCTCTAGCTTGTATTTCTGAAAGAGTTGGTGGTCTCCAACTGGTTAACTGTTCTGTGGTAGGTTCAACATCATCTGCATTAATTGGTTTCCATTGAATCGGCATTCTATATTTTGATTACTCATTATTTCTCTAAAAAGGTAATGCGCTTAGAGGATTCCAATTCACATCACCAGAGGGACTCCCCCAGTTGCCAAAGAATGACATATCTTCTGGGAATATTTCCTTATAAGCCTTACCCATTCCACCATCTTTAATACTATCACTTAACTCTGATCCAGTTTCTATTTGATATTCACTTCGGAATGTTTCACGAGTAATTGGAGTAAGTCCTCTATAGAAAGTCCATCCATTTGATCCGCCTTCATAGTTTCTTTGTGGCATCATCCATACATTTTTAGTACCAGCTTTTTCTACTTGCTGATCAGCGAATGCCTGCATGGATTCTTGAACATCAGGAATGATTCCACCACCATTAGTATAGACCATCATGTCTAGTACTTCCTGTGGCATTGCAAATCCAGCTTCAAATTGACTAACGTAATTATTCTTATTGATTTGATACTGATTAGCAATCTGTTGACCATCTGCTAAACTCATGCCTACAATGCCCAATTTAGAAGCCCATTCTGACATACCTACAGTCTTGCCTGCACCACCACTAGGTTTATTTGCCTTTGCTACATCTAATTCATACTTAGCGACATCCATCCCTTGATCCCATTCTTCCTTCGCTACATCAAGAGCATATTTATCTATATCTAAATCCTGATTGAATTTATCATCCTGATATTTTAGAAAGTCTGAACCCAAGTCTCCACGCTGTCCTAGTTTTTCACCTTGATAGTCATTGTAGAATGTTGCTAAATCCTGTAAGTGCTGATTCTTTGGTATTCGTAAGAATCTATTACCATCTTCGTCTGTATGTTCTCTAGGTCTCATGTAAGCCATGTAAGGATTTTCTTCCATATCTCCACCTGACATATACTGCCACATTTGAGCTTCTTCATCTATATTAGGATCGTAATTATATCCAACTCCAGTAAGAAAACTTCCTATCTCTGAACCAGCATACCCCCCACCAGTATCCCCAGTCGGAGTAACAGCTTCAGGAGAACCTGCTTCACCTCTAAATATCTTCCAACCTGAAGATAACATTTTACTTGCTTCCTGACTGCCTACATCAACTACTTCTTTTATGCCGTCTTTGATGAGTGTTGCTTGTTTTGCCATAGTTGTTATCCTTTATTTATTTTGAAGCCCCACTATAAGCTATAGCGTGGATTATATTTTCATCTACATTATTAGAGAAGTCTGGATTTCTTCCGAACTTGTCTTGAAATATCTGTAGTGCTTTTCTTTCTGAATCTTGATTACGTTCACCATCATATCCGTAGGTTGCTATATTAATGAAGTTCCAGTCTTGTTGACTGGATGGATTTCTACCATACAATGCTCCAAAATCACCAAGTCGCTTCTGTTCTTCTGCTTGATTTCTAGGTTGACCTGTTGGTGGTGCTTCTACTGCATCTGTAACAACTTCTGCTTCTAATGCTTCAGGTTCAATAGGTATATCTATCCAGAGTGCATTTTCGTCATCTAGTTGTTGTTGTAGTCTCTCTTGATAATGAGGGTAAAACTCCTTCATAGCATCAAATAATTTGGTATTGATGGCATTTGTCCTTGTAGAGAGATAATCGTTGTAGGCGTTCGTTTGGAGCGTTTCAGCCCTATCCTGTATCTTAGTCTGCTGGTCTAAAGCTGTTGCACTCTTTTGAGTAGCGAAATAACTGCCAATATTAGTCATTGCTCTACCACGCTCTTTACCCAAGTCTGCTTCACCAACCATAGCTTCACCGGAGAAAAATGTTCCACGTTGGTTATATCCTTCTTGTAAATTAACTAATAGATCATCATAGGTATCTGACGTATCTGCTCTTTGCTGTGTTTCCATAGAAGACAACTGATCATAAACAGACTGATACAAAGGATCAATTTCTTCCTGTGCTTGCGTTGTATAATCTCCTAAAACACCAGAAAACGGATCATATTCGGATTCTAATTTAGTTCTCCAATATGCTTCATAACCCTCTGGATCAAAAACGGAATCAGTGTCTGGATTGTAATATGTTGGCTCGTCTGGCATTTTCTTGTTCTTATGTTATTATTTTAGCTTTTTTCTAGCCTTTTCATCATCTACAGTCCTATTGAGTGCTATATACTTAGATAGAAATTTAATTATTGATAATAGGATGTTGTCATCTTTAATAGTAGGAGTCCACTTCACGATAATAGAAGCAACTGCAATTATTCCTGCAATTACATTTACTACCTCATCCCAATTTGCTATGAACCAATTATATATATCTGTCATTGTTGTTATATTAGTTTATTCTTATCTTCTTCGGATAATCCCAGACACATATTGTCTGATATCATCTCTTGTGGTGAATTATATTCTTTTTGTATTTTGCTATCTTTGACCATATACCACTTCTCTCCTGATCTGAAGTACCCTACCTTACCTTCTAATTGATCTTGTATGTACTTAATGTTCTGTCCTGTGATTTTGTCTAATAGCATTTTAACTTCGTTATTTTGGTTATTTATATATTTAAGTGGATTTGTTCTGATTTTGTTGTAGTAGTCTTCTTGAGTTGCAAAGATTTCAAAGTGTAAGTGTTCCCCAGTGGATCTGCCCCAGATTTCAGGATCATTAGTAGTATGAGTTATCACCTGACCTTCTCCCACGACATCTCCAACTTGCAGTGTATTCTTGATTAAATGAGCTGACCTTGAGTAACATCCGTTATCATGACTTATATCATAGTAGTATCCGTATCCATCTTTATCGTATGAAGTCTTAATAATTATTCCGTTGGCTATCGCTAGTATATCATGTGACATTCCATGCGCTGTACGGAGATCCACACCTTTATGTTGACCACCATATCCTTGAGTCTCAAATATTTTGTTGACTGGATATATCATAGAATGCGGAATATATTAGAAAGTATCCAATCTCGCGACTCTTTAACCCATAAGAATGAGCCTACCAATAATGCTACTATAGTGAATCTTATAATCTTCTTCCATTGAAATTTAATTAGATTCTGCATACCAGATATAGTAGTTTGCATTGTTTCCATTTCTTCGTTGACTTTACTCTTTAGACTATTAAAAGACATCATAATTTCCTTGTGGTTCTTTGCCTGTCCACTCTTGAGTTCAGCATGGTTCTGATCTTGTTGTTCTTTGATATGTTTAACCTCAACATTGAGTGATGCTATATCCTCGGCTACTTTTAATTGTCTTGCTTGTTCTGGCATATATTTATGATACTTCGTATATAAGAGTCATAGAACCTGCAATTCCTTTACCATTTACATTAGTAAACGCCTGAGATCTAGCTAATATAGGGAAGGTTCCAGTAATTCTATAAAGATTAAGTGTACTACCAGATGTAACTGTTGCATTACACATATATGTTCCACCAGAACCACCAACATCATTATTAACCATGAATCCTTCAAAATCTATACGACCACCAGTTAAAACTGGAGTGCCAGGAATTGTCATGGTAAACGTAGTTCCGTCAGAAGTTCCGTCTGCATTTCCAACATACTTATAAATCATAAGTTTACCTAGTTGCATATAACGAGATATGTGATATGTTGGGTCAGCCGAAAATCCTGCAAATGTTGGAACATGATCTGTCCAATCTGTAAATGTTCCTAAAGTAGTCTTTGATATTGCTATGTCTGCATCAGATGCAATATTTTCATTATCTAGTGCATTTGTTGCAGTCTCTATGGTAGTTAAATCAGACTTAAGAGTAGTAACAGAAGGTTTATTACTATCTGAATATGATTGATCTGGGAATGATAAGTTTATTGTACTCATTGTTGTTTCCTATTGATTATTTATATTTGTCCCTAATTCTATACCTATAAGATGCATATATCCACTTTGCTTGTGCATCATCATCATTATTACGATATCTAAATTGAATTGTGCGAGGTCTTCCTACATTCTGTATCGGTATAAACTGATCTGTCACATCTTCATATGGGAATCCATAACCTTCCGACCATGTAGTAATTTCACTTGCATCATCCATAATCCAAGTCAATAATGAACTATTGACAGTTATAGCAGTCTCTGACCAACCGCCTGATGAATTAAACCTGTATGCCACATATGCTACCAACCCTGCTTGATTTTCTAGTCTTACATGAGCTTTCTTATACTTCTTGGAATAGAATGGAGTGCCACCATCAAATAGTTTCGTCTCCCAAAATGCTGGAATAGTAGCGCCATCATCTGCCATTGTAGAATCCATCAGGTAAGTCTTGCCATAGGTGGATACCGGAGAACCTGCATTGGGTCTTGAATCTCCAAAGTATAACTTCTGATTACTACCAGTGATCCTTGTAGAATAACAATTACCATTGATAAGGTTCATGGTTATTGCAAAAGGATTCTCGGGAAAGATGGTTGGAACATTTGTATTGATAACGTACTCCCTATTATTATACCCGAAGGCTGACTCTGTTACAAAGCATCTGTATTTGTTATCAAAGTAAATGGCATGAGCATTACCAAGTCTTGAAGCGTCTAGATTACTCATTTTGATATGATCTGATATCAATCTCGTTACTCCACCCCTTAACTCATACCATCCGGAATAATCTAAAAATATCAGTGATGATCCGGTAGATGCTATAGAATAATGCGATACTGTAGACTGCTCTCCATCTAAAGGATAGATGGTAGCTCCCACTAATTGAGTTACTATATACTTCTTATTTTCCTTAAATACTACAACTTGTCCGTTTAGTTCACCCACACCAGCTCCCAGCGAAGCATTATTTGGATCTATGAGGTGAAAATCACTTGCTCCAAAGGTCTCTGGATCATTTATATTACTAAAAGATAGCTTAGAAGAAGTAAAATCTAGTTTCACTAGCCTGTTCTGGAATACTATTTGTACCTCTGCTTTAGGATTTGATGCTAGTTCTGTTACTGTAGTGCCATCATATTTCTGGTCATTATCCTCTCCATTAGAGAAAATACATAGATTATTTAATGTAGCAAAGCTGATTTTCTTCGTAGCACTGATACTAATAGCAAGAGATAGAGCATCCCATGCATTAGTACCCTCGTTGTATTCTTCTATGACTGCTCCACGTTGTCTTAGGAAGTAATTATTTCCATCTGATTTCCTATATTCATACATATTCAGTATTGCACCAGAAGCAGTAGCATCATCTATGGAATTAAAACCCAGTCTGGATACTAAAACATTCTCCTGAATCTCCATGTTCTGCATGTAGGATGCTTCAAAATCATTGATAACATAGGTTTCATCTTGATCGTTCATCCCATAAAGAGGGAGTCTTACTTGGCTAATTGGTCTTTGTCTTCTTGTAGGCATTGATTATCGGTTATAACGTCTTGAACGTGGCGTACCTGCCACAATTAATTTACCACTTTGAGGTGGGATCGTTCTATCCATATCATTCTCCATCATCCAACCTAGTCCCCCTTGATATCTACGTTCCTCAATCGTCTCTCTCAAATCATCATCATAGTTCCAAAATAGAGTTTTGACTCCAGATTTGACTACTCTCTTATACTTAGATGGAATTTCAGGAACATCTGAATCTGATGATAAGGTAGTAAATATTTTATCGTAATAAACTTCAATGTTATTCGTGCCACTATAGTTAGGTATTGGATCTAGTAATAAATTATTATTGTAATAAGCAAATCTGCTAGGAGTGGATGTATTGGTATCTGAACTTATTGCATTATAAGTTTGCATATCAATCTCTCTGATAAGCCGGAACTCTGTATCATTTTCTCCCTTATACCCAACGGTGAGTATCTTATTCAAATCTGATATCTCTGACGATAAATCATATGATGCTGTGCCTGATACTGAATTGAATTGCGTGCTTGTAGAACGAAAAGACCATGTGGCGTAATACCATATGTCTTCACATACATCATTTATTAATTGTCCGATAACAGTTAATGCATCAGTAGTATCGTCATCTACTTCCTTTGAGATTTCGGTTTTAAGATCTCCGTAGTTCCATGCCATAAGTTTCTAATTTAATTTCTTATAGCAGTCGTCTTTTATTCCTCTGTTACTGGTTTAATCGGTGGTTGTTCAGCTACTGGTTGAGTTTCTACTGGTACTGTAGGTTGAATTATGTTGATCTTCTGTTGTGGTTTAGTTGGTGCAAATGGATTACTTACCGAAGCAAGATTCCTGCTCCCACATCTGCATCCCTTCAGCTGTACTTTCGTAGAGTTGGGATATGCAGTGCCACAATCATTACATTTGATAGCCATAGTGTCCTTTCTTTAATATGCTTTTGGTCTTTTATGTTGGCGTTCTGCCATAGCTTGACCTTGTTCTTTTTTCATCATGTCATAGCTCTTATCATGTTGCTCATTGAGTTTCCCTTGAGGTATTACATGACCTACAGTCCAAGTACCGCATGCAGAACATCTCTCATGTCCTTTGGCGTACTTTGAACACTTCGGGCATCTATACATTTTCATATCTTTTTTCTTAATACTTATTGTTATCCACCCCCCACCTTGCGGTGGGAGATGGTAACGTGGTGGTTGATTCTAGTTTAGAACCTGTACACCGTGGTCTGCTCTATAAGTGGCAACACCGTAGATAGCATCAATTACTGTTAAGAAACCGAGATATTCTAGGATGTAATCACTTTGGATTCTATTTTCCTTTTGCATTCCCAACTGGAAGGCTTCTTTGTGCAAATATAGATTTGCTCTGGAAGCTACTGCTGGAGAACCTTCGGTAGTTGCAGGTACATTGGTAGAGATCTTAACTGGTGATCCATACATATATCCTACTACTAATCCATTCATTCCACTCTTTGCAACTTGTCCGACTGCTTCTTTGAAATCAATGCTTGTGAAAGCAGAAATTAATAGAAGATCAGCATAAGCTGAAGGATGGAAGAACCAACATCTATCTTCTTCAGGTACATCTGCTGTTGATAGTGTTTCCCACGCTGATGCAACAGTGGATTGAGTCAGTGCTGACCCTGCTGTTCCTACATCAGTGGTTGTAAGTGAGCTGTAAAGTGCGAATAGGTCTGTGTCAACTTGTGCGCCGACTCCATAAGAACCTTTTCCTACATATTCTCGCATGAGGTTTAACATTGCCTTTTGAGACAAGTTATCTTCAATCAAGAATGATGCTTCTTTGTGCTTGTTGATTGTTAGATCTACGTCAGATTCGGAAGGAGTTTGTAGAGTAACTTGAGTGTTTATTGCTTTGTCATTTGCTGACAAGTTTGAGATGGTTTCAGTGTGAAGAACATCTCCGAATGCACTTACTTCATCATCTCTGCGATAAACGAAGTTAGCGAGATGCAATGCTTTTTCTTTAGCCCTCTGCGAATGTTTAGCCCATATCTCTGGAATAAATATCGCATGGCTTGTGGTAGTCTGGTGATTTGTGCCTAAACCCATTGGTTGTTGTCGTTATACCATTGCTAGGCAACGTCTTTTACTTCTTTAGTTTTTCAGCGTGTTTAAGTATTTCAGCTTCCTCATAATCATTTCGTTCATCTGAACTCATGTTATTGTATTCCTTTTGGGATACAGACTTCTTTACTTCCTTACGCTTAGCTTGCGCTGGCGTTGTTTGATTATTTGGCATGTCTTTAGTCTCTTGATCTTCAGAAGAAGTTATTAAGCGACCTTTTGCTATGTCATCCGCCATTTGGATACCCTTTGCTCCTTTAAGTAGAAGCTCTGGATGATCTTTGAATAACACTTTTTTTACTTCAGGTGCACGCTCTTTGAATGTTGGATCGTCAAGTTGTAATTGTATTAGAGCAACTCTCGCATTGGTCTCCAAAGATTCTCTGCGACTTTTATTCGCTTTACTCTCTGGAGTGTCTTTAGCTTTTTGCTCTGCTTCAGCTTCTAAATCCTTGACTTTCTTTTGAGCTTGCTTACGCAATATACGCTCTGCCTTAAGAGCTTGCGTTTTACTTTGCTCAACATCATCCTCTTGTCCTTCTCCACCATCAGAATCGTCAGATCCTTCAGGATTTTCTTCACTACTTGACGTGGTAGTATCAGATTCTTCGCTATCATCTAGCAAAGTGTCCGACTCTTTTTCGTCAGTTATATCTTCTGTCATATTTTTTTTCGTCTTTTATTATCGGAGAGACTAACTCCGATATGACTGATTAGATAGGGATATTACTACCCCAGTGGGATCAGCAAGGAAAGACACTGCGAAAACCTTGCTTGACGATCCCACTAGAGCAACAATATGTTACTCCTTGTTATCAAAGTACTTACTAAATGATTCCTCTGCTTCTACTATTGCATTCAAGTTTGCTACTAACGCCCTTACTTTACCTGCTAACACTCTATCTGAATCTCCAATCTTAAGATCTCTTAACTGTTCCATGATATCTTGCTTCTTTAACTCCCAGTCTTCCTTCAGTTTATCATATTCTAGTGATTGTGAGAAAACTTGTGCCATTATTGTTGAGGGTTAGGTGGTTGTAACTTCTGATCTTTAGGTCTCATTGCTGGCACTTGTCCTTCTACCGGCGCTTGATTCTCCTGTTGTCCTGCCATTGCTTTTCTAGTATTGCCAACATGACGTGCCAGTATCATCTGTTTCTTTTTAGGTAGTTGCTTATACGCTGGTGATTGAATGAATGCTTCATGTACGTCAAGATGTACTGACATATCTTCATCAGGTCGGAGCATTGCTGTTTCAGGATTCTTATTTTCTGCATCTGCACGTTTAGCTTCTGCTTGCTTCCCACCATCTTCTTGTTTATTGGTATCTTCTATAGGAATGATTACCTTATCCATTTCATCTACTTTGTAACCTTCTGAATAAAGTTTACTTACTAAATATGGAATATCCACTACTGGTTTACCTATAGCTTGATTTACTTTGAGACCATCTGCAATCATAGCCTGATACTTGTTTACCTTCTCTGCTTCATTAATAAAGATATCTTCAAATCCTTTGATCCGAACATCAAACTTACCTTGTATAGATTCAGGTGAGAATCTCTGGTGCTTGAATCCAGCTTCACCAAATATCCTACCTTCATACCCTTCAGGTAAGAACTGTTGATTGTTAGAGTTCATCATAATAAATACATCAGTCAATGCACGTCTGATTATCTTTGCTACTCCTTCAAATCTCTTGTTAGATTGAGCTGTTTTTAGTTTAACTTCTCCCAGTGTCTTATCTCCGTCAATTTGTTCACCACCTGAAATGTAGTCAGTAACTCCAGTAATATTTTGAATGACTTGTTTGGATATGCCATACATCTGTAAGTGTGAACCATCAACTTTAGGAGCAGGTAGTACTGTCATAGTCTTCGCTCCATCCTTCATAGGATAACTCATACCAGCTTTATATACTGGTGGATTCTTCTGCCAGTTAACACCAGCAAATCTAGGATCAAAAACCAAAGGTCTTTGTAAGTCAAATAGGCTAGTAGTTAGGATTGTGTTGTGTTGAATATCTAGTGTATCAATCTGATGTTCTGCTGTTTGTAGTGGTGAAAGTCCAATTACTTGATTCTCTACTGGAATAATTGATAAAGGTCTAATAGGTAATAGTCCATGCCAGTATCGTAGTCCTTCATTTCTTACAACTGTTCCAGATTCTTCATGGTACTCCACTACATACATATATTTATCTTTCTTGTAGTAGATTTCTCTTAATGGAATGGATGCTCCGATTGTATATGAGCGTAGTGCATCATTATCTAGATCCTGTGCTGTATTTCGCGACAGTGAAAACTCATCATTATCTTTGTTAGGTGAGTTCTTCACCAAGTATTCTGCTAGATTTTCTAAATTATGGTATCTATCATCCTGTTCCATATCAAATATAGTCTTCTCTACGTTCTGACCAATAAATGGTAGATCGTTGTAGTCTCTTGCTGGTGGAATAATTAGATCTTCATATGAAACTATCTCTAGTGTATGTTTGAATATCTCCTCTACTTCTTCTACTTCTACAGTTTTACCAATACCTATCACTTTCTTTGTCATAGGAATACGCAGTTGCTTCTCTTTCTGCTTACGCATGAACTTCACTTCTTCCAGTTTGAAATCAACCTTTAATGCACCATGAGTCTTAACTGCCTGACGTATCCAGAGTTCTAGAGTTTCTTCTAGATTATCTGATTCTATTTGTAGGTTTACTAACTTCTCTGCCAGATCTGCATTAGATTTGTCAGATGCCTTAGTCTCTGTAAAATCAACTCTAATTCTTCCAGCAGTTAGTCTAGGCGTGATTGTTTCAACTGTTTGTAATGCTTGACCAGTAGATATTTGCGTCTCAAGCTCCTTCACTGGTGAATCCAGTGCTACGTTCCCAAAATAAAGATTCTCTAGTCTTTCATAGATTTCTTTGTTTGATCTATATTGTACGTCAGCCGATTTGACCTTATCTAGTATTAAATCTAGTACTTCGTCATCACTTATCTCTGGTATTGATTCTTTTGTTGCAGTTTCTTCATCTTTTTTGAGTTCTAATTTATCTTTCGGCATTGAGAAATTCCTTATAATTAGTCTTTACGTTCAGGTCTTTAACCACTGGCGTAGTGAATTTCCTCATTTGTAGGGCTATTGCTAGCGAAATAACACGATCATCATGCTCTCCAACACTAGCTCCCATCTTTTTATAATTGCTATTTGGGTTAAGTTTAGCATATTCTTGAAAAGAAAGCATCTCTATTATCGTGGATTCATCATAAATTGGTATCGCTTGCTCTCTTATAAAGGTAGATAACTCATTAATCATTACTGGTTTAGACTTCATATCAGTCTTCCAGCCCAGTGATTGAGTAGTGGTCTCACTCATTTTATCAAAGGATGTTCTAGTATATATGTTGCCATAGCCCAGATCCCTCATTTTGATATTGGTAGCCAGTCCATGATTATTGGCTTCACAACCTATTAAAGCATCCTGATAATACATTCCCATACCTACTAACATCTCTCCAAATACATCTGCTGGTACTCTCCCATGCCATATTGCTACTGTTTCTGCTGTTTCAAAGTCTATTATATGAGCTGATGAGTAATCACTATCTGCCAGTCCTTCTGCTGGATCTGCTCCAATTATGTATGTCTTAGTTCTATCTGGTACACACCAAACCTTCATAAATCCTTCACCATCTGTACTAAACTTACCATCTACACTGATATTACCTGTAGTTATTGGTTCTTTTACTGTTTCCTTTAGTAGCTGATTAAGAGCTGTAGTATTAAATACGTTGTTACCAGATGATACAAACGCTTCTGAATCTGTCATTGGGTACTCTTGATTGAACTTCTTGAGATCCCCATGCATAGATCTTAGTTTCTTCCTGCGCCACTGTAAACGCTGGTCGGATATGTTTGGGAAGTTCTTTTTAATATCCTTTTCGTCTTCTGTATAATCTGTGATTGGTTCGGAATCATTGATGATATATTCGTCATGGTCTTGCCATCCGAAGAAATGAGTTTTGTATTCTGTACTCCCTGCTTTAGAGTCGTACCAGAGTTTGCGTAAATGATTGTATCCATTTGCTGTTGTTTCAATAATTATAGTTCCATCATCAGGTACTGCCTGCATTACTCCCATTACGATATCATCTGGTTTTTCATAAAAGGCATACTCTGATAAATGTAATAAGTGGATTGTATCTCCACGTCCAAATGTTTTTGCTCCAGCAGTACCTATATAAAAAGTGCTATTGTTTTCCTTAAACCTGATCTCATTCTTATTCTCTGTCTCTGTTGGTATATCTACTAGAAATTCCCCATCATAGAATCTTTTAACATACATCTTTACTTTATCAAGCATCTTCTGTGTTGCTTCCTTCTCATGGGAGATAACAACTGCTCTAGTATTTGGTACTTCCAAACATTCCAAAGTAAATAGTGCCAGTATAAATGATGAGAATCCTTGCTGTCTAGCTTTCAGTATTATATCCCTGCCAGTTTTATCTTTATTGTATTTATCCTGTACTGAATTTAGCTTGAACTTAACTAGCTTCCTATGCTTGTTCTCTATCAGTAGATGATTCTCCACTTTCCTCTTTGTTGCTATGTGATTCTTCTGCATTGTCTTTTGATAATATATCAGTTACTGGTACTGATCCAGTATGTTCTATTGATTGCTTTGGCATTCCATCTACGTAGTTCCAAATCTGTTTAATCATTTGTTGATCCCCATCTGCTATTGCTTGTTTCATTATTCTATCAATTAGAAGTTCTAGGTATGATTTCTTCTGGTTGTCAGGTATGTCTTTTAACTTGTTTTTTATCTCTGTTGTAATAGAAATCCCAGAACCTTTAGGTCTTCCTTCTCTGTTTATATTCGGATCTCCTGTTGTGAATGGCATAGTTATTTATTGTTAAAAGTATCGTATCGTTTCCTTATTACATCACAATATTTAGGGTCTAACTCCATCATATAACATATTCTCTTTGTTTGTTCCGCTGCAATAAGTGTACTACCACTACCGCCAAATAAATCTAATACTATATCGTCTTGCTTACTACTATTCTTTATAGCTTTTGTACATAGCTCTAGTGGTTTCATTGTGGGGTGTAACTCATTCTTAACTGTTCTTGTTACGTCCCAAAGGTCAAACTCACTTCTACCACCATAAAAGCTATGCTCCTCAACCCACCCATAAATAATCGGCTCATACTTACTCTGATAATCAGAATTACTTAACGTGTGGTTTCCTTTATCCCATATCAGCAACGCTTTATAGTCAGATAGTATTGGCAAAATTTTATCTAATCCTAGTCTATACCAACAGACATAATAAGCCCCTTTACAGTACTCCATTATTATTTTAATAAAACTATCTATAAATTCGCCCTTTTCGTCATCACTTAGGTCATCATTAAGTATCCCACCAAACTTAGCATTATGACTCTTAGAACCATCTGCGTGTACATTACCACTAAACTCCATTAAATAAGGTGGGTCAGTAAATACCATATCTGCTTTGTTTCCATCCATCAGCTTCTCTACATCTTCCTTTTTGGTGCTATCACCACACATCAGTCTATGCCTACCTAGTTCATATACACATCCGATTTTGCTATCCGGTTTCTTCTTATTATCTACTTCTGGCACTTCATCTTCCACCGGCTCTAGCAACTTATCAAACTCCTTAGATAATTCCTTTTCATCAAAGCCAATATCAGTTAATAAATCCAAGTCAAAGCTATGCAGCAAGTCATAATCCCACTCACCCAAGTTCTTATTTAACCTGATATTCAGTTCTTTTTCCTTTTCTTCGTCTAGATTATAAAAAACAC
>Ga0233437_1001678_pt1 | contig 38819 bp, 32 predicted proteins | sample SI_122_August201_FD_182714 | JGI IMG/M metagenome (GOLD analysis project Ga0233437, IMG submission 182714) | Seawater microbial communities from Saanich Inlet, British Columbia, Canada - SI_122_August2016_200_MG | ecosystem: Environmental > Aquatic > Marine > Inlet | place: Canada: British... | reverse complement strand
CGCTCCCCCCACAGACCCGTACGTGAAGATTTCCCTCATACGGTTCCTCGGTTCCAATTCTTTTTACCAAACTGGATACCAAACAGGCGAATACCCTATTTGGCGCATAACTTTGCTGTCCGGCTGACTTTAGATATTGTTGTGGACTATCCTGGGTTTTGGCAATGGAAAGGTTTCGCGTATTGCTGCAAACCTTTGCCAGGTTACTCGACCTTTATGGCTTCTTCGACTCAGCCAGAATTTCCAGGCTCTTTCAGCGTGTCTATGCACTGCCTTAAGCGCCTCAAAGTTTCCGCGTACCCCAAAGTAGTTAAAGTACCCGCGGAGCTTACTGGTCAGCCTTTCGTGTTGATCTTCTATTTGATCATGTCGATGTTCGCGACACCACTGCCATAACTCATTCATAAAACGAGACCGGCGCTTGCCAATGGTTTTCTTCTTCAAAACCCAGTAACCCTTTCTTGATTTTGACCAGTAAAACGTGAACCCGAGGAAATCAAAAGTCCCAGGCCCCTTCCTCTTTTCTTTCAGAGGAGGTTTCCTGAACGGTATTACCTTTGTCTTATCCGGATGAAGAGATAGCCCGTAACGATGAAATCTCTTCGGCAGCACTTCCATTACCCGTTGCACATCAGGCTCCAGCTCGAATCCGAGTATGAAGTCATCTGCGTAGCGAATAATGAAGCCCCTTCCCTTCATTCGCGGTTTAACCTCTTTCACGAACCAGTCATCAAGTACATAATGCAGGAATATATTTGATAGCACGGGTGAAATCACTCCGCCTTGAGGAGTTCCCTTCCCAGGATAGGAAAGATGGCCCTCTTCCATTACGCCTGCATTTAACCATTTACCAATTAAACGCAGTATCCCTCCATCATTGACTCTTCGCTTAATCATACTGCGAAGATGGTTATGTTCGATGTTATCAAACAGTCCTGTTATATCCGCGCTCACGATCCAGCCAACGTTCAGCTTCATACACGACCTCCGTATTTCAGAAATCGCACCGTGCTGACTATAACCCTCCCGAAATGCATGGGAAAAGTCATAGAAATCTGCGTCGTACACCGCGTCCAATATTATTGTCACTGCCTTCTGGACAATTTTGTCCTCCAGTGCGGTTATGCCTATCGGTCGCTTTTTCCCTCCTTCTTTGTCGATCCATACCCTTTTTACCGGCGCGGCAACGTACTCTCCTCTCAGCAGTCGCTGATGTAAATTATAGAGGTTTTCTTCAAGGTTAAAGCCGTACTCCTTGGCCGTTACCTTGTCCACCCCGGTAGAGTCATTCTTGCGGATCTTTCTGAAGGACTGTTTAAGCAGATCCAAGTCAATCCTGTGAGCCAGGGACGTAAATACCATCTCCGGCTCTTTCCTTGCCAGCATCCTGATCCATTCAAGTGAAGATTCCCCTGTTAGTACCAGGGGTCTGTTTTCCCATGAAGAACCCGAACTCTGTCCAGTTTCACAAGCAGCCTGCTTTGCAATTTCCTGGTTTTCTGTTGATATGGGTTGTGATCTCTGTGTATCTTCCATAGTTCTTACCAGCAAAACGTTATGCCCGGCTTCACCTTCCCTTAAATGGGTCCCTCGGACTAGGTTCCCCATCCTACCGGTCGGGCATAAACACATCGATTCCCAACCATCGGTACTATGATCCGCTAAGACTTCCAAATGTCCGTTTCAGGCTTGTTCGCTATTCGCTATCCGCCCCTGATACCTTGATTGCTCCTTTGATTTCGCTCACTGGCAGGGATTGAGCGACCCTTTCCAGTGCCTGGGCGTTTGCCCTCATGCGGCCGGTGCCCGATTCCACCTCGTTTTCAAGGAAACATTTGGATCTCCCAAGTTCCCGAGCTACCCCTGTGAGCAAATGCTCTGGTCTAAGACCCCGGTGGAGTCGCTGAATACTCACCATAGCGCATTCAGGACTGCTGCCTTCCAGCACAACGAAACTGTCGGCTTTACCTCCAAACAATCAGAAGGATATCCTTTCGATCCACAACGATACATTTTTCGGAGCTCAATACAGAGCCTTCGCTCTTGATCCCGTCCGGCTTCGGACTCCCGTTACCGGGTTTGCCCTCGGACTTCACTACTGGCCTGGTGGTTAACCTTTGGCCAGATGGGAATTGAGCCTTTCAGCCCTCACCCATTGGGTAACAACAACCAATTTCGTTCCGCTTGCGCGGAACTCCCAAGATTTCGGATTTATCTTGGCACGACCTTGTTCGATATTCGATATTCATCTTTTCAAAAATCCCAAATATCTTCAACCGGAACTTCAGCCCATAATAAATCGCATAGCTGGCAATGTTTCCAGAGTTTCTACCACTTAAAAGGTTTTTGCGCCGTCAAAGTCAATCCAATTCTATTGTCCACAAATTCATTATTAGGGTCAGGACTTATCCGGTTTGTGTAAGTATAAAGCAATCCCAGACTAAACCACCGATAAAAACTCCAATTTACACCACACCGACCCTGATAGGTGTCATCTTCCGTTGCCTGATTCAGAAGGGCATTAATTTCTTCATTCGCATAGCTATTCTTTCGATAAGTTACCCCGCCAAAAACACTCAAATTTTCAATCGGTTCATAATCAAAAAGACCGAAAGCACGGCCAAATTTCGTAAACCCTCTGGGTATGACCTCCAATAAACCATCATCCCATCCAGTGCTAGCACCCAAAGAAAAGCTCCCACGCCGAAAACGTTTTGTGAGTTGAATTAAAGAAGTTACGCCGGGATCCAAACCGGGCACTCCGGGCAATGAAGTATCTCCAGTTGGTTTGTAATATCCCAAACCCAATGACAAGGACGTAGAAGGCGAAAAGCTATGGGCAAAGCTAGCTCCAACATCATGGATCTCATATTGTATCGGGAAATCGATAGATTTCCGTATATAAAGGCTATAATAAAGGCTGCTGTTTGTACGAACGCCAAATTGGTGAACATAGGCGCCTCGCATATTATGTGCATCTAGGTCTTTCCAATTACTATAATAATCAGGCTGATCATAAACATACCGAACATTTTCATAGCTCAAATCCAGCCCGTCTTTCTGGGTGAACCAGTATGATAGCGCTGCAAATGGACCCTGTTCCCTTGCATCTTCTAAGGACGGGTCGTCATTATCCAAAATATTGTATTTATATCCGATCACGAAATGGTTTTTAGGGCCGAATTGGAAATCCAAAGCCGCATTGGCGTTATTTCTTTGATAAGCACTCAGCGTATTTGCAACCCTTTGTGTTACTGGGAATTGATCAATATCTGCAAGAAAATCATTTGACTTAATATAGGCGTCTGTCAGCCGAAAAGTTAATTGACTGCCGATTTTCTGCCAAAATTCTAAATTACCTCTATGTCGGATGTAATCATTTCTCGTTTCTTTATGGTACTTAACCCAACCAAATTCGTAATCGAGTTCTAACCCATTGCTGCCCGAATCAGCACTTATCTTCAGACCGGGGGAAACCGTTGTTGTATAATCCGCAATCGGGTCTTCATTGAGCAATGTAATATTGTCGTCATATCTTCCCTCTATACTAATCCTTGGAGTTACTTCAATCCTGTACGCCCCTTTTGTCGGCGTAGAAACAGTTCCACCCTCAAAAAAATCCCCAAGTGAGCCCCCAGCCCCCTCCATTGTATTCTCACCGCCAAACGGATTTTCGTGTAGAGGTATCTTAGCAGATAGAGATTTCATAGAATCTTTGCGGGTTTTGGCAAGGTTGAAAGCAGTCCAGAAGCTCTCTTCCACATTATCGCGTCCAACTCTGACTTCGGCATCTCTCACAATTTCATGCTCCTGGATGGGAATGTATATGTGGTTGGCGGACCGACCTTCCGTCTTAACACTGCAAGCAGGAGAAACGATGATATCATTGATCTTTATCGTGGATTTCTGAGTGGACGCATGCCCAAGGACTTCGATAGGCTTGGCTGAAGAGGTTTTTCTCTGTTCGTCGGTTGAACTCGATTGTATTTCATTTGAAGCAATGGAATACCTCAGAGACAGTGCATAAAGACGCACTTGATGAACATCATCGGATGGGTTCTGTTCACCAAACGCAGGGGAAAGTTGACTGCTGGTAAGAAAAAAAAACAAAGAAAACGCGATAGGCAACAAAATAAACGCCACAAAGCCTGGTTTGGTGGTATCATAATTTCTCGGAATTGTTTTCAAACCTATCACATCACAAAACCATTGTTATTGGCGGCTCTCGACTTTTCCCTTCAAACTTTCAGCTTCCATGCTTTGAATATTCTAGCTTTTTAGTATCTTGCCAGCTGTCAGTTATCAGTTATCAGTAACAGCATATTGATGTTCATTTATCTTCTTTAGGAATTTGCTGAGTCCCACGAGCATCGCCGAGAGTTCTTTTTTTTCCTGAATCCATCAGAGCTGAAAACTGGCAACTGATAACTCCTATTTTCCTGACCTATGTGCCCCTTATGATGACCGCCAAGCCGGTAAACCGCCCAGCATACCCGCGACGCTTATATCTTCGTCCACATCCGGCCAGTGGATACCTTGCCCATCTCCGAATATTTGAAAGTTTTGACGTGCCTTCTGTGATGCTTCTGATAGTCGCCAAGACCAAGCCAGAGGAACACTTACTGTTCGCCCATCAGCAAGAAAAACTATGATTTCCTTTTCAGAGACCCGAACATCCAATAGCCTCGGTTCTATTTGATTAATCGCAACGTTCATTCCAAGCCTCCTCAATTCTGAAGAAACAAGAAAATCGTTATATGGTATCAGTTGTCAGCTGTCAGTTATCAGTAAAAGCATATCGATACTAATTTATCTTCCTTAAGGATTTGCTGAGACCTACGAGCATTGCCGAGAGTTCTTTTGTTTCCTGAATCCACTTTTTTCAAACTGCTGGTTCAATATAATCGATATCAATACCAATATAAATTTGTGTTCTTAATTCACCACAAGAACCTTTCGAATATTCCAGAAACCTGGCAAAAATTTTTTTTGAGTCTCGTTCCACGCCTTCTGCAATATTGCTTGGTATTGATAAAGCAGACCGGGTAATCTGGTCACGAAACCCAAAATCTTTAATATCTTGAAAAGGTTTATACAAATCTGCACATAATCGTGAAGACCTCTTCCACACTTCTAAATCCTCAAATTTCAAAATAACCTCCAGTGCTGATAACTGACTCCTACATCAAGGTACATAAATAGTATCAAAAGATCTCAATCTAATATTCAGCTCAGGATACTTTCCCGAAAGCGCTTTCCTGAGATTGTAAGGAATATTGCGCTGCCTTCCATTCACCATGCGAATAATCATGATATTTTCGGTATCGGCCCACTCATCAAGGCCCCCCGCATAGGCAAGCATTTGGAAAACAGTCATATTCCCCGCAGCCAAATCATACTGCCCGGGACTGGCAACCTTTCCTAAAAGGTAGATCGGTTCCTTCTTTTCCAAACCCAAATGCTGCAAATAGGCCACGTAAATCGTGTCGCTTGCATTGATTTTCGGCAGATTCGACGGATCAGGGTCCTTGGCGTCGAGATATTCCTGTAAATCAAATCGTTCCATATTACCATCCCTATACATAATCATTACCTTGGTCAAATCAGCATCATAAGTACCCCCCTTTGCCAAAGAGAATATGTCCATAAGAGTCATATCAGGAATAGGTTCAAAAATCCCCGGTTCCTTAACGCCTCCAAAAATTCTTACCATTTTCTTGGGCTCGGTAATTTCCTGTCCTGCCATTTTCATAAAACCAATGTACACGGAGTCACCATTCTGGACTTTTGGTAATTTGGCCACTCCCTGGGTACTTTGGAGTATTAAGGCATTCAGATCGTATGTTTCAGTTTTGTTCTCTCTTATCAATAACGTTTTGGCCAAATCTGCACTCACCCTGTTTCCACCGGCTAGAATAACTAAATCAAGAATAGTCATGTCTTCTTTCGGTTCATAAACCCCCGGACTCCTCACTGCACCAAAAATGCGAACCTTGCTGCCCGTATCCTCTTCCAGCTTTGAGGGAGGCGGCGCCCATGAGCTGAGGGTACGCTTTATGTCGCCAAAGGCACCGGAAATGGGCACAAAAATAACATCATTTTCGTGAACAGGGGTGAGCAACCTGACATCCCCTGTGACGGTAAACTGGTGTAGATTTATCCGTACCGTTCGCGTTCGTCCCCCCCATCTGCGGGTTATCGTAACCTTGCTCATGATGGCCCCATCCACTGCACCGCCCGCAAAATTCAGTGCCCCTTGAATATTATCGGATTCCGGTATGTTATACCATCCCGGCTTTGCCACATGACCGCCAATCTGCGCATAGTGCCTTTTCTCGATGATGTTCACATGGACTTTCGCGGAACGAGCGAGATATTTAGGAAGCCGGTTTGTAATAAGCTTGCTTACCTCTGTTGTCAGCAAGTTTTTGACATAAATATGACCATAGTCCGGAATGTATATATAACCTGATTTATCGACCTCAATCTGGTTTTGCGTTACCTTTCTCTCTATCTCGGACAAATCCCCTCCGAGTGGCTTTTGAGGAATGTTAATGAAAAGTAGATCCCCACTGTCAATTCTTCTCTCGTATTTTTTTGGGGTAGGCGCCAACAGCACATCATTCGGCTCCAGGGAAACCCGGCCCCTGGCTTTTATCTCCCGAAATCCGGTCTTGGTGCTACGCCTGATCTTGATTCCCGAAAAATCCGCTCCCGCAACCAACCCGCCCGCCATTTCTACCAGATCATCAAGATTGGATACCTGGGGAACGCGGTACCAACCCGGGTAATTGACCCCGCCACTGATGTTGACATAGCGCATGCTGTCAACAAGCCTTACAATCGGTTTTTCCCCTTTGGGAATAAGTTGCCTGAGAACCATGGCGATTTTCTTTTCAGCTAGGGAAAGATCAAGCCCGCCGATATTGACCTCCCCCACCGACATCACAAAAATCCTGCCATCGGGATCCACATCGTAATCATGACTCATCTGTTTTTGACCGGGAATTTCGATGCTCACAATATCGCCGGCGAATACAACAGCTGTCTCTTCCTGCGATTCGGATGTAAAACGACCTTCCCCTTGAACACTCGCCCCAGTTCCAGGCGAACTGACGGAAGATTTTATTTCCCTGGCGGGTATAGATGGAGGTGCGGCGGCCTTACGCCGGCCTCTAGATTTGCGATCGACGTCTTTCGGGATCGAAGCATTGGCCGGGACCAATGGCGGGTCTACAGGGCGGACAATGTCTGTGCCAAACGACGGCAACGGTGTAACCGAATTCGATCCCCGCGAATTTCGTGATGGACGAACGATTTCTGAAGTTTCTACCGAAACAATAACGCTGTCATGCCCTCTGGACTGAAAGAATTTCTGTTTCCTTACCGCGTCCTCGCGACTGACGAAAGGCCCCAGACAAACCCTGTACCAAATACCCTTCCCGGGCATCTTTATATCTTCCAAGAATGCATTCTCTCTTGCTCCCCCCTGGTCCTTAAGGAAAGTCACTAGATATTTCTGAGCGTTGCTTTGACTCTTAAAAGAACCAAGCATCAGCCCAAAATCCGCATACGCCGTCGGAATCAAGAAAGCGGTAAGAAGCAGCACTTGCCATATGCTCAGAATAATACCTCTCTTCATCGTTTATACACCTTTTTCCGGTTTAGCAAGATCAAGACTGCAGAGCCTCAATTTTGTAAATGATATTTTTATCAAGAATCCGTACATATCAAAAACGGCTTTTTGAAATTCTGACCGTAAATTTCATCGTCATCATTGTATTTTATCCCATTATCATGTATCATTCTACCATTATTCTCATCAATCTGCAAAGCAGAATCAGTAAAGTTAATTCATCATATAAATAGAGCGCGACCAGCGCTTTTTGTAACCCACCATGCGGAGCTGTGAAAATTTTTTGATAAACCTGCCTAAATTGCTATCTTAAATAATGATAGTTCTGTTCATTAGGCCTAAAATGAGGTTTTGAAAACTTAAAAATATGGAACTCCTCTTCTGGATACTGTTGTACTTCATTTTCTACACCTACCTCGGATATCCTCTGTTCCTTCGAATCAAGTCTGTTTTTTTAAACTATCCTGCTTCAACCGGCCACATGGAAAATTACCCCTACGTATCCGTTGTTATTGCAGCTCGAAATGAAGAGAAATGCATTGAAAGACGAATTCGCAACATTATGGATCAAGATTATCCAAAAGCAAAAATGGAAATAATTATTATATCAGATGGTTCTGCTGATGCTACAGACGATATTGTTAAAACAATTATAAAGGAAACCGAGTGCATAAAGAAGGGTTTTTTGAAAATATATTCGCAAAAGCGCTCTTTCGGAAAACCCCTTTGTATAAATACTGGTGTGAAAGCCGCAACCGGTGATATCATTGTTTTCGCGGATTGCAGACAGCGATTTTCTGACAATGCGATCAAAGAATTAGTTAAGAATTTTGTTGACCAGAAAGTTGGATGCGTTAGCGGAGAACTGGTCTTTGAAGAAACGCCCGGGAGTTCAATACAATCCGAAATGGGCGCTTACTGGCGCTTTGAGAAATGGCTAAGAAAACTTGAAAGTACCACGGGTTCCGTACCAGGCGCCACGGGAGCAATATACGCTATCAGAAAAAGGCTGTTTCGGCCGCTTCCGGCTCAAACACTTTTGGATGACGTGCTGGTTCCGATACGTTTATGTATGCTGGGCTACAGGACCATTTTTGAGAACAGAGCAATTGCCTATGATATGGTTTCTAATAACCTTGATTTGGAAAAGAAAAGAAAGGTAAGGACTCTTGCTGGCAACTGGCAGCTGCTTTTTCTAGAACCGGCGCTTCTGAATCCAATGAAAAATCCGTTATGGATAAGATTTATGAGCCACAAAATTTTCAGGTTGTTAATTCCATATTGCTTCATTACACTGTTATTTGTTGCATTTAGGCTGAAGGAGACTTATTCTTATTTTTTTATCGCAAGCGTTGCCCTCTTTTTCCTGATTTCAGTTCTCCCTCCCATGAATGGGCCGTTTAGGTCCATCTCCAAACTTACCCGCATTTCCAGGAGTATCATTTTTCTAAATTATTTTGCATTTCTGGCGCCGCTGAAGCTGGCTCTGAATCCCAGGAAGCTCTGGTAGGAAGGAGGAGAGGGGCTCGATGTGGAATTCGGAGTCAATAAACGTTCTGTTCTTGATATATGATCTGCAACGGGGTGGCCCAGAGATGAGGCTGCTGGATTTTGCAAGACATTTTCCCCCGCACATCAAGATGCACATTTGCGTGACAAGCAAAAATCTGGCGTTGCTCCCCGAATTTTTAAAAACCAATGCCAAGGTTCGTGTTGAGCCTGTCGCAAGAGGCTATTTGGAACTGAATAAGGCGTGGAAAATTCATAAATATATTACCAGAAACCATATATCGATTATAAACTCTTTTGGTTTGAAGGAATTGTTTTTATCGACGTTCATAAAATACATGAGCCGTCGAAAAATAAAAACTGTCTACCATTCGGTTAATTTGCTTCACCACTATGGTTTCCGCCATATATTTTTTCTGATAATTTTGCTGAAATTGAACGACAAAGTGCTTTGCAATTCTGGAAAATCACGGGAATTATTCAAAACATTATTCGTCCCTGAGAAGAAAATATCAGTTATAAGAAATGGCATCGATATTGATTTTTTCAGAAAAGAGATATCCCAGGCTGAAAGATTCAGAAAAATCAACGGCATAAGGGAAAATGATTTTGTATTGGGGACAATCGCGAATTTCAGGAAAATAAAAAATTACCCGTTCCTAATGAACGCATTTAGGAATCTTTTTCGAAGAAACAAAAACTTGAAGCTTATTTGTGTGGGAGGCGGCTATTATCTGTCTGATATTAAGCGTATGGCTCTGGAATACAACTTAGGAAAGGCGGTGATTTTTACTGGTTACTCCCGATATGTGGTTGAGTATCTCTCCCTCATGGACGTCTTCGTCCTTTGTTCACTGAAGGAGGGTTTCCCCAATGTACTACTTCAAGCCATGGCGATGAGCCTCCCCGTGGTTTCCGCTAATGTCGGGGGATGCTCTGAAATAATTGATCACATGAAAAATGGCATCCTTTACCCCTCTAATGACGTTGGGAGATTCATCGAAGCAATTGAGAGGCTGAAAACGGATACGGCTTTCGCCAGGAGGCTCAGGTCCAATGCAAAACGAACTGTTGAGGAAAACTTTTCATTAAATAGGATGATTAAGGAGTATACAAGCTATTATACAGAACTATCCTAGTGCCCATCCACGGGAATAACTACCTGTAATACAAAAAGAAAGCGCATTTTGTAGTGGCCATTTTCTTTTTGCTGTAGTATATTGAAAGCGACCAAACAACCAATATTACTACAGAATTAGAAAAGGCGCCGATTACAAAATGCGCGAAAAATGGCAAAAACAGATGCCTCTGATGCCCCGGATAAAAAACCATGCCCAGAGCAAAGAGCTGGAAATCATCAGCAACATCATTGACGCCAATTCTACCATCTACGAACGCGTACTGCAAGACTTGAACAAGGGTAAAAACGGTACCCATCGAAAAGGTGCAAATGGCATGAGTGCCGAACAGGTGTTGCGTTGCGCTATTGTAAAAGTCCTTTTCAACTTTACCTATCAGGAGTTGGCCTTTCACTTGGTTGACTCGCAAACGATGAGCTGGTTTTGCCGCATCGGTATTGCGGACAAAGGGTTTAAGAAATCCGCCCTGAATAAGAACATCAAAGCCATTTCCGATACCACTTGGCAGATGATCAATACCGACCTGTTGGGCTACGCCAAACAAAAAGAAATTGAAAAGGGTCGCAAGGTGCGTATTGACTGCACCTGCGTCGAGAGCAACATTCATTATCCTACTGATTCCAGCCTGTTGTGGGATTGTATACGCGTATTGACACGGTTGATTGACCGCTGCCGGGAAAACGGGATCAAGATCGCTGGGTTTCATAATCATACCAGGGTTGCCAAACGCCGGATGCTTGCCATTCTCAATGCCAAAAGGAAAAAGCAGCGCAAAGCGGCCTATAGGGATCTGATCAAGGCCACGTACAAAGTACTCGGTTATGCCGAAAGGGCTGTTGATGCAATCCACGCCGGGCCGTTCGTTGATCTGGTTGCTATGGCATTGTCTTTTGAAATTGATCATTATATTCAATTGACTGAAAAGGTTATCGATCAAGCTGAGCGCCGGGTTATGCGCGGTGAAACAGTTGACGCCCAGGACAAAGTGGTGTCGATTTTTGAGCCGCATACCGACATTATCATCAAAGACAGGCGTGATACTCACTTTGGGCACAAAATTTCTTTGACCGGCGGGGCATCCAATCTCATTCTGGACTGCTGGATCCTTGAAGGCAATCCGGCCGATACTGACCTTGCCATACCAATGCTGGATCGACAAAATGAGATCTACGGTCGCTATCCGCTTAAAGCCAGCTTTGACGGTGGATTTGCTTCCAAGCCCAACCTTAAAAAGGCCAAATCCCGATTCATAAAGGATGTTTGTTTTGCCAAAAAGCGGGGCCTCAAAGAGACCGACATGTGCCGCAGTCAATACGTTTATCGTCAATTGCGCCGCTTCAGGGCCGGAATCGAATCCGGTATTTCATGGTTGAAACGCTGCCTTGGCCTGAACCGCTGCAACTGGAAAGGCTGGGACTCATTTAAATCCTATGTCTGGTCATCGATTGTCGCAGCCAATTTGCTGACCATTGCAAGGGCGAAACCGGCAACGTGACCTTTTTGGAAGAATACCCACTATTATTTTAATGTTTGATGGAATGAATGCGTCTTGATTATGTTATATTAAATAAAAACATGATAAATTGAAGCACTAAAGGGGCGAAGCACTCTGCTTTGAGACTGCGCCATTGTTTTTTCTTCCAGGCGGCTCGAGAAAAACGCTATTTATGGATGGGCACTATCCTAGTTCCAAAATGGTTCTGCCTCTTCAGATAAGCACAAAAGCCTCAACCTCACTGATGCATGAGACGTAATTTTTTCTGACACTTATTTGCTCAATCTGCAAACCGTAGTCAGAGGTAATTTAAGAGGGCTCTCGGCGGGGAAAAAAACACGACGGCGGGATATTTCCGGCCGGGTTCAGGCCTATGAAATTTTGGGATCGGCAGGAATTTGAAGCGAAATGAGTGGAGAATTGATCATATTGGACTTGGGAGTATTTTTTGGAAATAGCCGTCCCGTGTCCGTTATGGACGCTTTTGGGCTGTGATATTTCTGGAACTGTCTCTATTCCCTCATAACGAGATTAAGAATGAATTTTGGTACCGATGGCCCCGGGACAAAAAACACTGGCGGAGATTTATTGTTTTGGTTCCTTTTCCTCAACGCTAAAGTCACCTTAATGATGAAACAGGCGATTCTCTTGAGCAATACAACAATAACGGCCATTTGTGAAAGAATCCCAGCGTGTCCCAAACCCCGGACCCTTGGCTTTGAAAGAATGGGGAAATCCTCCTTTGCTGTAGCGTTAGTTCTTTCAGCAGCTGATCGGAGGGTTTTAAGCTTGTGATGCCGGTCTGTGCCCCGAATAACTTCGGTAATAAGCCTGGGAAATTTCTGAATAGACATATGCCGGGTGAAACCATGCGAGTTGATCCAGTGGGAACAACTTTTCGCATATTCAACAATCTTCGGATCTTTTGAAGATACACACTGCCTTCGGCAACTGAAACTCGCTCTTTGACAATTGAAATCGAATCCATTGGGTCTTGTCAGTATTCCACACGGGGCATATGGCCACCCATTTCTGTCATAACCTCTTTCCTTCAGTGCAGCTGCAGTTATTTTTTCTCTTCGAGAATTGTAATCAATGATGGGAATGGCGCCATTTGATCTTGAAAAGGCAAAATTATTATGCTCATCATATTTTGCGTCAGCAAGGTCTATCTTTGAGGTTTTCCCGTGGTATTGAAGGATCTGTTCTCTATTGATGATGTAATGTTTGCCTTCGTGGGCATTTCCTGGAAGCGTACTGCAGGCGACCGGTAATTCCAAACCAAGGCCCATCTCAATCGAAGTATCAATAACCGCATTATAGCCAAAAATTTTCTGTTTTCGATTGGGGTTTTGAGGATCTCTTCGAACGCCTATCCGGGCCTCCATATCAGCCGGTAGTTTGGGACATTTGAAAAAGAAAGCGTCAGAAGAAATGCTGTCTCCCATTGAAATCCTGGTAATGACACCTCTTTTGACCATCAAATCGAGTTGGGCATCATGCAGTTCCTTTTCAAGCTCAAAAACCCCATTGAATATGCTTACTTTCTCTGTATCGGCCTCTTTTAAAAAGAGTGTCAAAACTTCTACTTTTGGACGCTTGACATCATCCGGAAGCCTTGAAGATGGGCATGGCACTTTGACACGAATTTCTTTTCCTGGAACAATCTTTTCAGGGTTGTTGAGACGATTGAGAATTCTTTTGCGAACCTTTTCAATGATTCCTTCAAATTTGATGAATTTGCAATCTTCACAGAAATACGTGCAGCCCTTGTATCTGGCATATGCCGGGAAAAGGGTCCCATCAGTAGCGAGGATTTTATAGGAGAGAAACCCCAGAATTTCAACGATCTCCACAAGCACATGGAAAATCTCGTTATATCGCTTTTCACCCAACCGGTCTTTGAGATTGGTGAATGTTGCTTCGCAGGGTAGATCGGAGAAGTTGATTCCAGCTTATAGCCGATAATGCTTTCCCTTTTCTTTATCCCGAACGGTTTTCACAAAATCCTTCATGCTGGGGTACTTTTCAAGATATCGGAACAGCTCCAACAGAAAAAGACTGACGGGATCATAAGCAAAGCCGTTGAGGCTGTACTTATGAGCAACGATGGACCTCGCGAAAGAAAAATCGATCAGGGAGGAGACAAACCGAGAAAGCCCACCTGCAATCCGGCCATCCGGATAAATCTTGATGCGCCGATGCCGGTAGGTATATTTTGACAGCCAGAAAATCTCAGGTTTTGGAATGGGACGATTGTATTTATCTCGAACATGAACACGAATGCGATTGAGCTTTTTGACAACTTTACCGATGGCAAATGGCGCCAGGTTCATCAATCCTTCGTCCCTCCGATTAAGGTGTTATAATCAAGAAGTATTCTCTGTCGGTTCTTTCAATATGGTAAATGTGTTCGGAGCAACCCTTTCAAACATCCGCCCGCTTTTGACTTTCTTTGTAATGGCGGAAACAATGCTTTCCCGATCGAGATCCATGTTGAAATTCTGTTTGGCAAGAGTGATGATGTCGGTAACATGAAGAGGTTTTTTTGATGAAAGGAGTATGTCGTGTATGACACTCATTTGCGACTTACCTTTGCCTTGGGATTTAAATTTAGGTTTTTCTTCTTTTTTAAGGAACTGACGTATAACCTTTAGCTGAGACTTAAGGAGTGATTCTTGGAGTTTAGCCCATTCATTGATATCCATAAGCAATTCCTTTCGTCTAAAGTGTTGGCTACCACAATGCGAGTGGGTATGTCAACTGAGAAATCAATCATTTAGGAAAAATTATTTATTTTATAGGATTATTACAAGGTAGGTCATGGAGTCAAGGCGGATTTGTTGATGGGGTTGTCAAATGGAGTTGGAATGTGCAATACAAGCGTTCAAGCCACTCGGAAGTTGATAAAAATGGGTTGATCGACTTAGCCCAAGGCCGCAAAAACCGCGACCGCAGGGCGTTTCGGACTCTTAAATTGGCTCTAGTCATAAAATAATGCTGTTTTTCGGTTTACTACTGTTTTTATTCCTTCAAATTATCCGCCCTCAGGATTTTGTTCCGGGCCTGCAGGGTGTGCGTTTAGTATTATATCTGATGGTCGTTCTGCTGATCGGTCTTCTATTTAGCCCGGTTGATAAAAAATTGATAAGAACCCCTCAGGATAAATATGCAGGGGTGTTCCTAATATCTATTGTGCTGTCTACTTTGACTTTGTTTTGGTTTTCCTATATCCTTGACACTGCAATCGAAACCATGAAAACAGCGCTCATGTATTACTTTCTTGTCATGGTTATCGCCAGCGAAGACAGATTTCAAAAGACCGTTTGGACAATGGTCGCTCTGATGGGATGGGTCGCCCTGATGGGTGTTTTACAATACCATGGTTACGACATAACGGGAGCGGGCATGGATTTTGCCGAAGATAAGGGCGTTTGGCAGATCAAAGGCATTGGAAATTTTGATAATCCTAATGATTTAGCCTATTCAACCGTTCTCGTTGTCCCCTTCGCATTGGGCCTCCTTTTTCAAACAAAAGCCTTCCTGAAAAGAATCATCGCCCTCCTTCTTCTGATTTTTTCCACTTACTGCATCTATCTTACAAAATCAAGAGGCGGACAGGTTGCATTAGCTGCCTCTTTAGGCGCCTGGTTCTATCTATGGACCAAAAATCCAAAAATAAAACGTCGGTTAATGCTTTTGGCAATTACGGGCATTATAGCCGTCGGAATTGCACAATCAACCGGATATCGGCAAGATGAATCAGCCATGGGTAGAATACAGGCTTGGAGTAAGGGATGGCAACTTCTTAAAAGCAACCCAATAGTTGGCGTAGGAAAGGACCAATTTCGTGAGCATTATAAGAAGGATACTCATAGTTCTTATGTTCGTGCTGGCGCTGAATTGGGGCTGTTGGGTCTATATGCCCTCATGGGGATGATCTATGCCGTAGCATTGACTATTTTGAGTATGCAGAAATTGATTGTTGACGAAAAATGGCGCCCATATTATGCCGGTTTCGGAGCGTTTTTTGTTTCATATCTTGTCGGCTCCATCTTTTCGACCAGAACATACGATCTCATTTTTCTGATTTGCGTTGCTTTGGTTGGAACGATGGGCAGACTGGCCCTTTCCGAGACAGATGAAATCAGTGCTGAAGGCACACTTTTCCCTGCGGTAACAGCCCATCTGTGGAACAAGAATATTTTCGGAATCACCATCGCAGTACTGATTACATGGTATATATTTCTCAGGCAGGTATGGTAGAAGTGAAGCTTTCAGGACAGGATATGCCATCCCCCTCAATTGAAAATTTTCCCCTTAAACTCCCATGATTTTGATGGCTTTTACCAGCTTAGCAATAGGTCTAATATCAATTTTTTTTATATATTTTATTTTTACGAAGAAAATGCAATATTGGATATTCTCGGACATGAAAAGAGGTCTGCTGAATGTAGTTAAACCCAAACCGAAAGATACGATCCACATCATGTTTGCATTTGTCGATCACTTTGAGCCGGGTAATCGAAATGCTGGAGCTGAACAACAAAAATCAAGGGTCAGCGTATGGCTTGAAAGATACCCCGACCTCGCCTCCAGGCACCTGGATAGTGATGGCATTTGCCCGCAGCATACCTTCTTTTTCCCACCCCATTACGACACCCATGATCATCTTGAAAAAATTGTCGAGCTCTGTTCACAGGGATACGGAGAAGTTGAAATGCATCTCCACCATGACCGTCAGCCGCCCTGGCCTGATGATGAAGCGTCTCTTGAAAAAAAAATAAAGGACTGCATTTCTTCTTTCTCAAGGCATGATGTTTTTTGTCTCCCCAATGGCCAAAAAACCTACGGTTTTATTCATGGTGACTGGGACCTGGCCAATTCCCTGAAAGGAGAAAATCACTGTGGTGTCAACGAAGAACTGAGTGTTCTTAAAAATACCGGGTGTTATGCAGATTTCACCTTTCCCGTTTGCAACGAATCCCAACCTAAACTGGCAAACACCATCTTTTACGCCAAAACTGGGTTGCGTCATGCAAAATCATACAACATCCAACCTAAACCTGTCCAAAGCGGCCGAAAGCCCCAAACCGATTTGCTGATGCTGATTCAGGGGGTCATCGGCATCAGATGGAAATCGAGAACGCAGACATTCAAACCCAGCATTGAGCAATCCAATTTGGATATCAGCGATTATCCTTTTCCCAAAAGAATTGATTATTGGATCAAAAAAGGCATTCACGTGAAAGGTAAGCCCGAATGGATATTCATAAAGATACACACGCATGGGTCGAGGGAGGAAGACCGGGAAGTCCTTTTGGGAAAAGCCTGCGATAACATGTTCTCTTATCTTGAAAACCGGTATAACGATGGCGAAAAATACGCCCTCCACTATGTTTCCGCAAGAGAAATGTTCAACATTGTCAAGGCGGCAGAAGCTGGCCAAAAAGGAAACCCTGCTCAATATCGGGATTATTTGCTGCCCCGATATCTTTACTTACCCGAACGGGTTTCGGCTTGTTAAAAGGCTGAAATGGAAAAACTGAAATCAAAAATCAGACGTCGAGAAACCCCGTTCTACGCCTTTCTCTACAAGGTTGCCTTTCGTACCATGCGGCTCAATATGCCCGGATTCCTTATGCCTGTTTACAGGGCAATCGGCGCATTTCGACAAATAATAATAGATCTTCTAAGACGCATGGCAACTTTTTTCTATTATGAGCCGATGTTTCGAGGTCGGTGCAGAACCGTGGGCAAATCCCTGAACTACGTGAAGGTTAGGCAAGGCTTTCCCTATTTTCATGGAAACATCCATATTTTTCTAGGTGACAATGTGACGGTCCACAGCAGGTCTTCCTTTTCAGCCGCAAGCGTGTTTGAACAACCCTCCCTCCATGTGGGAGATAAAACCTATCTGGGACCGGGCTTGTCAATAGGAATTGCTAAAAGGATTTCAATTGGATCATGTTGCTATATTGCCTCAAATGTCACTATTTCTGACAATGACGGCCATCCTCTTGATCCGTTGAGCAGAGCAAAAGGTGATCCTGTTGACAAAAAAAATATCCTTCCTGTTCAAATTCGAAATAATGTGTGGATAGGTGAAGGCGCAATTATCCTTAAGGGGGTTTCTATTGGCGAAGGCTCTGTGGTAGCAGCCAGAAGCGTTGTGGTTCGAGACGTCGAACCCCATTTTGTCGTTGCTGGAAATCCGGCAAAAGTCATTAAGCGGATATAGAATGATGACAAAAATCAAAACTCTTCATTTATATAAATGTGCCAGGATAGACTGATATGCCTTTCATCGGAACGACAAAGTGAAAAATATTGGAAACAAGTTGGTATCAGGTTCTATCTGGAGATTTTTCACTCTGGCCGTTATGGTCATAATAACTTTTTTTCTCACTCCTTTCATCATCAAACAGCTTGGAGAGGAAATGTTCGGTTTGTGGAGTCTAATCAGCAGTCTTATAGGTGTTAGCGGATTTTTCGATCTCGGATTAAGCTCTGCTTTAAAAAGGTATTTTCCAAAATACTATGCAAATAACAATATTCAGAAAATAAATGAAGTCTTTTCATCCTCTCTATTTCTGTTTTCAATAATTGGCGCTTCTATTGCTATCTTTTTCATTTTGCTCATTCACCCCCTGCACATATGGTTCGCAAAAGAGGCAGCAGCCAGAATCTTCAATACATTGGTCATTGTAATGGGTATGAGCGCCGCCATTGGCTTTCCCATGAGAACGTTGTTGGGATATTTTGAATCGAAATTGATGTATAGTTTGCTTGCCCAGATTGATTTAGTAAAGGCAATAGTACGGTCAATACTAATATACATTTTTCTTTCGTACGAATACACCATAGTTTCAATGGCAGTCATTACATTTACGGTTAACTCCTTGGGTTACGTCTTTCTCATAGCATTCTTCTCTATCAGGGAAAAAGACATAATAATTACTATATGCAACGTCAAGTTAAATACATTTAAACTGCTTTTCAACTATAGCTATAAAAACTTAATTGCTGCAATTGGAGACGTGCTTAGATTCAAAATTGACTATTTTGTTATTGCGAAATTTGTGGGCCTTTCAGCAGTAACTCCGTACGCAATATCGAATAAAATAAGCAACTACTTTGTTGAGGCGATCTCTGCCTTTCTGGGACAAACAGTTCCGGTCTTCAGTCATCTGGAAGGAAAAAATGACCTTGATGGTCTAAGAAATACATATTTTTTTCTTGTCAAGATTTCAACAGTGCTGAGCGTATATTTGGGGGGGATGCTCATAATAATGGGCAAGCCTTTTATTCAGCGTTGGATGGGGGCTGGTTTCGATGAAAGTTATGTTGTTTTGACTGTACTCACTTTTGGCCTTACTATTGCGCTTTCGCAGGTGCCGACAATAAATCTGCTTCGTGGGATTTCCGAACATCAGATAATTATGTTCTGTAATATTGGTGAAGGTTTTGCCAATATATCATTAAGCCTCATTCTTGTTAGAAATTATGGGATAGTAGGGGTTGCACTAGGTACCATGTTGCCGATGGTTGTGTCTAAGTTAATATTAGTACCCTATCTGACAAGTAAGAAGGTGAGTTTTATTACTTTCTATGAATTTTATTTTGGCGGATTGCTGTATAGCTTTATTAAATCCAGCTTACTGATATTTGGATTATATTTTATCGTAACGCCTTTTTTGGTCCCAGACTACCTTCGGTTGTCGATTGCATGGTTTTTTTCACTCTCATACTTTCCAATTATTTATTTAATAGCATTCTCTAAAGATGAGAAAAAGTATTACTTGAAAATCCGTGATAGAATCGGAAGGCTGTGCGTTGGTAGTGCGGGCTAAAATAGCTTCCGATCTATGGGTGTGGCTTCTATTTCCGGCAGCGGCGAAACTTCGCCATTCCCGCTGCCCTTCAGTGTGAAGGTGAACGATGGATATCATAATCCAAGGAGCGGGGTTCTTACATAACGAAGGTGCTGTTGCCATGCTATTCAGTACCATAAACTTGCTTGAGCAGGCATTTAAGTCACCGCGTCTCTATGTTCCTGTTTCCAAAATTGATTTACGACCCACACAAAGAATAATACAAAAATACCGTTTGAATGTAAGTCCATTTTTAGCATATGGCTACGGATATAAAAGACTTTTGTTCGGCTTATTTTTAAATAAGTTGTCCATAAACCTTGTAAAAAGACTGCTCGATTATCGTGACAGTCACATCCTTCAAAAAGCTGACCTTGTGGTAGACATTTCCGGAGATACTTTATCTGATCATTATGGTAAGAAGAACTCATTCGAAGAGCTCCTGCATTTTCTACCTTTCATATGCTATAAACGAAAGATTGTCATTTTACCTCAGTCAATCGGACCGTTTATTTATCAACGAAACAGAATCTTTGCGAAATATATTTTTAATAGATGCAAGCTAGTCATTCCACGTGAGCCAATTACGAATATCATTCTAAAGGGCCTTGGTATCAAAACCATTAGCAACATTATTATAAATGATGTAGGTTTTTGGCTTGAACCAGCGAACAAAGACCGGCTAAAAGAAATTATTGGATCGGAAAAAATAAATACCCATTTACCTATAGTCGGCATTTCAGTTAGTCAGTCTTTTGTTCGATTTCGTTCTGACTCAAATTGTAATGTGGAGAAAAACTATTTTAATTCAATGTTAGATGCCATTGATTTTTGTGTAAACAAATTAAATGCAAATATACTTTTGATACCCCATGTAACCGGGCCGGACACAGAAAGACATGATGATAGGATTGCCTGCAGAAATCTTTACAAACTTTCAGAACACAAAGCTCATATTTCTCTATTAAATGGCCACTACAAAGCCGACGAACTCAAGGGACTAATTAGTCAATGCCGGATCTTCATCGGTGCGAGAATGCACGCAAACATTGCAGCATTATCTTCCTGTGTACCGACTTTGGCAATTTCCTATAGCCACAAAACTGAGGGGATAATGAAACTATTGGCTCTTGAGAGATGGGTATATTCTGATTTTGCTGCACCTATCGATAATATTCTGTCGAAACTCGTGCAAAAACGTGAAGAAATACAAAGATCGCTGGAAGCCAAAATGACTGAATTCGAGCATAATCGTTATGAGTTGATCCGTTTGTTAAGGGCCGTGGAAAATGAGTAGAGCATTTGAGGTACTCAAAGATCCTAATAAATGTACAGGATGTGGTACGTGTGCTGGGATTTGCCCTTTCAAAGTCGTCGAGATGTTTCAAAGCAAAGCAGGCTCCTATCGACCCAGAATAACCAGCGGAAAAGAATGCACTAGGTGTAACATGTGTATTGGAACCTGCCCACCCCTCAGCTCGAACCTAGGCGATTTTGCCGAAAAGCTTTTCGGAAACCCTCCAAAAGACAGTGAGATTGGACATTATATTAATTTATTTCAAGGATTCTCGAGTGACGATAAAGCGCGGCATGAAGGCTCCTCCGGTGGCGTAGGAACGACTTTGATATCCTACCTTCTCCAGTCGGGCGCAATCGATGCCGCGCTGCTGGTAAAAGGGAATCCAAACAATCCAATTCATCCGGTTCCCTTTCTTGCTTATTCATCTTCTGATGCTTTTGAGGCTAAGGGATCAAGATACTACCCTGTTCCCCTAAATATTAAGCTCAGGGAAATATTGGAGAAAAAGATAAAGGTCGCGGTTGTGGGACTACCGTGCCATTTGCATGGGCTCCGTCTCGCTTCGGCTGCTAATTCAGAGCTAAATGAGCTGATTGTCGCCTATGTTGGACTTTTTTGTGGAAAAACACCTTCAGCTAACGCTACAGAATGTCTGTGCCGAGCTCTTGGGCATAATCCCGAGCGTATTTTGAGCATTGCCTACAGAGGGCAAGGCTGGCCAGGCTTTGTGAGGATAGCATCCAACACGGGTACATCCAAGATCGAATTTAGGACTTGCTGGAAGTATTTTTTAGGGTCGAACTACTTCACACTAAAAAACTGCCTTATGTGTGAAGATTTTTTTGCAGAATTATCAGATATTTCACTCGGGGATGCGTGGTTGGATAGCGTTGAAAATGATACTCTTGGGAGGTCCCTTTTGATAACTCGAACAAGTAAAGCTCAGGCAATTATCAATGAAATGAGTGAAAAGAGCATATTGCGCTTATGGCCTGTCAGCGCAACGGAGTTGAAAAAGGATTTTGCGAGCAATATTATTCGGAAAAAGAGGTTAAACAAATCAGACCTGTTAAATCGCTACAATGATCATAATTCGCTCAAAAAATTATTCAAGAGCAAAAGCGTTTATGATGAAATCTACCGGACCTTTGAGAATATGCAACGATGGATAGGAGAAAACCGCTTTCTTTCGCAAAGATTTATAAAATATCCGCCAACGGTTTTTATGAAATGCATGTTTTTTTTACAGAAGCTTTTGTGGTTTCTCGTGGTTCGCCGTCCTGATCATAATGATTTTGTCAAGTGGGCCAAAAAAAAATGCGGAACGTCATGAAATATCACCAACCCTTGCTTATTTTTAAAAATAATGTGTAAGAAAAATACTACTGTTAGCGTTATCATTCCCACGTTCAACTCTGCCGAATATGTTGGCAATGCTATCGATAGTGTTTTGAGCCAAACATATTCAGCATATGAAATTATTGTGGTTAATGATGGTTCAACTGACAATACTCAAGAGATATTAAAAAATTATGTTAAAAAAATATTATACTTTGAAATAGAAAATGGCGGCCCCTCAAAAGCGAGAAATATTGGTATAATTCATTCGAAAGGTGCTTTTATTGCCTTTTTGGATGCAGATGATGAATGGTATCCACAAAAACTTGAAAAACAGGTCGAGTTGATTCGGGAAAAACCGAAATGCGGCTTGGTATATTGTGATCGAGTGGTATTCGATGAAACAACTAAACGTAATACAAAAATGACATACAGAGAATCTGGAAAGATTTACGAAGGAAATATGTTTTGGGACATGCTTAAAGCAGGTGATGGATGTTTTGCGACTTCATGTGTTTTACTGCGAAGAGATGCATTGAACTTATTAGGCCTTTTTGATGAAGAATTGTATACAGCAGAAGATACGAACTTGTTATTAAGAGTGGCCTATCATTATGAGATTGAATTTGTTCCAGAGACTTTGGCAAAGATTAGGATACATTCACGAAACATTAGCCACCAGAATGTTAGAAGGTGGGGAACCATTCAAAATTTGGATAAGATTGCAAAGCTGTATCCTGAAACGGTTTACAAGCATGAAAAATTGTGGACTGATCTATACGCAAAAAAATATTTTGAATATTCTATGGATTTGCTCCTAGCAGGAGAACTTCTTTATAGTTTAAAATGTATGGCTTTGTCAGCAAGTCGCGCCTTTAGTCTCGGAAAATGTTGGCAATATGTAATTTGTTTTCTCAAAAAATTATATAAAAACTTATTTATGAGATTATCGAGGTGAAAATGAAAGATGCTACTGCACATTCTGTCCCAGCAGTGGTTTTAGGTGTTGAAACTGATACTGGCCTTTCAATAGTGAGGTCTTTATCCTATCAAGGTGTTCCAGTCGTAGGCGTCGCCGTACTACCCAATTCCTACACCCTTCGGACGCGGCATCTAACGAAAGTGTACTACTCAAGGGACAAAAGCCCTGAAAACTTATTGAGTGTTCTAGAGCAGGTGTATTTTGATTTGAGACGAAAATCTGTGTTATTTGCATCAAGTGACACACATGTTGTAATGCTTTCTGAAGAAAAGGAACGGTTAGAAAATATGTTTTTCTATCCAGCGGCAGATCCAAAAGACACTATGAATCTCTTGGACAAATGGCTGATTTCCGAAAATATATCAAAATATAATATTGGGGTACCTTCGAGCATATGCTTCACGAGTGATGAAATATTGAGTCGTAAATTGGACACGTTACAATTTCCGGTTGTCCTCAAGCCAGCATTGAGAGATGTGGAGTGGGACCTCAAAAGTAACCAGAAGGTTTTTTTAGTCCAGACGTTAGATGGTCTTAAGAGTAGGGTAAAATCATATTCTAATTTCTGTAATAGGTGGATTGCACAAGAGTGGATTACAGGGGAGGATAGCGACATATATTTTGTACTTTTATATATCAAGTCCAAAAAAGTTTTAGGAGCTTTTAGTGGAAGAAAAATCAGGCAGTGGCCTTGTAGAATAGGATCAACGAGCTTGGCTATTGATTATTATGATGAAGAAGTTTTTCGGTTAAGTGAGGAAATTTTGCTCGGTATGGGAGCTACTGGTTTCTGCTCTTTAGAGCTAAAAAAAGATAAAAAGCGTGATTCATGGGCTATTATTGAACCCACTATAGGAAGGGTTAACCTTCAGTCGTATATGTCAGTTTCAGCAGGAATAAATTTCCCATATATAGGGTACTTAGATATGTTAGGCTTATCGGTTAGTTCAGCAATAAAAGAAAGCAGGCATGTTTGTTGGATGAGGGAAATCGAAGACATTTACTCCGCAAGGGAGTATCTAAAAAACGGCCGTTTGACCTATCTAAGTTGGCTAAAAACAATTTATCGTATCAATAGTTTTGCAGTATTTGATTTTTGGGACTTGGGACCCGGAATTTGGCTCATTAAAGATAAAGTATCTTCGCTCTTCTCAAAACACGGAGATTAGAACATCCTGTTTTTGGTCAAAGGCATTATATTTGCGTGCTAACATATCCTAAGATATTCTTTATTGTTTACCATTCGGTATCTAACTGTCCGTTCGTGCCGCATGAACTCGGTTTGACGATCTCTCCGACGTTGTTTGCATCTCACATAAACACATTGCGGAGGTTCTATAATGTGATTAGCTTTGATTCTGCTCTGGATATCCTTTGTGGAAGATCGTCTCCGGTTTCGCGGGCGGTTGTTATAAATTTCGACGACGGGTACCGCGATAATTGGGAAAATGCTTTTCCGATACTGAAAAAGTACAACATCCCTGCAACAATATTCTTGACTACCGGAGTAATAGGGACTGAAAATAGGATTTGGCTTAACAAACTCTATTCTGATTTCCATAGGACAAGAGTACCTTTTATAAATTTAGTAAATGATCAAGGTGAAAAACATACCTACTCCTTGGGCACAAATTCGGATAAAAAGCAGGCATTGTTTGCAGCACGGGATGTACTTAAAAACTCTAGCGGAGCCTTTCGTAATCACCTATTAAGAGATTTGACAAGTCAATTAAAACAAAATGTAAATGGAGACGATACTGGGGAATTGAGAATGCTTTCTTGGAATCAGGTTATTGAAATGGCGCGACATAACATTACCTTTGGTGCCCACACTGTTAATCATTTGATTATGGAAAATGAAACGGAATCAATTCAGGAAAAAGAAATCCGGCTATCCAAAAATACAATCGAGGAAAGAACCGGACGGACAGTCAACGTATTTGCATATCCAGGAAATTCAGGGAAAGGATTCAATAGAAGTACTAAAGATCTGATAAAAGCTTGTGGATATACTGCATGCTGCCTATTTTCGACTGGAACGGGATTCAATGAAGTAGGATGTGATCCGTTTGAATTAAATCGAGCTGAAGTGCTAAGATCAAGTTTCTACCTACATTTAGAACTGCTCGGGGTTCGGCGGATGTTAAAATAGTTGTCACTTGAACACGCACTTTCATGCTGCTTTTTTGAGTGTTGATGGATGGCGGTTTAATTTGGTTCCCATCGGCTAGCCCGGAGCGGTAAAACCTGCGGCCGCAAAGCCTTGAGGTCTTCAACCAATATCATAATTGAAAAGAGCTTTGATTTTCAGCAAATAATGTACTCCCCTAAATTTATAATAATTAGTATTAATAAGGCTGTTTCCAATAAATTAACTGAAAAGGTTATAAAATGATGAAAAATCTTAAATATTTTTGCCTTACGGCTTTGATGATCACCTTATGTGTTGCTCCCCTTATTGCCCAAGGCGCGACAATCTGGTGTAACCCTCAAAACTTGGGCAACGAAAATGGTTTTTCAAAATCCACGGGTTATAAGACGCTCCACAAGGCTTTGGCAATGATGGCCCATGGGGATATGGTTATGATTGCAAATGGCGACTGGCGGCGTAGTCCAGGAATGTTCATTAATGGAAAGCATGTACCTCCTGACGGCAGAGATGGGAATTACACCAAAGTTTGGGCAGAAACGGATTTTGGTGTGAAATTACCATATATACGTATAATGTCGGCCAGAACTCATGGATATTTGGAATTTAGGGGGATTGTTTTTGATAATAAATATATAGGAGCAGGGAAAATAAATCACACTTGTTTTGATATGCACCACACTAAATTTATTCGCTGTGGATTCTTGTGCCATGGGTTGAAAGGAAATAAGCATACCTGTGGATTTGGCAGTGGGGATAAATCAAGATCTAAGAACCAATACAACCTTATGGAGGAATGTATCGCTTGGGGAAGTGGAAGATATGTTTTCTATTGTAAGTATGGTAAATACAATATATTTCGAAGGTGTGTAGCAAGGCATGATTTAAATGAAGCACCACAGATGTTCAATTTTAGAGCCTACGCGTGTGACTACACTGCTTATCAAAATTGTATCAGCATTGACTCCGATAGAATTGTATATTTTGCAAAACCGCTAAATGCCGAATCAGGTGGTTTTTGGATCGGTGATCAATATGGGGCAACTGGAAATGTCGTCGATGGATGCATTTCAATTAAAGATATTCAAATTGCGTATTACATTGGTGGTGGCCATAAACGACTAGGATCAGCCACAGTAAGAAATTGTGTGGCTTTGGATATGCCATACAAGCTTCCAAAAGTGAACTCACTATGTGCGTTTGTGTTGGCAGCGGAGGAGAATGTAAGAATTTCAAATTTTACAGGCGTTGGGGCTAAAATTCAAGGACAGGATGGAATTTACTGTAAAAAAGCCGGGGAAAAATATATTGAAAGTTGCATTATACGCGATGTTAATGATGAAGGAGTGGGGATTAATCCAAGTTCAGATTCGGTTACGATTAGGAATGTAGTTCATTATAATGTTGGCGGCGGGAAGTATGGAAGAGGATCTAAACGTATCGATCCATTCAAGAATGGGCTAATTTATCCGGTTCGAATTGAGGAAAACTCTGCACTGGTTAAGTTGGGACGTAATGGAACGGTCTGTGGCGCAACAATCCTGAAAAAAATTGGAGTTTCAGGCACTTTGCATGGTGAAACTGGCTGGGACAAGGTCACCGAGGAAAACTTATGGCCTTTTCCAAATGAAACGAAAATAAGAGAATTGATGCGGAAAACTGTGACTGGAGCAAGTGGAATCTATGGCTTTTGTGAAGATGGGCAGACCTTGAGCAATTACATTTGGGGATATTTTGGAAATACGGTTCCACCTTTCAATGTTAGGGCTTCCCCAGGGGATGGAAAAGTCACACTGACCTGGAATCCCCCTGCGGATGTTGCCATTGAGACGATAACCGGTTTTAATGTGTATGAGCTTTCCGGAGAGACGAGGAAACTAGTAAAAGGAACAGTCCCAAGAAATGCGAGTTTTTCAAAAACAATCACGGGCCTTCGCAACGGCACTTCCTATGAATTTGCTGTTACGGCAATTGATAAGGAAAAGGGAGAAAGTGGACTTTCCTATAAAGTTAGGGTGACGCCGAAAAAATTGTTTAAAATACCGGACAGAAAAGGGGGCCATGTCGAAGCAGATAATGACGAAAAGAGTACTGCCCCTCTAAAGCTAGCAGCTAAAAGAGGATTCACCAACAAACTTGGCATGGTTTTCGTGCCTGTTCCTCCTGGTTCTTTCGAAAGGGGAATTGTTTCAAACAGCGAAAATAAAGTAAATAACGCTACGCCTAACAAAGTAACGCTAACCAAAGGGTTTTACATACAGACAACGGAGGTTACTCAGGGGCAGTGGAAGAAAGTGATGGGCAAGAACCCATCCTTTTTCAATGTATGCGGAGATGATTGTCCTGTAGAGCAGGTATCCTGGATCAAGGTACAACAGTTTATCAAACGCCTAAACGATTTTGAAAATACTGACAAATACAGATTACCGACTGAAGCTGAATGGGAGTATGCATGCAGGGCTGGAACTAAGGAACCATTTAGTTTTGGTAAATGTCTCACCACTGAACAGGCCAATTATGATGGGAATTATCCAATTGCCGGGTGCCAAAAGGGGCTATACCGGAAAAAACCGATTTCCGTGAAAACTTTTCCCTCTAACACCTGGGGCCTTACAGACATGCATGGAAATGTCTGGGAGTGGTGCGAAGATTGGCTTGGTAATTACTCTTCTGATACGGTGATTGATCCTTTGGGACCTCCATCTGGTTCGTCGCGAGTTATTCGTGGTGGCGGTTGGAATAGTTACGCTGAGGCTTGCCGGTCAGGAAATAGAAGTGGCATTGAGCCGACCAACCGGTTCGCCAATCTGGGCTTTCGAGTTGTAAGAGATCGTTAACCCCAAAAAATCATAAAAGATGCTTCAATCGCTTCCCAATAAAAAAGAACTATTCTCAAAACTCCCTCATTTCGTTCAGCTTCCCATTGCCAAAACCTATTGCAATTACAAAACAAAGTGGGTTCAACAGCTGAAAACACCGGTTGCCTTGATTTTTTTTGTGACCGCTCGATGCAACCTGCGTTGCAGCCACTGTTTCTATTGGCAAAAACTGAATACCGTGTCCGATTTGGAATTGTCCATTGAAGAAATACGAAAAATTGCAAGGTCATTCGAACAGCCCCTCTCCCTGTCCCTGACCGGTGGAGAACCGTTTTTGCGCAAAGACCTTACAGAAATCATCAAGGCTTTTCATGAGGGCTGCAAAACTCGGGAAGTGGGCATTGCCACAAACGGAACCCTTGAAAAGCCAGCCGTTGAAGCGGTTGACGCCATTCTCAATGAAGGTATGCTATCGAGCCTCAGTGTTCAGGTTTCTGTTGACGGACTTGAAAGTACCCATGATGCCATAAGGGGCGTCAAAGGGTCTTTTAAAAGAGCCATATCAACACTCAGGGAACTGGAAAAACTAAGGAAGCAACATCCAAATTTTTATTTAAAAACCGCCTTGTCCATCCAGAAGCGAAATATCTCAGAGCTTCAGGAATTTGTGGAATATCTACTGCCCTTGAACATCCCACTGCGATTCAATATTGTTAGAGGCGGCGGTTTTGGGGTTTTCAATCTGCCGAAAAGCGCATCCAGCGGCTTCGATCCCAAAGACGAGGCTGGTTCGTTTCTATCACTGGACGAAATCAAAGCCACCTACGCCTGGCTGAAAAACAAAAGTGATCAAAGCACATTTCATTTCTGGCCTGTGCGGCAGCAGAAAATATGGAAATTGTCCATTAAAATGCTTGAAGAGGGTCGATCTGAAATGCCATGCTATGCAAACACCATGGAGTCCGTCCTTTATGCAAACGGGGATGTGGCTTTCTGCGAATTGTCCAAAATATATGGCAATATTCGAGAACAGGATTATGACTTTAAAAAGATCTGGAAATCCCAGGAAGCAGCCAGAATGAAAAAATTGATCCGCGGCTGCTGTTGCATTCACGGATGCAACCTGACCACGGGCCTAACCTTTGATCCTGAAACCATCATCTCCACTTTAAAGGCAAGAAACACCTTAAGACACTCTGGACCCCGGACACCCTTGGCATGAAAGTCCTGCTGGTCAGCAATATTTTCCCCAATTCCGCGGAAGAAGAGCGTGGAGTGTTCACCTATCGGATTGCCATGGCTCTGAAAGCCCGATGCCGATTGGAAGTGGCGGCTCCCCTCCAATGGGTCCCCCCGCCTTTAAGGAAGAGCAACCAGGGCAAGTATGTCCATGTAATGGTTCCCGAAAAGGAAGAAATCGGAGGCTTGACAGTACACCATCCCCGATATGGTGTTATCCCCGGGGTGCTCGGATTTATGAACCCCATGTTCATGTCTGTACCGCTCCTGAGGCTTATTAAACGGCTGGACCGGAAAGAGCCAATCGACCTCATTAATGCTCATTGGATATTCCCCGACGGTGTGGCTGCGGCCTGGGCGGCCCGCAGGCTTGGAAAACCTGTCGTTCTTACGGCTCTGGGGTGCGACATCAATTTCTATCCAAGCCTTCATTTTCGAAAAGGCATCATAAAACAAGCTTTGCGCAAAAGCGATGCCGTTACGGTCAAGGGGAACAGCCTCAAGGAAAAGGCTCTTAAACTTCAAATTCCGAATGAAAAGATTCATGTCATCCCCAATGGGATAGACCTCCTGCACTTTCGGATCATGGACAGAATCGCTGTCCGCCGGGAGTTGAATATTCGAGGAAAAGGCCCCTTCCTGTTGACAGTGGGAAGCTTGGACGAAGTGAAAGGCAACCGCTTCCTGCTGGAAGCCCTTCGTAGTATGGTCAGTCACACTGAGAACCCGCCGCATCTTATAATGGTTGGAGAAGGCCCATTGAAGCAGGCGTTGTCTGATCAGGCGAAAAGCTATGGTCTGGCCGACAGAATCACATTTCCGGGAAAAAGACCCCACCACGAAATCCCCCTCTGGATGAATGCAGCGGATCTTTTCTGCCTGCCCAGTATTCGGGAAGGTCGACCCAACGTACTGATAGAAGCCCTTGCCTGTGGTACACCGGCGGTGGCATCGCATGTGGGCTCGGTCCCGGAAATCATTCATGACGGAAACGGACGAATGGCCCGCGCGGGTGATTCGGCGAGTTTCCGCTTTCAGATCCTTTACTGCCTGAATCAAAGGTGGGACAGGGAAGCCATTCGGCAATCCGTGAGCGGATTCACGTGGGATGACTGCGCAGCATTGTATATGAAACTTTTCCGGCGAATTCTGCAAAACCGACGATATGCAATCACGGACAAGTCATATGGGGAATAGCAGGCCTTGATACATTCAAAGCGATATCTGGCAAAATGGGCCTTTTATAGCTTTCAAGGCCTTGCGTCTTACCTTATCTGGCCCTATTTTCGTTTGCGGAGGCATTTATTTCCTGAAAATCAGGCCAGAATACTGACCTATCATTGTGTTTCCCAATTCCCCAAAGAGAGGGAGATCCCATACGACAATGTTCCACCGGAACTGTTTGCAGACCATATGCACATCCTTGAAAAAGAGCATTGCCAGGTGGTTTCGTTAAGTGATCTGGTCCATATGCTGGAGGCGAACCAGACTATTCCCCCCAAAACCATTGTAATTACATTTGATGACGGGTATAAAAACAACTATCTGAACGCTTTGCCGGTGCTCGAAAAGATGGGCTTCAAAGCCTCATTCTTTATTATCGCTGGCGGATTGGGTATGCAAAAACCCTTCAAACATTTGCTGTGGGATGAGGCCGCCAGAACTCATTTTCGTTCAAATCCGGAAACCCGTCTTCCCATGAATGCTCTTGAGGTGAGGGGAATCCTGGAAGAGGGCCATGAAATCGGCTCACACGGCCTGACCCACCGATCTGTGGGCAATCTGCCTTACAAAGAGGGCATGGAAGAAATTATCCGTTCTAAAGAGATCTTGGAGGACGTCATCGGTGAAAATATATCGCTTTTCGCCTACCCTTTCGGGGCCAAAAGCTATAATGATTTTAACCAGCGAACCAGCAGCATGCTCATGGAATCAGGTTTTAAAGCTGCCTGCACCGGTGAAATCGGATCAATAACCCTGGGAAACGGCCTTTACGAATTGGCACGCATTCCGATCCGGGAAACCGATACCCCGTTCCGGTTTAAGCAGAAGCTCTATGGTGCCTTTGATTGGATTAATCCATTCAAGAGGGCCTTCCAGAAAGCCATTCCGAGAATTGACAAAGCCTTTTAAACACAACCAATTGCCAACCCAAAAATAATTGAAGTTTTTTAACCATAATTCAAAGACCCGATTCGTTCAAGACAAGGTTCCTTTGGAAAGAAGAAGGCTCCGAACTCCTCGCTATCGGGGTGTTTCACTCTCTTAAATTGGCTCTGTCATGAATCGAACTACTATTTACTATGGTTTATGTTAATGAAAATCATCCCTTTCACAGATGATTTGATCCCTGCCGTCAAAGCGTTTAACCTTCGGCTTAAAGCAAGTGGATCTGAATGGGCCTTTTTTGATAATCCAGATCCTCTACCGCAATTTCCTGACGCTTCCCAAAGAGTCTCGGTTGAGTGCTTTTTGCTTATGGACGATGATTTTGTAAGAGGCGCATATGCGTTGCGGCACCAGGATTTTCTAATCAATGGCGAAAAATTCTCCATTGCTGATTATTGGCGCCCGATCTCCGAGGGGATCATCAACAATGCTTTCGGGATGGTAGCTGTTATGCTTTTGGCAGACGCCATAAAAAGACAGCCTTTTCTCTTTGGCGTAGGGGGAGGCGGTTTTAATAACAACTTACCAAGATTTCTGAAAGCTTCCCGTTGGAGTTTATGTGAAATACCTTTCTTTTTTAGTGTACTCCATCCCTTCAAATTTCTTAAGAACATCAAGTTTCTGAGAGCCACTCCATTGAAGAGATTTGTTTTGGATAGCGTGGCATACTCCGGCTTGGGATGGAGCGGTATGAAAACCCTGAATGCCTTTTTGCCCAAAGCGAAATGCGCTGAGCTTCTGGATATTGAAATTTGCGAAAACTTTCCAAATGATATAGACGAACTATGGAACATATGCGGAAATGAGTATGCGTTGATTGCTATACGTGATCGAAAACTGCTGAACCGGCTTTATCCAGATCATGACAAAGCTAACATCAAACTTCTTTTCCGCAATAGCGGCAGACTTGTTGGCTGGGCCGTTGTGCGAAACACGAAGATGGCCCATCACAAACAATTTGGTGGTATGCACATTGGATCGTTGGTGGATGGCTTAGCCTTGCATGAATATACAGCCGACATTGTTGGGGGATGCGCCATTTTCTTAAAGGACAAAAAGGTTGACCTCATTGTTTCCAATCAGGCCAGCGACATCTGGTGTAACGGCCTGAAAAAAGCAGGTTTCATCAAGGGACCATCGAACTTCATATTTCAAGCCTCTCCCAAGCTATCCGCCATGTTGGGAAACTTTAACGGACAGCGGAGCACTTGGCACCTTAATCGTGGAGATGGAGACGGTCCCATTCATCTTTAGTTGTCTATTGGAGGCCCAAATTACTAAAATACTTCATGTGATGAATGACAGCGTGCCTTGGGTGGGAGGTTATACGTCTCGTTCCAAATCCATTGTGACTCACCAGCAACGGATCGGAATGGAACCCTATGTTGTAACTTCGGTGAGACAGGGCCCTACTGTCAAAGACCGGGAACAAATCGATGGTATTACCTATTTCAGGACAAAATGGTCAGGAACAAACCTTCTAAAAAAGGTGCCCCTGTTTGGCCTGTTAAAAGAATTGTCTTTGTTCTACACTCGTATTCGGGATGTCGTTAAAGAAGTTTCACCGGATATTTTACATGCCAGTTCGCCTGTTCTTTGCGCCATCCCTGCATTGATGGCCGTACGCAAAATGGATATCCCCCTGGTCTATGAAATCCGGGCCTTTTGGGAAGACGCAGCCGTGGCTAGTGGGAAATTCACGGAAAACTCATTGAAATATCGGCTTATTCGGATACTGGAGACAATTGTTTGCAGACATGCCGACCGGATCGTTCCCATTTCCTGGGCCATGAAGGAAGATCTCCTCGCTAGAGGAATTCCCAAGAATAAACTGTTCGTCGTGCCCAACGGTGTGGATGGTTTAAACTTTGCGCCAAAAGCCAGGAATCAAAATCTCTTTGCCCGTATGGGCCTGTCTGGAAAGACCGTCTTGGGGTACTTGGGAACATTTTATGATTTTGAGGGGATTGATGATCTAATTAGAGCCTTCGAGATGCTTTACAAGCATCAAAAGGACATTGCACTTCTGCTGATCGGTGGCGGTGAAATGGAACAGCCCATTCGTGATCAGGTCAAGCGGCTAAGAAATCCGAACGTAGTGCTCATGAAGAAGGTGCCCCCTGAAGCGGTCCCGGACTACTATGCCCTCATGGATATTGTGATATACCCGCGAAAGTCCAGCCGGATTACGGATATGACAACACCGCTCAAACCTTTGGAAGCCATGGCCCTGGGCAAGCCGGTTATATGCAGCGCCGTTGGCGGGTTGAAGGAACTGGTGGGTTCGGACAACGGGCTCTTTTTTACTCCGGGTAATAATCGGGAGCTGATCAACTGCTGCCGACGGCTTATGCAAAGCCCTGAGTTGGCGGCCCGATTGGCAGCCAGTGGAAAAAAACGGGCCCTTCTGGAACGAAACTGGACCCAAATTGTTGAAAAATATGTTTCTGTTTATAACATTGCTCGCAAATGATGGTTGGAAAATATAGCCTTGGCTCCAAGCTCATCTCGCTTGGTATAAGATCGTTGATTTGTTTCACAGACCAGGCCTGCCTGCTTAAGCCTTTACATTGGGAAGATGCTTAACTGTATAGGTTTCAATCCCTTCAAATTGGGTTTGCCACTACAAAAACACATGATTCGAAAAAGTCATTTGTATTTCATAGGATTATTGCATGGTAAGTCATGGAGTCAAAGCGGATTTATCGATGGGGTCCTCAAATGAAACTGGAGTATGCAATGCCAGCGTGCAGACCACTCAGAAGTTGGAAAAAATGGGTTGATCGGCTTAGCGCAAGTTGGCAAGATTGTCGCCTGCAGGCGTTTCGGACTCTTAAATTGGCTCAAATATTCCAAACAGTGTATTTGTCCTTGGAAATTCTGCAAGACCATGAGAAATACCATAGCCGATAGAGTGTACTAAAAAAAGCAAGTGAAAGGGTACTTTTTATGACAAATAAAAAGAAATATGACGACATTTTTATGGATTGTTTTTTTATTGAGAAGAGTATGTTGAATGATAAATTTGTATATCAGTGTGTTCAAGAATGGGATTCGGTAGGCCATATGAATATGATTGCAACAATAGAGGAATCGTTTGATATTATGATGGAAACTGATGATATTATAGATTTCAATTCATACACAAAAGGCATGGAAATATTGACCAAATACGGCATCGATTTTTAGGTAGTGCAGGGACTCTAGAGACTATGAATTTTTATGATTACATAGATGTATTTGGTGAATCGGCAGCAATCATTACGGAAAATTCAGTACATCATTCCTATAGTGAAATATTGGGCACTGCCGATGCTTTAAAAGATTCTATAGGAAAAAGATGCCTTGCATTCAGTCTATGTGGAAACTGCCTGGAATCGGTTGTAGGGTACATCGGATTTTTACGAGGGCGCATTGTTTCAGCTTTACTCAATGCCAGCATCAATCTTGAGCGGTTTAATATTCTATTTCAGACATACAAACCAGCGTATATCTGGTTGCCCTCTGAAAAAGCAGCCGCCGCGGATTGGGGAAGTGTCGTATATCATTATGGCAACTATGTACTTCTAAAGACGAGATATGTCATTGACTACTCAATACACGAGGACCTTGCGCTTTTAATGACCACATCAGGAAGTACTGGAAGTCCCATTATGGTGCGGCAATCTTATAAAAACATCACACACAACGCCAATGCCATATCGCAATACCTAAGCATTACTCAAAGGGACAGACCGATAACCACGCTGCCCATGAGTTATAGCTACGGCTTGTCTATTATCAACAGTCATTTTCTCAAAGGCGCCGCCGTCATTCTGACCGGGAAAACCTTGATGGATAGAACTTTTTGGAGCCTTCTGAAAATGGAAAAAGCTACCACGTTCGGCGGCGTTCCATATCACTATGAAATGCTTGAAAAACTTCGCTTTTCAAGAATGGAGCTTCCCAGTTTGAAAATCCTCACACAAGCTGGCGGGAAACTGATTCCCGAGCTTGCGAAGAAATTTGCAACGATATGCAAACAGAAAGGTATCCGTTTCTTTGTCATGTACGGGCAGACTGAAGCGACGGCCCGTATGTCCTACTTGCCGAGTAAATATGCTGTTTCCAAGGCCGGCAGTATGGGTAATACCATTCCGGGTGGGAAATTCTGGCTTGAAGATGACTATGGGAATGTCATTTCTGATAGCGATACAGTCGGGGAACTCGTATATAAAGGCACTAATGTCACCATGGGGTATGCTAAAAGTTATCGAGACCTTTGCAGAAATGATCAAAACGGCGGCATTTTGCGGACAGGCGATATGGCAAAACGCGATGCTGATGGTTTTTATTACATTGTCGGTCGAAAAAAGAGATTTCTAAAACTCTTTGGGAACAGAGTTAACCTTGACGAGGTTGATCAACTCATTAAAGGATTAGGTTACAATTGTATTTGTGCCGGCGAAGATGATCACTTGCGTGTATATACGAGTGGAAAAGATAATCACGCCGAAATCAAAAGTTTTGTTTCAGATTGTATAGGAATCCATACGTCCGGTCTTGAGGTCGTCCATATTGAAAGTATTCCCCGTAACGAAACAGGAAAGATTCTTTATTCCGAGCTGAAATGATTATTATATATGCATTAACGTGAAAGGTCTCATGCCTTGTTTTCACTGAGCGACATCATTGATGTTCAGCCTTTTTCACTTGAACATAAGGATAAAGATGACTTATATTTTCGAGTGCTTTCTGATTTAACAAAGCACCATTATGATAAGTGTGTTCCGTATCACCGTGTTCTTGATGTCTTAGGTATCTCGCCAGATCAGATCAAAAATGTGGAGGACATCCCGTTTATTCCAGTCCGTCTTTTTAAAAAATATGACTTGCGAAGCGTTGACCAATCGCAGGTTATTAAAACTATGACTTCTTCGGGCACAACAGGCCAGAGTGTTTCGAAGATTTTTCTGGATAGGGAAACATCAAGCAATCAGACAAAAGTCTTAACTAAAATAGTTTCTTCGTTCATCGGCAAGAAAAGACTGCCAATGCTGGTGATCGACTCAAAAGCGGTAATCAAGGATAGAAATCTCTTCTCCGCCAGGGGAGCGGGAATATTGGGGTTTTCCATGTTTGGCTATGATGTGCAGTATGCACTTGATGATCAAATGCAAATGGACATTCCGCTGGTTCAATCTTTTATAGAGAAGCACAAGGATGAGCCGATTCTGCTTTTTGGTTTTACTTTCATGATTTGGGAGCATTTTTATACCGCCTTGAAGAATGCCGGGAACAGGCTGTCACTTGATAATGGAATCATAATTCATGGCGGAGGCTGGAAAAAATTGATGGAGCAGGCCGTTGATAACACCACTTTCAAAAAGTGCATTTTAGATGTGTGTGGAATTTACAATATTTACAATTATTACGGGATGGTAGAACAAACCGGTTCCATCTTTATGGAATGTGAGGCCGGGCACCTTCACGCATCTATTTTTTCGGATATTGTGATTCGGGATCATAGAGATTTCTCTTCTCTTCCCGTTGGGCAGGAAGGGATTGTGCAGCTTCTTTCCCTGCTGCCTCTGAGTTACCCGGGACATTCCTTACTATCAGAGGATATGGGTGTAATCCTGGGCGAGGATGGTTGTTCCTGCGGGCGTAAAGGGAAATATTTTAAGATTTTTGGACGTATAAAGAATGCTGAGGTGAGGGGGTGCAGCGATACCTATGCTAAATGCGTCTGAAAATAGAATCACGCATCTGGTCGGGAAAAGCTATAGAGAGAGAAGCGTGCGGCCTCTCGTACCTTACGATGGCCTTGTTTGTGAATTTCTCAACAGTTTATCTTCATCCCTTCTGACCGATAAGATGGCAAAAGCCTATCCGGATGTCATATCCTTTGCCTACTGGTGCCGGAAAGCAAATATCGCTAGGTTGAAACAGGAGCATGCGGAAATACATACCCGCTTGGGATTGGGCATGGTATTCCATGTCGCGCCCTCAAATGTGCCAATCAATTTTGCTTTTTCCTATGTTTTTTCCCTTTTGGCTGGAAACGCCAATATCGTAAGGGTGCCGACAAAGGATTTTCCGCAAACACGCGTTGTGTGTAATGTTATCAATCAACTGTTTGAAGCCGAAAAATACAAAAGCATTGCTGATATGACAAACTTTATTCAATATTATCAGGATGATGAAATAACCGGTATCTTTTCGTCCAAATGCAATGCCCGCATCATTTGGGGCGGGAACCATGCAATTAATAGTATCAGGAAGTTAACCATTCCTGAAAGAAGCATCGAGGTTACGTTTGCCGACCGGTACTCATTTTGTGCGATTGACGCAAACAGCGTTTTGCAAGCGGACAACGCAACTTTAAATAGGTTGGCTGTCTCTTTCTATAACGACACATATTTTATGGATCAAAATGCCTGTTCTTCACCAAATTTAATTGTATGGCTGGGGGAAAAAGATGTTTTGGCAAACGCTAAAGAAAGGTTCTGGCATAGTGTATATGAAGTAACGGCATCCAAATATGAATTGCAGCCAGTGAATGCCGTGGATAAATATATGCTGTTCTGCGAGAACGCTATTGAGCTGAAGAAGATCACCAGTTTTAAGAAACATGGTAATTACCTGTTCCGCATAGAGCTTGCCAGACTACCTGATAATATGGATTCTTTTCGCGGCAAGTATGGATATTTTTATGAGTATAATGCGCAAAATATGAACAGTATAGCGCATATCATAAACACAAAATATCAGACTCTGACGTATTTCGGTTTAAAAAAAGCTCAACTCCTTGACTTTGTCGTCAAGAACCGTTTGTTAGGCATAGACCGCATAGTACCAATTGGTTCGGCCCTGGATATTGGCGCTATATGGGACGGATATGATATTGTAAGAAGTTTATCGAGGATCATAGATATTAAATAGCGATGATATTGATTACTTGATGTGAATCAGGTGAAAATAATGGAAGGATTTAGTCTAAAGGATCAGCCCTTTCAAGGTGGCCTCTCATCTGCTTCTCTTGGCGAGGATTTTAGCCGTAGAAACATGTGGCGTGTTCTTATAGCTTTTCCGCTTCGGTTTCGGCTTTTTTGGTCCCCGGGGGTGTTTTTGAAAAGCTGAAAGCCTTATATTTCCCGCAAGTTCTTTAAGTATTTCTGATAGCTTAGT
>Ga0233437_1001677_pt1 | contig 38820 bp, 31 predicted proteins | sample SI_122_August201_FD_182714 | JGI IMG/M metagenome (GOLD analysis project Ga0233437, IMG submission 182714) | Seawater microbial communities from Saanich Inlet, British Columbia, Canada - SI_122_August2016_200_MG | ecosystem: Environmental > Aquatic > Marine > Inlet | place: Canada: British... | reverse complement strand
ACTTTTGCATCATTCGGAGTTATATCTCATCTATGCGTAAACAAGAATACAATATATGGGAAGCCTTAGGCTCCGTTTTTTCAGAACAAATCCACAGTCCGATCCCTATTACACCTGTATAGTTACTTGCACTATATATTTTGCCCAAATGAATGAGCTATAGGGTAATGTCCAATAAGCCTTCGGCTACCGCACGCATGTGTTCGGCAGACATTTCACTTAACTTCATAGCCAACTCTAAATAAGGAGTATTTACCGGTTTGGCAATAAAGGCTTTGATTTCAGAAGATAATGCCAAAAATTGCTGAACTGTTTCCTGTTCGAAAGACCAGTTCCCTGCAGGGCCGGTCTGATCGCGTAATTCATCGATGTCTAAAGAAAAAATCCGCGCAAGCTGTTCTAAATCGGGGAGCGGAATTGGGCGATCGCCTCGCTCGTAGGCGCGCACAGTTCCCGAAGTCACTCCCAATTGTTCTGCCAATTCTGCCAATGTTCGGTCTGTTTCCTGACGCGCCATACGCAATCTGGCGGCAATAATCCGGTGGCGGATAGCAATTGCCGATTGAAACCTGACAGGATCCAATGGTTGCTGACTGACAAGCGCGTCTGCATCCAAAAATTTTCGAACCGGGATATTCAGATAAAAAGCTAATCCTTCTAATTCAGGCAGGGAAGGCGAGTTTTCGCCGCGCTCATAAGTGCCAATGCGGTGCCCGCTCACGCCAATGACTTCAGCGCACTCTTTCATTGTTTTTCCAGCAGCCATGCGCGCATCACGGAGCAGAACACCGAGCTTCTTTGCGCGTATTTTAATTGCTAACGGAACAGCCATAATCACAACTCCTATGTGCAGTGCATTTATCGCCTGCGACGGGGGGCACTGCGCGATTCGGCAAATAAATCTGTAGAGCCAACACCAAAGGTTTGCGGGGTTAAATTAAAACCGGCAGCTTTAAGACGCTCGCCAAACAAAGGACGGATACCGGTAGGTTTAAGTTCGCCAATAATTTTACCTTCGCCATCAACGCCCGTTTGTTCAAATTTAAAAATATCGGTCATCACAATTGTATCGCCTTCCATCCCGGCGACTTCGGTAATATAGGTGACCTTGCGGGAGCCATCTTTCAGCCGCGATTGTTGCACGATGAGATCCACAGCCGAAGCAATTTGCTCGCGGATCACTTTCAGCGGCATATTCAGACCCGCCATTAACGACATCGTTTCCAGACGAGAAAGTGCATCGCGCGGGGTATTGGCATGAAGTGTTGTCAGAGAACCATCGTGGCCGGTATTCATGGCCTGGAGCATATCCAGGGCTTCACCACCGCGTACCTCGCCCACAATAATCCGATCGGGACGCATACGCAAGGAATTTCGAACCAGCTCGCGAATCGAAACCGAACCATGACCTTCAACATTGGGCGGTTTGGTTTCCAAGCGAACAACATGATCCTGGTGAAGTTGGAGTTCAGCGGCGTCTTCGATCGTTACAATGCGTTCATCGGAAGGAATAAAACTGGAGACAATATTCAACAGGGTAGTTTTGCCCGAACCTGTACCCCCCGAAATGACAACATTTAACCGGCTCACGACACAGGCACGCAAGAAGTCGGCCATCGATTCAGAAATTGATCCAAATTCAATTAATTGTGCAATCGTCAATTTATCTTTCGTGAATTTACGGATCGTAACTGTAGGGCCATCAATTGCAACGGGCTGTATAACGGCATTGACGCGTGAGCCATCGGGGAGGCGCGCATCGACCGTGGGCGAATCGGCATCAATCCGGCGCCCCAGAGGCATGATAATTTTGTCAATGATCTGGAGAACGTGATTATCATTATCAAATACCACATTCGTTTTTATCAGCTTGCCCTTTTTCTCAATATAAACATCTCGTGGCCCATTCACCATCACCTCAGAGACATCAATGTCATCCAGCAGCGGCTGAATAGGGCCAAAGCCAAACAAATCATCCATAACATCGCGAAAAAGCTGAATGCGCAGTGTTTCGGCCAGCTTCAGATTGGTGCGCTGATAGGCGTTCTGGAGAATCTGCATCGCCACTTCTCGCCGCTCTGTCGCAGATGGCGGAGAATTTTCAAACGTTTGCGAGACATTTGAAACCAGAAAGGCTTTCAGCTTTTCCAGATCAACATTTTGTGGAGGTTGTGACTGATTCTGTATGGGCGATGTCATCGCCGATTACCTTGAATCCGAATCGGGCTGTTCGTCAACGGGGCTGAGCCAGACGACATGGTCTAAATTAATCGTCATAAATTCAGATTGAAAAATTTCTTCTCCACGCGCATTGTAAATCACAGCGTTTGTAACAGCGATGAAACGATCGGATTTGTTCATCTCGTCTTTAAAGCGCTGACCGGGGCGAACATGGACATCGCCAACAATACGCACGGTCAATGTTTGAATTACAGAGCGCACGCCCTCTTTTGATATCACATCGGTAAAAATATTTACCCTTATGATCGACATGCAGAGCCATAGTTAATTCCTCCTGAACTAAATTGCATTTCGGCAATATTATTCTGGGTACGGCATAGTGTACCCCAAACCTTGACGGGTCACAATATACAATGGTTTCTTGGGATCATCTTCAAGCTTTTGGCGCAAGCGTGAAATGCTCACCCAGAGGACTTCTTTATCATCGCGATAAGCCTCACCCCAAACGTTTTCAAGTAACGTTTCAGATGACAGAATTTGCCCTTGATGATGGACGAATTGCAACAACAGGCGATATTCTGTTGCAGAGAGAAGAATCTCTGTATCGCCTAAAAAAACTTCAGCACGTGCAAAATCAACCCGCAACTGCCCAAAGGTAAAGACGGATTGTGAATATGCGCTATCTGAGAATTGAGCGCGGCGTAAAACAGCGCGCACGCGCGCCAAAAGTTCGGTGACGGAATACGGCTTGACGATATAATCATCCGCTCCCACATCCAGGCCGCGCACCCGATCTCGCTCATCACCACGGGCGGTTACCATGATAATTGGCACATTCGAAAATTTCCGAATTCGCTCACAAGCCTGCAGCCCATCCAGGTCAGGCATCATCACATCGAGCAGCACCAGGTTCGGGCGCTGCTCATCCACAATGCCGATAGCATCCTGCCCGTTATTGGCAGTCAACACTGTGTATCCCGCGCTGACCAAATTGGCTTCCATCAAACGCACATAACGAGGCTCGTCGTCAACTACTAGAATTAGCGCGCTCATACTTCTCTCTCCTGCTGTTGGGTATTTCGCTTCCGAGGCAATAAGATATGAAAGGCTGTACCCTCGCCAATCACAGATTTTGCAAAAATATCTCCCTGATGCGCACGAATAATTTCACGGCAGATAAACAGGCCCAAACCAGAGCCAGCCGTGCGATTCGTATGCATAGGCAGTCTGTAGATTCGTTTAAATATATCTTCGAGATGTTCATCGGGAATACCTGGCCCCGAATCTTGGATCACAATATGCCCATTGTCTGCTTCCCAGGATAAAGATATTGTTACGACCGAATTGGGAGCATACTTTGCAGCATTCGTCATTAAATTATCCAATACTTGAACCAAACGGGTAGCATCTACCCACGCCATTTGCGGGGAAGGGTCAATATCCGTTTCAATCGTTAACCGAAAGCCGCGTGTCTGCGCACGCTGCACGAAATCGTTCAATACAACCGCTAAACGCACTGCCTGAAACTCCATTGGCAAAGTGCCTGCCTGCAAACGCGATGAATCGAGCATAGCATCGATAATTTCAGTCAGGCGATCCGTTTCTTCATCAATAATCGTCAAAAATTCCCGGCGAGTATTTTCATCCCATTCGGCATCCTGGCGCAGCAAAGACGTAGCATAGCCTTTAATAAAGCCCAAGGGAGAGCGTAGTTCGTGTGAGACTGTGGCAACAAAGTGTTCCTGCAGCCGATCGAGCCGGCGTTCCGCCTCCAGAGTGGCTACCTGGCTAGCAAGATATTGCCGCTCCAGAAGTTTTAACACCAAATCAGCGATCAACGCAGCAAAAGCAATTTGCTCATCCAGATAAAGCGGGCCGCCAAAGCGGATAAATACAAGCGCACCATAGGGTTGATTCTGTAGAGCGAGGGGCAGTCCTAAGTAATATACCTGATTTAAGCGTTCATTCTCATGTTGGTATTTGGGCGGTTTGATAGCTTCGTGCCGAACAATCTTCTGCTGGTTCTGGAAAACTTCATAAGCTATTTTTTCCCCCCATTCCATATCCGCCTCAATCGTGCGCCCGCGCCCAACCGAACGAGCATACGTTGGGATCAAGTTTTGGTCTTTTTGCCGAATATAGAGAATAATATTATCAAAAATAAAGGCCGGTCGGGCCAGGTGGACAATTTCTCGCAAAGCTGTCTCTAAATTTTCCGCCTGGTTAATGACGCGGCCAATTTCATAAAGAGCTTTATATTCTTCCGGTTCTAATTGTTCGCGTTGGGCCTGATGCAGAGACATTAATTACAACCTAATCAGGGTTTTTGCTGCCACAAGTAAATTCCTGTTGTTCGATATATTTCAACGCGGCGTAAGTCCTACGAATGATCAACTTCCGCTATCGGCAAGGAAAACTCAAAATATGAGCCTTCGCCTACTTTCGAGTGGACAATAATTTTGGAACCATGTCCGGTAATGATCTGCTGAGACATCGCCAAACCGAGGCCTGTGCCGCCATAACGTCGTGTCGAAGAACCATCAACCTGATGAAAAGGTTCAAAAATTTCGCTGATATGTTCTTTGGAAATCCCGATGCCGGTATCAAGAATATATATTTTTACGAAACCACGCTCCATACTGGCTCCCAACTGCACCCGTCCGCCAGATTCGGTAAACTTCACCGCGTTGTCAATCAAGTGTAACAACGCCCAAGGCAGCTTTTGTGGATCGGCGCTGACCAAGGGCAAGTTCTGAGAAATTCTCTCTTGATAGATGATTTCTTTTTCTTCACATTTTTTGGATGCTTTAGGGGATACCTCATAAAAAATATCGGCCAAGTTCGTATCTATTAATCGCATATCCAGACTACCCTGTGAATACGCTGAAAACTGAATTAAATCTTCAATCAGGCCACCCAGACGAATATCGGCCTTTTCCATAACCCGAATAGCGTCAAGCTGTTGAGAATTCAACGGTCCCAAAACTTCTTCACCCAACAACTCAATATACCCTCGCAAATGAGTCAATGGTGTACGTAATTCATGCGAGACATTCGAAATAAAATTCGACTTTAGCTGGTTAAGTTCCGCCAAACGCGTTAATGCATGCTCTAGTTCAACAGTTCGATCGCGAACGCGTTTCTCCAATTCTGCATTTGCGGCCCGAAGAGCCGATTGTAATTGAAGGATTTGCTCGGTAATCGCCTGATCGAGTGCTTCCCGGCTGATGAGATTTAATTCCAACAAAGCCTGACCAATTAATTTGGGCTGTCCACGATCCGCCATTTTTTTTTGATATGACAAAGCCTGGAACAATTCATCGGGAGTGAGCAGACCTTGCTCGGTGAGGCTATCTCCCAACCGAGGGACCAATACTTCAGGAGAGAGATGAATATCGGGCAGTAGACCGGTCGATACTCTCATTTTTTGTTCAGCCAGAACAGCAGCCAGTGCCAAATTTACGCCACAATGCGCGCATTTTCCTGAACTCGGATCAATTGATTGTCCACATTTCGGGCAAGAGATTGTTTCCGCCATAATTCCCATTATTTTTCTGGATAAAATATTTACTATCGCATGTGGGAAATCAGCGTTCTTTACGAACCACCGAATACCCAATGATGAGTTGGGCCAAGCTCGTTTATCATATCCTTTCTTGGCTGAAGTTGCAAGTGGACATAAGTCCTCCGCCCCTTGTAAAGTATTTGTAAGGATGTTTCCATTTGGTTTGTATGATAATTTGGGGCACTTGGAGGAAAATTGGAAACCACAAAAACCCTCATTATCGATACACAATCGAAAATAACCGAAAATTATCACGAGCTAGAAATACGCGGGTTGTCCGTTTATGTAATCCGTACGCACCAAGAGCTATTTAGTGCCCTATACAACTTTGCTCCGAATGTCATCATAATCGATTCGGCGGAGCCAGAACAACGAAGGCAATTACTATATGCGAATATTCGTTCCATGAGCCCTGCCCCCATTTTAGTACTCTCAGTGATTGATGAACCCGATATTGTTGAAAAAGTACTCGATCATGGCGCAGATGACTATCTGCTAAAGCCTGTCTCGCCCACCCTGCTGACCGCGCGCATCAAAGCGCTGGCGCGGCGCGCCTATTTCACAAATTCGTTATATTAATCTTCAGTTGTAGAGCTTCCACCTTACAGCCGCGAAAATCCAAATAATTCATCAATAGGCTTTGTGTTTTTACGCACAAATTATCGCTTTTAATGTAAAATAGGGCATTATTATTATTGCCCTTATGGCTCCGAGGAGGAACAACATGCAAACTTGTTCAAAATGCAATGCTCAATCGCCCGACACATCTGCTCAATGCAAAAGTTGTAATGCCGATCTTGGTATTTATTCAGCAACCGCGGTTGCGCTCAAGAATTTTATAGGTAACAGCCGGGTTCGGAATATTCGTCTGGTCGTGTCGGGAAATGCTTGTCCCGTATGTGCAACTTACGAAGGAACGTATGCCAAAGACGCTGTGCCGGGCTTGCCCATTGAGGGTTGCTCCAACCCTGAAGGTTGTCATTGTTTTTATGAGCCGATGCTCACCGAACTTTATCCATAAAGCTGCTCGCAATCTCAATAAAAACAGGCGTGTGCGGACAAATCCACACGCCTGTTTTTATTGAGAACTTCTACTGCATATCAAGAAAATCAGCAGCGAATTTCAGAGCATTCTCCCGATTCGTCACATCGCCAACGACCTGAGCTTCCTTGATCGCATCTAATATTTCGCCAATGATCGGGCCAGGTTCAAGCTCAAATTCGGACATCAAATCATGCCCATTCAACAATGCGGGTGGCGCTACTTGCTCGGTGTAATGCTCCCACCAGGCTTCGAGCAAAGCTCTTCCTATATCCAGTTGACGCCGCCAGCGTTCCGGCGGAATACCAGTACCATAGGTAGCCAATAAATCTGCCAGAGAGAGCAAAACAATCGCGGGGCCAGTTTCGCTTGTCGCACGAAAAAAGCGATAAACCGCGCGCCGCGAGGGTATCTGTTCGGACTTTAATTGATTTGCCAACCAGGTAGGGCGCATGTGTTGCGCCACCACAGTTTGCAACCAGTTAATTTCAGCGTTGCTAAAATGAAGTTCCGTAGCGCGCTCAGCCGCAAGCTCGGAGCCAATACGCTCGTGCTCCAGAAAACGGATACGACCCCCCTCTTCAGCTTGCTGGCTCTGTGGCTTGCCAATATCATGATAGAGAGCCGCCGCAAACAACAACCCTAATATCGAGCGCCCCACGATCAATTCCTGCTGCACATAGTCTGTGATCTGCTGACGATAGCGTCCCAGACGCATCACAGCCAGTCCGAGCAACAAATTGCCTGAAGCGACATCATCGTGTGTTGGCCCTAAAACATGCAATAAACGCCCCAATTGGCGTACCGTTTCCAGAGTATGCTGCCAGGCATCCAGCGTGTGCGGCGGCGATTGAGACAAGTTCTTTAACGCTGCCATCTCGGGTAAAACTACATCCAACGCGCCCAGCATATCCAACGCGCGGATTGAGGTTGCCAGGCGCGGGGTTTCAAAAATGCGGAATAACTCGTCGCGGGTGCGCTCCGGGGATACTTGAGCCAACATAGGGATTACAACTCGCATTTGCTGGCGAGTTTCGATGTCTATGCGCAGACCATAAGCGGCTGCCAGACGAATAGCACGCAACACACGCAGTGGGTCTGATTGCAGGGAGGTATTGGAACAAGATCGCAGTATTTTGGCCTGCAAATCGGCAGCCCCGCCCAATGGATCGAGCAACGCATCCGGCTGGCGCAGATCAAGCGCCAGCGCATTGATGGTGAAATCGCGGGCAGCGAGGTCTTCTTCAAGGGAATCGCCACGTAAAGACGCAAAATCTATGATGCTGCGTTTTCCGTCATCATCGGTATAGATGATGCGGGCAGTACCACGCTCGGCATCGAGCGGGTAATAGGCACCATTGATAGCATTGGCTAAAGCGCGCGCAACACGCAAGGCATCGCCAAGCATTGCGAAGTCGTAGTCGTGGCTCGTGCGCCCCAAGAGCAGATCGCGCACACTCCCGCCGACCAAATAAATTTCAATATCATCGGGCAACGCGGCACGCAGATGCATCAGTAATGGAGAAAAAGGGATTGAATTCATGATGGGTACAAAAAATATCGTGGGTGTTTCTTTAAATCGATTGGCTTTGGCAGCCTGCAAGGCTTGCTGCGGCGTGCCACCCTGGGCCACAACCCGCCCTCCCAGAAAGGCCACCCAGCGCCCGGCGTAGGGGGCAAAGTCGTCGCTGTGGGGATCAGGCACCCACTTCGAGGCAGGCAGCGCAACTCCTTAGTCTTCGGGCTGATAAAGTTCGGGATTGACCACCCCAATAAATGGCAATCCCCGATAATATTCGTCGATATCCAATCCATAACCAAAAACAAATTCATTGGGAATTGTAAAGCCGCAATAATCAATGGGGACATCAACTTCGCGGCGTTCGGCTTTGTCGAGCAGGGTGCAAACTTTTAAGCTAGCGGGTTTGCGCAGGGAAAGCAGCTCGAGTACCGAGGCCAGCGTGTGGCCGCTATCGACAATATCTTCAACCAACACAACATCGCGCCCCTGAATATCATCGCGTAAATCCATCGTCAGGCGCACTTGCCCGGTGGATTGCCGCGCGCCAACACCGTAGGATGAAATCGCCATAAAATCAATCGAATGAGGAATATTGATATTGCGCATAAGATCAGTGAGGAACATGACGCCGCCACGCAAAATACAAATCAGGTGCAAACTTTTGTCATTATAATCGCGGCTAAGCTCTTCGCCCAACATCTCAATGCGCGCCTGAAGGGTAGACTCATCGACGAGTTTCTTTTGCAGAAAATCATGGTAATCGCGCATTATTACTCCTTTTTTGAACGCGGCACTTCGTGGTGTTCACGACAGCGGGCTTCGTAAAGTTCGTCGGCGCCAACGATGACAACTGGATCGTCATAACGGGCAGGCAAGCCATCGACCAGGCGTTGCGTGCGCGAAGCATTTTCGCCGCACACCATACAAATGGCGTGCAGTTTATAAACGCGTTCGGCTTTCGCCATCAACAACGGCATAGGTCCAAAAGGTTCGCCGCGAAAATCCATATCGAGACCAGCGACGATGACGCGCATATCGCGATCGGCTAATTGCTGAACAACTTCTACAATACCGCTATCAAAAAATTGGGCTTCATCAATGGCAACCACGGTAGTCTCTGGACGCAATTGTTCAAATATTTCGATTGAATTTATTATCGGGTATGCATCGAAATTCATTCCATTATGAGAGGTGACTTTTTCCTCAGCGTAGCGATTATCAAGCGCAGGCTTAAAAACCTGTACTTGCTGTTTGGCGATCACAGCACGGCGTATCCGGCGGATGAGTTCTTCGGTTTTTCCGCAGAACATGGAGCCGGTAACAATTTCGACGGAGCCTTTATGATGTTTCATATACACCTCACTGGAAAAAGAAAACAGGCAGATAAGTATCTATCTGCCTGTAAGTTTACTTCATATTTGTCGATGTGCAAGTTTTATGCAGCAGCCAATTCCACGGCTTCGGGAAGTTCGTATCCTAACCGTCGCAGGGCCTTTTTGAGGTCTGCAAGCGACTTGCGGCCAAAACCTTTGACATCGAGCAGCGTATCTTCACCGCTCTCAAGGCGATCAAGCACGTGACCAACTTCGGTTATACCGGCATCCGCCAGCGCCTTCTCGGTACGCGCGCCTAATTCCAATTCGGCAACTGGACGATCTGGAGCAACACGCGCAGTGGCTTGGGCATGCTTATCGGCGATGTACTCTTCGCGGGCCTGAAGTTTCTTCATAAAGCGGTCAACCTGACCCTCAGTATCCACGATACGTTGCTCACCGGTATAAAACGGGTGGCATTTGTAGCAAATATCTGTGCGGATGTTTTCCTGGGTAGAACCCGTTGTCCAGGTGTTGCCACAGGAACAGACAACTGTGGCCTCTGGGAAATATTTGGGATGAATTTCACTCTTCATAACGCTCTAACCTCTAATCTGCCGCGGCAGGTTCGACGCTAACACGCTTGCGACCGCCGGTAATGGTTTCAAATTTGACAAAACCTTCAATGGTTGCAAAAATCGTGTAGTCTTTGCCGAGACCTACGTTACGGCCAGGTTTAATTTTGGTACCGCGCTGACGAACGATAATATTGCCAGAAATAACATGCTCGCCACCAAATTTCTTCACGCCTAAGCGTTTGGATTCACTGTCGCGTCCGTTGCGGGATGACCCGCCACCTTTTTTATGAGCCATGATTCAACTCCTGATTATCCAATCTCGTCAATGCGAACCCGAGTATACTTCTGGCGATGGCCCTGGGTACGGCGATAGCGTTTGCTCGGGATATATTTAAAAACGATAATTTTCTTCGCTTTGAAATGTTCTTCAACAGTGCCTTTTACTTTGACACCATCGACAGTGGGAGCACCCACTTGAACGTCTCCATCATTGGAGAATAACAGTACCTGATCGAATTCAATCGAAACACCTTCTTCAATAGACAGGCGGTCGATATCAACCGTGGCACCAGGGACGGCCTTATACTGCTTGCCGCCATTTTCAAAAATCGCGTAGGACATATATTTTTACCTCCAACCTTCACTTCACACCGTAAGCCCCGCGAATACGTCATAACCGCCGGGTTACGGGGAAGCTTGGGGTTTATAGATTATAAAACTTCAACACAAAGATTTGCCCCAGAGCAAATACGCTGGGGCCGCAATATTATACAGGGGCAAGAGAAGACTGTCAACGCTAAAGTTTGGTACTTTCGTTTATATCCAAAATGACAGGTTTCACTACAAAATACGGACAAAAGTAGTACTATTTAGCATGTGATATGATTTTCTATAACTCAAAAGACGAATCACAAGGAGTATTTAATGCCCGTAACAGGTTGGATCGAAGTCAATGACCACTATTGCAAGGGTTGCGATATTTGTGTTGCTGCCTGCCCGCAAGATGTCATTGAACTAAATATGGAACGGCTGACCCCCAAGGGTTACCATCCGGCGCATCTGATCTCAGAAGGCTGCACCGGTTGTGGCATCTGCGCAATTGTATGCCCGGATGCGGCGATTACCGTATATCGAGAAACACCTCAACGCACACGACAAAAGATCACTGTCCAGGAGATAGCATAACGTGAGTAAACAATTACTGAAGGGAAATGAAGCCTTTGCCGAAGCCGCAATACGTGCTGGATGCGAAGGCTTTTTCGGCTACCCCATCACACCTTCTACAGAATTCTTAGAATATATGGCCAAGCGCATGCCCGAGCTTGGCCGTGCTTTTGTACAGGCCGAGAGCGAAGTAGCCGCCATCAATATGGTTTATGGCGCCGCTTGCACCGGTAAACGGGTAATGACCGCATCATCCAGCCCCGGCATTAGCCTGATGATGGAAGGCATTTCCTATCTGGCTGGCACGGAAGTTCCCGCGGTGATCGTTAACGTGATGCGCGGCGGCCCCGGTCTGGGGAATATCGCTCCGGCGCAAGGTGACTACTATCAAATGGTAAAAGGTGGCGGACACGGTGACTACTTCCCGATTGTATTGGCTCCGGCCAGCGTTCAGGAGGCGATTAACATTATGGGGGTGGCCTTTGATCTAGCCGACAAATATCGTGCAGTGGTACACATGATCGTGGATGGAAATATGGGTCAAATGATGGAACCCGCCGAACTGCCTCCCATGCGGGAACTCCCCAAAGAGCCGCCCAAATGGGCCGTTACCGGGGCTAAGGGGCGCAAACCCAATTTCTTGTCTTCAATATATATTGATCCGGTCGAGCAAGAAGTCACAAACCTACGCCTGCTCAAACGTTGGCTGGAGATCGAGAAAAACGAAGTCCGCTTCGCCGAATCGAATCTGGAAGATGCTGAGATCGCAGTAATCGGTTTTGGCACCTCGGGACGAGTCGCCTCATCGGCTATCCGAATCGCTCGCGAGGAAGGCATCAAGGTCGGGCTGTTGCGTCCGATCACACTGGCCCCCTTCCCCGAAAAACGCCTGGAGGAAATCTCCAAACAGGTCAGGCGTATTCTGGTCGTTGAAATGAATTCAGGCATGATGCTGGATGATGTCAACCGCGTTGTGCAGGGCCGCGTTCCGGTTGAGTTTTACGGACGCATGGGCGGGATTACACCGCTGCCCGATGAAATTCTGGATGAAATTCGGCGTGTCGCGACCAACCAGATGCCTGTCAATGGGGATGCGCGCCAACAATGGATTACACGGCTCGAAAAGATTGTCGGAGGCCAGGCATGACCACACTTCATCAAGTAGATCACGAAATTGTATATCAGCGACCTGAGTCATTATCGGATGCTAATACCCACTATTGCCCTGGATGCACACACGGCGTGGCACACCGGCTGGTGGCTGAAGTACTTGACGAGATGGGCATCCGCGAAAAAACGATTGGCGTAGCACCAGTCGGCTGTTCGGTTTTCGCATATAAATATTTCAATATGGATTTTGTAGAAGCGGCGCACGGACGCGCCCCGGCGATGGCAACCGGGGTCAAGCGGGTACTGCCTCAAAGTACTGTCTACACCTATCAGGGCGACGGCGATCTGGCCTCGATTGGCATGGCCGAGATTATGCACGTCGCGGCACGGGGCGAAAATATCACCGTGATCTTCATCAACAACGCCATCTACGGCATGACCGGCGGTCAAATGGCCCCGACAACCCTCCCCGGCATGAAGACAACTTCATCCCCGCTGGGCCGCGATGTTGAACTCAGCGGCTTCCCCATTCGCATGTCGGAAATGTTGGCTACGATGGACGGCGCGGGGTATATCGCCCGCGGCAGCCTGCACGATGCCAAGCACATTCGTAAAGCCAAGAAAGCCATCCGGATTGCATTTGAGACACAGGAACGCGGGTTGGGCTTCTCAATGGTAGAACTGCTATCATCATGTCCGACGAACTGGAAAGTCACGCCCAATGAGGCGCTTGATTTCATCGCCGAACAAATGGTGCCGGTGTTCCCGCTGGGCGAATTCAAAACCAACCCTGAGCTAGCCAAATTACGCGTATAGGAGAGCAAACAATGACAGAAACCAGCATCATCATCTCCGGCTTTGGCGGGCAAGGGACGCTCTTTTCAGGCCAGGTTTTAGCGTATGCCGCCCTCGACAACGGTAAAGAAGTCACCTGGATTCCATCCTATGGCCCCGAAATGCGCGGCGGCACCGCGCACTGCACCGTCATCATCTCCGATGAACCCATTGGCTCTCCGCTCGTGCGCAATCCGGATGTGGCTGTCATACTCAATTTGCCATCTCTGGACAAATATGAATACACTGTCAAGGCGGATGGCGTGCTGATTGTGAATGCATCCTTGATTAACCGAAAAATCGAGCGCAAGAATATCCGCAATATCTACATCCCAGCCAATGAAATTGCCGAAGAAATCGGTCTAAGTCGCATGGCAAATATGGTCATGCTCGGCGGGATGATTTACATGAAGCCGGTACTCAACCTGGAAATGGTCAAAGAAGCCTTGAGCGAACATATCCCCTCGCGCCACCGCCGCACACTGCCGATGAACTTCACGGCAATGGAACGCGGCTACGCCTTCGCGCAGGAGGCGTTTGAAAAAACCGTAGCATAAAAACAACGCCCAAGAATACACGCGAAGGCGCAGAGAAGCAAGGCCGCAAAGAAAAATATGAATCTTTGCAATTATGTTTCTTTGTGCCTTCGCGTTAAAAAAATTCGCTCGCAAATAGAATTCGGATATAATCACCCCCATGAACGATCAACAACTTCACCAACATCTGGAAGAACTGCGTCGCCAGATCGAGTACCACAACTACCAATACCATGGTCTCGACCAACCGATCGTTAGCGATTACGAATACGACCAACTTTTGCTGGAACTACGCCAGATCGAAGAGCAGCACCCCGAATGGATCACACCGGATTCGCCCAGCCAGCGTGCCGGGGCGCCGGTCGCCGAGAAATTTGAGAAAGTTCATCATCCCGCGCCAATTCTCAGCCTGGGCAACGCCTTTGATGCCGACGGTGCCCGCGCCTGGCGGGAGCGTATCGCCAAAGTGGACGAGCGCGCCCTGGATGCTGATTTCGTCATCGAACCCAAACTCGACGGTCTAAGCGTGGTGTTGCATTATCAGGATGGCATCTTCGTTCAAGGCAGTACCCGCGGCGATGGCGAAGTTGGGGAAGTCATAACGGACAATCTTAGAACCATTAAAGCCCTGCCATTGCGCATCCCTGTGACCGACGACCGACGACCGACGACCGACCGCGGCCCGTCCCCTGTCCCCTATCCCCCGTCTACCCTTGTCGTGCGCGGCGAAGTCTTCATCCGTCTGTCCGATTTCGAACAATTAAACGCCGAACTAACAGCAGCGGGCGAAAAAACCTACGTCAATCCGCGCAACACCGCGGCTGGAGCCTTGCGCAACCTCGATCCCGCCGTCACCGCCTCGCGTCCACTGACGTTGCTCATTTATCAGATCGTAGATTGGCAAAACGAACCTTCAACCTTCAACCTTCAACCCACAACACAAACCGAAACGATCACTTATCTCAAAAAACTCGGCTTCCCCGTCCCTGAAAGTACCCACTGCCGCACTATTGAAGAAGCCATCGCTATCCACGGCGAATGGCAAGAAAAACGCGCTACCCTCGACTACGAAATTGACGGTATGGTCATCAAAATCAACGACCACCAGCTTTTCAATGATCTCGGCATCGTCGGCAAAGACCCGCGCGGCGCGGTGGCTTTCAAATTCCCGGCGCAAGAAGTCACTACCCAACTGCTCGATATCGGCGTCAATGTCGGGCGCACCGGCGTGCTGACCCCCTACGCCATGCTCGACCCCGTCGAAGTTGGCGGTGTAGTCGTCAAACAGGCCACCCTGCACAATTTTGATTTCATCTTCGAGAAAGACATCCGCATCGGCGACCGCGTGCGTATCAAGCGTGCCGGCGATGTGATCCCCTACGTCATCGGCCCCATTGAGGCCGCGCGCCAGGGCAAAGAAAAACCTTATACGCCCCCCGAAACTTGCCCGGCCTGCACACAACCCGTCGAGCGCATCGAGGGCGAAGTCGCCTGGTACTGTGTCAACGCCGCCTGCCCGGCGCAACTTATCCGCAACGTGGAGCATTTCGTCTCGCGTGGCGCGATGGATATTGTGGGTATGGGCTTCAAAATTGTGGAACAACTCGTGACCGAGGGTTTGCTTGGCGATGTGGCCGATCTCTACACCCTGGAGCGGGATGCGTTGCTCGCTCTGGAGGGGTTCGCGGAAAAGAAAGCTGAGAACCTGCTCGAGGCGATTGTTGTCTCCAAGGGCAAACCCCTGAGCCGCCTGCTGACCGCCCTGGGGATTCGCGGCATCGGTGAAGTTGTCGCCACGGATTTGGCCGCGCATTATGGCAGCCTGGACTCCCTCAGCCAGTCCACCCCTGGAGGCTTGCAAACCATCGAGGGCATCGGCCCCAATATTGCTCAGGCGCTAGTCGATTGGTTTGAACGTCCCGCCAACCGCGCTGTTTTGGAGAAACTGAAATCAAGTGGGGTTTGGCCTTATGGCCCGTCGTCGGTCGTCGGTCGTCCGTCGTCCACCCCCCTCACCGGACTCACCTTTGTGGTAACAGGCACCCTCACCGGGTTCACGCGCGCGGAAATCAAAACCTTCATTCAAGCCCACGGTGGCAAAGTCACCGGTTCAGTCAGTAATCATACCCATTATCTGGTCGCCGGGGAAAAAGCCGGTTCCAAACTCACCAAAGCGCAAGAGCTGGGCGTGAATATCATCAGCGAAACTGAACTACGCCGCATAGTGGGGGAATCTTAATTGACAACTAGCCAACTCTGGACTACACTAGCCGGAGTTTTCTTTTCTAATTATCGCAATTATCAGGAGTTTCATATGGATTTGAATAACAGCAACGATGCCGTTGCTCGTCGCATGGCCGCCATGGTAGACCGCATCAGCGGTATGAAGAACAACGACGAATATTATTATAATATGCCAGTCTCTGAATTGCGCGGCGGCTCCAAAGTGATCGTTCACGGACGCGAGATGGGGATGTATGCCTCGTACAGCTATCTGGGGTTGGTGGGGCATCCACGCATCAACAAAGCCGCTCAAGATGCTGTATCGCGCTACGGCACCGGCACTCACGGCGTGCGCACCCTGGCCGGTACGCTCGTTTTGCACGGCGAACTGGAAGACACGATCTCGGAATTCAAACAAGCCGAAGCCGCAATCACCTACACTTCGGGCTATGTCACCAATCTGACCGTAGTTTCCACGCTGATGAGCCGCGGCGATTATGTTTTCTCTGACAAGCTCAACCATGCCAGCATTGTGGATGGCTGCATGATGTCGGGGGCCAAGTTCCGCCGTTTCAAGCACAACGATATGGACAGCCTCGAGCGCATGTTGGAAAGCGCCCCCGCCGATGCGGCCAAGCTGGTGGTTGCCGACGCGGTCTTCAGCATGGATGGCGATATTATTGACCTGCCCAAAATGGTGGCGCTGTGCCAAAAATACAACGCCTGGCTGATGATGGATGAAGCTCATTCGTTGGGTGTGTTGGGCAAAACCGGGCGCGGCATCGAAGAGCACTTCGACATGTGGGGTTCCGTCGATATTAAAATGGGCACCCTCAGCAAAACCATCCCCTCCGTGGGCGGTTATGTAGCCGGTAAGAAAGACCTGATCACCTATCTACGGCACGCCAGCCGGGCCTATATCTTCTCGGCGGCGCTGCCCCCAGCGCAGGCCGCCGCGGCCAACGAGGCCTTCAAAGTCATTCTCGACGAACCCTGGCGCGTGGAAAAACTCAACGCCAACACCCAACAGTTTATCGGCGGGCTGAAGGCGCGCGGTTTCGACACCATGCTAACCGAAACCGCCATTGTGCCTGTACTCTGCGGCGCAGACGAAACCGCCTACGCTGTTACCCGCCACGCCCAGAAGAATAATCTTTTCGTGCTGCCGGTTGTCTCCCCGGCAGTGCCAGTCGGCTTGGCTCGTTTGCGCGCCACCGTGCTGGCCTCCCATGAAGAAAAAGACATCGAATACGCGATGGATGTAATTGCCGAATCTGGTAAAGAGATCGGCATTATTTAGCCTTATAATGTATCAGCTTTCAAAAGTGGTGCGCACTTTTTGTTACAGTGCGCACCACTTGCGTAACACCACCTTTTTGACATGAACAAAATCATCCTAAAACCCGGCCGCGAAAAGGCCTTATTACGCCGTCATCCGTGGATATTTTCGGGAGCCATTGCTGATGTACAGGGCGATCCCGGAATGGGCGAAACGGTGGATATTCTCGATCACAAAGGGGGATTTTTAGCCCGCGGCGCGTACTCGCCCCAATCACAGATACGGGTGCGCGTGTGGGGTTGGGAGGCGGACGAAAAAGTGGATACTGCCTTCCTGAGGAAGCGATTGCAAAGTGCCGTTGCGCTACGCTCGGACAGAAGACAGATGACCGATGACCCGGATTCCGTCATCCATCCCCCATCCTCTGTTCGATTAGTCCACGCTGAATCTGATCAACTCCCCGGTCTGATCGTCGATCAATACGGCGACACGCTGGTAATGCAAATCCTCAGCGCTGGCGCTGAACACTGGCGTGACTCTTTGGCCGATTCACTGCTAGAACTCACCGGCGCGGCGCGCATATACGAACGCTCCGATGTGGAAGTGCGCAAACTCGAAGGCCTGCCCGTGCGCGTGGGGCCAATCCGCGGCGACGAACCGCCTGAACTCGAAATCCAAGAAAATGGCCTGAAATTTGGCGTCGATGTGCGCGGCGGCCACAAAACCGGTTTTTATCTCGATCAGCGCATCAACCGGGCGCGCGTGCGCCAACTGGCTGCGGATAAAGAAATTCTCGACTGTTTCAGCTATACGGGCGGCTTTGCGCTCAATGCGCTGGCGGGCGGGGCGGCGCATGTCACAGCCCTCGATGTTTCTGCTGATGCGTTGGCGCTGGCTGAAGCGAACCGTGCTCAAAATAATTTGCCCGCCGAAAAGATCACCTACCTGGAGGGGGATGTTTTCCATGTGTTGCGCAAATTCCGCGATCAGGTCCGCAACTTCGATATGATTATCCTCGACCCGCCAAAATTTGCGCCATCGGCGGCACAAGTCAAACGGGCAGCCCGCGGTTATAAAGACATTAACTTGCTGGCCTTGAAATTGTTGCGTCCTGGGGGAATATTGGTCACATTTTCGTGTTCGGGAGGTATCAGCGCCGAACTCTTTCAGAAGATCGTCGCTGGAGCTGCTCTGGATGCAGGACTCCACATCCGGGTATTGGAACAACTCCACCAGAGTCCCGATCATCCGATTGCACTTAATTTCCCTGAAGGCGCTTATCTCAAAGGATTGATCTGTCGTTAACAGCCCTGTCATAATTCTGCTTTCCTGTTAGCGCAGACGATCTCGAGTGCTGTTATAATCCCAATAATATATCCAAATATGAACTTTTGCCGTTCATCAAGAACAGATTCGATTGGTCAAGACCTCTATGTCCTTTGATCTACTATTTTTTTTCCAGAGCTTTACTGCACTCATAACACTGGCTTTGCTCGTAATTAATTTTAGGAAAAACAACCTGCACAGCGAATATGGACGCGGGCTGTTCTTTTTTCTGCTCATTTATTTTCTATTCAGCATCGGGTATCTCTACACCCAATTCCCGCTGATCGAATTTCGTCCCCCTGTGATCCTAGCCAACTGGGCGACATACAGCATATTTTTGGGCAGCGTGCTGCAATATGCCATAGGCATGGCGATTGCACGGCGAACCGGCCGCAATTGGTATATTTTAGGTATGCTCTGGTTCTTCGTCACTGTGGCAGCCCAATTCATTCCCACGCGAGATGGCTGGTGGTATGCGCTGGGCTACATGGGGGAGCTAAAACTGCTCATCTACTGGATGCTGATAGGTGGCTGGGTTGTATTTGAGCTGGCTCTAATTGTGCTGATCGTTAAGAATTATCTGCAAAACAAGTTCCCGACTGTACGCAATCGGCTTTTTATTTGGGGGATTGCGATCGTAATTTTGCTACTTGGCAATGCGATCTATTTATTCTTCTCCAAAGAAGCCGGAACTCTTGTAATGGCTGCGGGAATCCTGGCGATTGCCTACGTAGTACTCACGCCGCGGCTCCCGCACCTGGGGGCTACATTCCGGCGCATGGTTAATTCTGTTTTGCTGGTTTTGGTGGAATTTATTGTTTTTGCTTTGGTTTACCTGGTATTAGAAATTATCTTGCGTGAAAATCTGGGGATAGAGCGCGCTGTTGTGGCTGCTGTACTGGCGCTTGCTCTCATTTTGATCATTAATCCGATTTTGCGACGCATCCAAAAATGGGTTGATCGCATCTTTTTTGGCGAAGAAAAAGATCCTCGCAGCGCACTGCGCGAATTCAGCCAAAGCATCAGCAATATTCTTGATCTCGAATTGCTCTCTGCGGTGGTCGTAGACCTGGTACAGGAATATCTGGATGTCGATCGCGGTATTCTCTTCCTGGTTGAATTCGAAATTGGAGTCAACGGGCAAAAACAATTTCATCTCACACAGAGCCGAAAAGCGCCCACCACAGCTTTCGCTGGCATGCTGCCGGGAGATTGCGCACTGGCGAATGCCTGGAATAAAGATCGCAGCGCACTCAGCTATGCCGAAATTCAAATGCTGCCACGCTTTCAGAGCCTCACCCACACTACACAGGTTTGGCTCACGCGCCTGAATATGGATATTTATATCCCCATCCACGCGCAAGAAGAGTGGGTCGGACTTTTGGCGCTGGGCCCCAAAGCATCTGGCGCATCATACTTCGCTGAAGATATCGAATTATTACACACATTGGCCGATCAAACGGCTGTGGCCTTGCAAAATACTCGCCTGGTTGAAAGCTTGATGCGCGTGAATAAAGAATTTCGCCGCGCGTATTCTGCCATGGAAGAAGCCCACACAAAACTCAAACGCATAGACCGCACGAAGTCTGATTTCATTAGCATTGCATCGCACGAACTACGCACTCCGCTGACAATCTTGAGCGGATACAGTCAAATGCTAATGGAAGCCCCAGAGTTACAGGAAAACAAAGAGTATGCGGCTTTTCTCGGTGGTATTTACGAAGGCGCTCAGCGACTGCACGAAATTGTTGGCAGCATGTTGGAAGTAGCAAAGATTGATATGCATGAATTAGCACTCAACACTCAACCCGTTACCATAGCGCCGATCATTGAGGATGCAGTGCAAGAGTTTTCAAAAGTACTCCAAGAGCGCAAATTACATCTGACTCTGGACGAAAGTATCTCCGTCATGCCAACCGTGCCTGGCGATTCTGAAGCGCTTTTCAAAGTTTTCAAGCATTTGCTTAATAATGCCATCAAATATACACCGGATGAAGGGTCAATCACGCTGAGCAGCCGTCATCTGCCCGAAGGCGATGCGCGCTTACCTCAGGGTGGCGTAGAAATCGCCGTCCGTGATACCGGCATCGGCATTGATCCACGCCATAAAGACTTAATCTTCACAAAATTCTACCAAACCGGTGATGTTGATCTACACTCGTCGGGAAAAACAAAATTCAAAGGCGGCGGCCCTGGTTTGGGGCTGGCAATTGTGCGCGGTATTGTTCAAGCCCACGGGGGTCGTGTACGGGTTGAAAGCTCCGGCTACGATGAAATCAAATTGCCGGGAAGCACTTTTTTTATTTCACTCCCAAATGAAAAGAAGATAACCTAAAAAGAGAGTGGTGAGCAAAACTCACCACTCTCTTTTTATAAGGGCCATCCGAAATATTTAGGGCGTGCCCGTTCCCTGGATGGAAAATGTATACGGATTCTCGTCGTTATCGTCATTGGCGATACTGATTATCGCTTCGCGCAAACCACTGTCGCTGGGATCAAACGTGACCTCAAAGGTGGTTGTGCCTCCCGCGCTGGATACTGGCGTGGTGGCATCGCTGGTCAAGACAAAATCTGCCGCATGGGTGCCGCCAATGACGACAATCGGTGTCCCGGAGAGATTCAAATCCACACTACCCGTATTCTGAATGGTGAAGGTATAAACTTGCGAACCACTCGCCACGGAAATATCGCCAAAATCGGTGTGGTCATCGGCATCGGGCGATGTATCACCACTGGCAATCGAAACCCCATTCCCCAGTACATCCATTTCCGCCGCGGCTCCGGTTCCCGCACCCTGAATTGAGAAGGTGTACGGATTCTCATCGCCATCATTATTGGCAATGCTAATTGTAGCCTCACGCAAACCGCTATCGCCGGGATTAAAGGTGATTGTGAAGGTCGTCTCGTTACCCGCGGTGATCGGCGTAGTTGCATCCACCGTTAATGTAAACTCTGCCGCGTGCGTACCGCCAATTGTCACAGCAGGCGAATTACTCAGCGTCAAATCTGCCGTGCCTGTATTCTCAATGGTGAACGTGCGGCTGATGGTAGCCCCATTCGTGTCGGCATTGCCAAAATCAGTGTGATCACCAGCCTCGGGCGTAGTATCGCCACTGATTATGGTCGTATCGTTGCCAAGTATATCCATCTCGGGAGCAAGCGCTCCCACCCCAACAATCTGAATATCGTAGGGGTTCTCATCCGAATCAGTATTGGTAATATCTATATCAAAACTGAACGCGCCTAAAGCATCCACATTGAAAGTGAAATCCAGCACGTCGCTGCCACCCGCTGGCACATCAATCGGCAGCGATGAGATCAGCGTGAAACTGCTGGCATTGCTAAGATTATCGGCGGCAACGGCGCTCACACTAAGTTGAGCTGAACCTGCCGAATTATCCAGAATATAGCGCACAGAAACGGTTCCCACAGCCTGATTGCCGATGTCATCCGTGCTGTTATCGGCAATTGATGAGACAACCGGGCGCTGCACATCTATCTCTGCGGCGGTAGTTCCGGCACAGGCGAGTTGGAAATCATAGGGATTCTCATTCGCGTCATTATTGGCAATCGATACGGTGGCCGAAAGCGCGCCTGCCCCCGAGGGCGCACAACGCACCACAAAGGTCAGATCGCCCCCCCCGGCGGCGATAGTGGCACTTCCCGGTTGTGTTTGTACCGAGAAATCACCAGAGCCAGATAAGGTTACAACCGCGGGGAAATCCGACAAGGTCAATGTATCGGTGCCTTCGTTCTGGATCGTGAATGTACGGTCAAGATGCCCGCCGACACTGATATTGCCAAAGTCGGTGTGATCGGCGGCATCGGGCGATACGTCGCCATCGGCGATCGAAACCACATTGCCTTCCACATCCATTTCGGGCTTGGGGGTTGGCGCAAAGGTAGCGGAACATGTCTTGTCGCTGCTCATCGTCAAAATCCCCGACAGATTGCTGCCAAACGCGGCGCAGTCGCCGCCCCAGCCCACAAAGCCAGAAGCCGCATCTACGGTAACGTTCAACGTCACGGTATCATCGAGGGCAAAACCGGTATCACAACGCGTGGCCGGGCAGTTAAGTTGCCCCTCAGAGGGTGTGCCCCCCGTGGTCGTGATCGCGTCTACGCCCGTGTTTCCAGACACGCTGACAAGCAGCACCGGAATGACAATATTGACACCCAAAGCCGGAGAACTTCCGCTGCCATTCCCTGCCACATCCACCTGGGCTGCTGTGATATTATGTGCGCCTTCACTCAAGACGCTGGTCAGCGTGATGTCAAATGCGCCGCTGCTACACGTTCCGGTCGGAGCCAAAATTCCATTGACCGAACTACTCAGCGTAACGGTAGCCCCGCTCTCACATGAGCCGGTGAATTGGGGCGTGGTGTCGCTGGTGATATTATCACTGTTTGAAGCGCCCGTATCGCTACCCGAAGCCAGATCGGGTGTACCGGGCGCGGCCGGGGCGATCAAATCAATCGTAATGCTCAACCCACCGGAAGCCGAACTCGTAAAGCCTTCGGGATTGGTGGCTTTGGCCGTAATGCTGTGCGGATCCTGACTCAGGATGGTAGTAATCGTAATATCATAGTTTCCAGAAGCGCATAGCGTGTTTGCAGGCACCAGCGCGCCGGTGAGATTGCTGCTTAGATTAATCTTGTCACCAGTCACACAAGCGCCAGTAAAGCGCGGCGTGGTGTCGTTGGTGATATTATCTGAATTTGATGCACCGGTATCGCTCTCCGGATGCATATCAGGAGTGCCGGGCGCGGTTGGTGTGGCGGCCTGCACTGTAATACCCAGCGCAGCAGACGCGGTGGAGAGATTACCTGCCAGGTCTCTGGCTTTTGCCGAGATATTGTGCGTATTCAGGGTAAGGGTGCTGGTTACGGTCATATCATAGCCACCACCCGAACAAAGCACATCGGTGGGGTTCAACTGTCCATCCGTACTACTCGACAGGGTGAGATAATCGCCGCTCGTACAGGTTCCTGTAAATTGTGGGGTGGTGTCGCTGGTGATATTGTCAGAATTTGAAGCGCCAGTATCGCTGCCTGCGGCCAGATCGGGGGTGCCAGGTGCGGCGGGCGCAATCGTATCGACGGTTACGCTCAAAACGCCCGAACCCGGACTGCTGTTCCCGGCGGTATCAATGGCCGCGGCAGTGATATTATGCACAACTTCACTTAGCAAGCTGCTAACCACAATATCATAGGCGTTATTCGCGCACGTGTAATTGGAGGGCAATAAAACGCCGCCAACACTGCTGTTGAGAACAATCCGGTCGCCGGTGGAGCATGTGCCGACGAATTGCGGCGTGGCGTCATTGGTGACATTGTCGGTGTTCGAAATACCGCTATCGCTGCCTGCGGCCAGATCGGGGGTGCCCGGCGTGGGGGGTAGGCTGGTGTCGACTGTCAGAGTCAGGCCCAGGGAGTTGAACGAATTTCCAGCCGCGTTGACCGCGCGGGCCGAAATCGAGTGTACCCCTTCACTGAGTGCGCTCGTCACAGTAATATCATAACGTCCATCCGCACAACCGCGGGTGGGCGACAAATCCCCATTCAGCGAGCTATGAATAACAATCACATCCCCCGATGTACACAGACCCGCGAATTGGGGCGTGGTGTCGTTGGTGATATTATCGGTATTTGAGATGCCTGTGTCGCTGCCCGCGGCCAGATCGGGCGTGCCAGGAGCCGATGGTGCCGCCGTCTCGACCGTCATAATCAGGCCCGCAGACATACTCGAATTTCCAGCCGCGTCCATTGCTTTGGCAGAAATCGTGTGGGTGACTTCGGAAAGATTGCTGGTGAGGTTTATATCATAACCATTCACTGCACAGGTAATTGGAGGCAACTGATCCCCATCCACCGAACTGTGAATTGTAATCTGATCGTCTTGCGTGCAAATGCCAGTAAACTGCGGATTTATATCGCTGGTGATATTGTCTGCATTTGAGGCGCCAGTATCGCTGCCGGGCGCCAGATCGGGCGTTCCGGGTGCTGTGGGCGGGGTTGTATCCATCGTCAGGTTCAACCCCAAAGAAGCCGGACTGCTATTACCACTCGCATCGCTGGCGGTTGCGGTGATGTTGTGCGCGCCATCGCCGAGGGCGCTGGTCAGGGTTATATCATAATGCCCACCCGCGCAAACTACATCTGCCGGGGCCAATAACCCATTGATGCTGCTGGTGATGCTGATTTTCTCGCCATCGGTACAGGTTCCGGTGAAACGCGGCGTGGTGATATTGGTAATATTATCTGCATTGGAAATCCCCGAGTCACTCTCAACAGCCAAATCTGGCGCGCCGGGCGCAGCGAGTGAACCGCCAGAAGAGAGCGGGTCAATGGTACTGACGGGTGTGGGGGTATTCGCAGGCGAAACCTTCGGTGTGGCATAGTTAGATAATTGATACACAATCAGGCCAATTGCCACACAGGCTGTAATGCCTAATAAAGCCAAGAGAATTGTAAGGGCGGTTTTCTCGCCACGGGTGAGATTCTTCAACATATGCTTACCTGCCACTTTATCGTTTGCATTCGATAGAATTCGACGATTAGATCATAACATTTAGATTGCACAGATACAAGATGGTTGCAAGTCTGCTGCCAGAAGCGAAGGGTAAAAAACAGACCGTATCTCAGAGCATCGGAAGATTAAAAACAAATGCGCCCCACTTCGGACGAAGTGGGGCGCATTTGTTAATTAATTATTTTTTCTCTACGCTCTATGCGTCAGCGCGGCGTGGGCTGCAGCCAGACGGGCAATCGGCACACGGAAGGGGGAACAACTGACATAGTTCAACCCGATCAGGTGGCACCACTCGATCGAATTGGGGTCGCCGCCATGCTCACCACAGATACCACATTCGAGGTCGATACGCGTCTTGCGCCCTTTCTTGACAGTTACGTGCATCAACTGACCAACACCATCGCGGTCGATGGTCTGGAAGGGGTTGACTTCCAGAATGCCGTCTTCAACATATTTGACCAGGAAGTTGCGCTCGGCGTCGTCACGGCTGTAGCCGAAAGTGAACTGCGTCAGGTCATTGGTGCCGAAGGAGAAGAACTCGGCGGTTTTGGCAATTTTATCGGCAGTCAGCCCGGCGCGGGGGATTTCGATCATGGTGCCAAATTTATATTCAAATTGCACGCCTTTCTCGCTCATCACCGCAGCTGCGATCTCTTCCAGTTTGGGCTGGATAAAGAGCAATTCGTTGACGTGGCCGGTGAGGGGAATCATGACCTCAGGTTTGGGTTCGAACCCGCGCAACTTAACATCGGCGGCGGCTTCGAAGATGGCGCGCACCTGCATCGAAACGATCTCGGGCATCATTACGCTCAGACGCACGCCGCGCAACCCCATCATGGGGTTACTTTCATGCAGCGACTGAATATCAGCCAGCAGGGCTTCTTTTTCAGGAACAGCCTGGCCTTTGACGCGGGCTTCAATCACGGTTTCAAGCAATTCGTGCTCATCGGGCATGAACTCGTGCAACGGGGGGTCGATCAGGCGAATAATCACGGGCAGGCCTGTCATGGCTTCAAATAGACCGTCGAAATCAGCGCGCTGGTAAGGCAGCAGTTTATCAAGCGCCGCCTGGCGCACAGCGACATTCTCGCCAGCCAGGATCATATCCTGAACAATCGGCAGACGCTCCGGCTCGAAGAACATGTGCTCGGTGCGGCACAGGCCAATTCCCTGGGCGCCATACGAACGGGCGCGGCGAGCGTCTTCGGGGTAGTCGGCGTTGGCCCAAACTTGCAGGCCGCGCGTCGGCCAACCTTCGGGCAGGTCGCGCACACCCTCGGTTGCAGAAATCTCATCGGCCCAGCCGAGCAACTCAAGGAGGTCGGTTTGTTCGTCCAGGCTGGGGGCTACGGTCTCAATTTGACCAAGGAATACTTCACCGGTAGTCCCGTCCACAGAAATCCAGTCGCCTTCTTTCACAACCACATCGCCTGCGGCAAATTGACGTTTTTCCATATCAATACGCACTGCAGATGCGCCCACCACGCAGGGGATACCAAATTGACGGGCAACCACGGCAGCATGAGAGGTGGCGCCGCCCTCGCTGGTGAGAATACCCTTGGCGGCCAGCATCCCGTGAACGTCATCGGGCTTGGTGAAGGGACGCACCATAATCACATCCTGGCCTTCTTCTTTGGCCTTGCGCTCGGCGGTGTCGGCATCGAAATAGGCCCGTCCCACCGAAGCGCCCGGCGAAGCGTTGACGCCAGTGCCGAACATTTTGCCTTCAGCCTCAGCGGCTTGCTTGACTTCATTGATAAATTGGGGGTGCAGCAGGGTATCGACCTGTTCGGGCTGCACGCGCTTGACGGCTTCTTCTTTGTTAATTAAGCCTTCTTTGACCATCTCGACGGCGATGGTTACGGCGGCTTTAGCGGTGCGTTTGCCATCGCGGGTTTGCAGCATCCAGAGCTTGCCATTCTCGACAGTGAATTCAACATCCTGCATTTCACGATAGTGGGCTTCGAGTTTGTCACACACGTCGATGAAATCGGCATAGGCCTGGGGCAGCTCGTTCGCCATTTGGGAAATTTCTGCCGCATTACGGATACCGGCGACCACATCTTCGCCCTGGGCATTCATCAAATACTCGCCCCAGTTCTTGCGCTCGCCCGTGGAAGGGTTGCGGGTGAAGGCTACGCCGGTGCCTGAGTTATCCATATTGCCGAAGACCATCGTCTGAATATTGACGCCAGTGCCGAGGTCGTGGGCAATGTGAGCGGCGTTGCGATAGTCGATAGCGCGCTTGCCATTCCAGGATTTGAAGACGGCTTCGGTCGCCAGTTTAAGCTGCTCGTAGGGGTCTTGCGGGAAGTCAAAGCCTTTGTGCTTTTTAATGGCAGCCTTGTAGGTTTCGGTGAGCGCTTGCCAATCTTCGGCGTTCATCTCAGTATCGAGCTTATAGCCTTTTTGGGTTTTATACGCATCAAGGGGTTCTTCGAAAGCTTCATCGTCAATATTGAGAACCACCGAGCCAAACATGTGTACCAGACGGCGGTAAGCATCGTAGACGAAACGGGCATCATTGGTCAGTTCAACCATGCGCTTGGCAACTTCGTCATTGAGGCCAATATTGAGCACGGTGTCCATCATGCCAGGCATCGAGAAAACAGCCCCCGAGCGGCAGGAAACCAGCAGGGGATTTTCAGGATCGCCAAATTTTTTCCCGGTTTCCTGCTCGGTGGCTTTCATGCAAGCCAGTTCCTGTTCCCATAGTCCATCTGGGAACTGCTCACCCGCTGCGAGATAAGCGTTGCAAGCTTCCGTAGATACGGTAAAGCCAGGGGGCACTGGCACGCCGATACGGGTCATTTCACCCAAATTGGCGCCTTTGCCACCTAGAAGAGAGCGAGCGCCCGCCCAACTTCCAGCATATTCTTCAGCCTGCCCAACTTCCTTGAACAGATAAACCCATTTTGTTTCAGACATTTTTTCTATCCTCCAGAAAAATAATAATTACTCAGCCAGTGAGTATGTATTCGGAAAATTAGTATTACAACCTGCTCGCAAATCACTTTCGGCAAAAAATTCGTATCACGAATGACCACGAATTTCTCGAATGACACGAATATTTTAAAATGCATCGAAAGATATTCGCGCGATTTGTTTTATTCAGTTTCATTTATGATGATCACAGTCGTTCTGCACAGATTTGTCGTGCAGAACGACAAGCAATCTTATATGGAAACGGTTCCATACGCTTATAAAAAAATCCACAAACCGGGGCATAGTTTACCATAAACTCGTCATAGACCCTATGGATATTCGTTACCACAGACTACGACATATTCCCCAAAATTTTGTCGATTGGGGAATGCGGAGGTATGCTATCGTAGCAACATCATCGCCAGGGTCTGTTAGAATCACAAGATGAATATTCCTTCTATTCTTGGTGCGGTTGGAACGCTGGTGGGGCTGATTCGGGCGATGCCACAGTTGGTACGGCTGCTGCGCGCACGGGAGGCCTTTGGTGTTTCAGTGGATACGGCTGGAACCAGTTCGATTGTTAGTTTCGGTTGGGCGGCCTATGGCATATTGACCAGCCAACCCTATGTCAGCTTTGCCACCGGTTCCTCGGGTGTTATTTTCGCATTCATCACGTTTGCTGCCTTGCGCTTTGGCCGCTCGATACGCGAATTCAGGGTTACCCCGGTCTGGTTTGTGGTTTTGCTAGTAGTAGGTCTGCTGGCTGGAAAAACCGGCCTGGGGATTGTTTTATCCATCAGCGTGTTAGCCGCCAACATTCCCCAACTCTGGGTAGCGTTTAAAGAAGGCAACTTAGCTGATTTATCGTTGGAAACCTGGACGCTATCCATCCTCGACGGTTTGGTGTGGGGGGCTTATGCTCTGTTCCAGCGCGATATTTCGATTATGGCATACGGATTATTCCAGCTAACCACCAGCGGATTGATCGTGGCCTTGAAACTGGCGTATCGGACAAGACAATCCTCCGAAAACAAGCCATAACCCCGAATTGGCGTATTCTGCCTCCAAGATTTGGTTCTTGCACCATAGAGAATCAATTAAATAAAACGGTCGCCGCGCGTGCAGGCACATCCAGGGTGATGTGTTGATTTTCTATGCGGTAACTGCCGCCGCCTTGCGGCCAGGCTTGAAAACAACCGGCTTGCTGGGCTTCGGGCAGGTGCAGGGTCAGATGGGCAACAGCCTTACCGGTGTTGAAAACCACCAAGGCACGGCGCTCGCCAAGTATGCGCCTGAAAGCGATTACATCCCCTTCGGCGTAGATAATCTCAAAAGAACCGGTACGCAGCACCGGGTTCTGATGGCGCAACGCGATCGCTTGTTTGTAGAAAGTCAGCAGGTCGTGATCCCAGACTGATTCCTGCTCCCAGGGGAAAGCAGCGCGGCAATGTGGATCGCCCGCCGACGTTAGCCCAATCTCATCCCCATAGTATATGCACGGCGCCCCGGGCATGGTCATCTGAAAAAACAGGCTCAATCGCAAAGCGCTTTTATCATCGCTCATCAACCAAAGCGCACGCGGCGTATCGTGGCTATCGAGGAGATTCAATTGAACCTGATTGATCTCCCAATCGTAGAGCGCGTGCATCTGATTGATTTGTTGGGCAAATGCGGGAGCGTCTAGCGGTTGCATTGGCAACTCATTATGCTCAAATTTACGCAGAGTGGAGGCTCCAAAAAAACTCAATGTATTACGGGTGAATAAATAATTCATCACGGCATCAAACATATCGCCTTGCAACCACCGCTGAGCCTCAGTCCAGATTTCGCCCACAATATAGGCGCGTGGATTGGCAGCTTTCACAACCCGGCGATACTCGCGCCAAAAATCATCGTCATCAATCTCGGAGGGCACATCCAGGCGCCAACCATCAATGCCAAAATCGAGCCAGTAGCGAGTAACCTCAAAGAGGTAATCCCGCACTCCGGGGTTATTGGTATTTAACTTGGGCAGCGCGGGCATCCCCCACCAGGCTTCATAGTTGACAGGGTTTTTGTCGTCGCTGGAATAAGGGCGCAGCGGCCAGTCATTGATAAAAAACCAATCCACATAGGGTGAGTTAGGGCCATTTTCGAGCACATGGTGAAACGGCCAAAAACCGCGGCTGGCATGGTTTAGAACCCCATCCAGCACCACATACATACCGCGAGCGTGGGCGCTATCCAGCAGATCACGCAGCGCAGCATCCCCACCGAGAAGCGGATCAACCTGCATATAGTCGAAGGCGTGATAACGGTGATTGGATGCCGATGAAAAAACGGGGTTGAGATAAAGCGCAGTGACCCCCAAATCTTGCAGATAATCGAGCTTGTCCACAATGCCATGCAAATCGCCGCCCTGATAGCCCTGCTCTTCGGGGGGCGTACCCCAGGGTTTAAACTGAATCCCGCGCGGGTGCCGCGTGCGCGCACTACGGGCAAAGCGGTCAGGGAAGATTTGATAAAAAACAGCGTTTTTAACCCAATTCGGTGTGTTCATAGAGATTTCCTTGTTGGATGGGTTCCATGTATAAGGCCAATTATTCCTGATACTCCGCTCCCAGATTTTTGGATCATTTTCGAGCTGCGGAAAAATTTCTTATGTCTGATCGCCAACCGATAAAAACAGCAACCGATCTAAAAGGTATCGCTGCAAAATTAAAAAGAGAGCTATCACCGGAAGACTCATTAGTATCGCCAGGGCCGATAATAAGCTCCCAGAGAAGGTGGATACACCCAGAGCGCCGGACACAGCCATCGCAACGGTGACATTGGCGCTGGTGTCGACAAACAGCCAGCCCATGGCAAACTCGGAATAGCCGATCAAAAAAGCGATCAGGGCGGCTACAGCAATTGACGGCAATGCAATCGGCAGGGAGATACGCCAAAATGTCTTCAAGGCCCCGGCACCATCCAGAAAAGCGGCTTCTTCCAAATCTTTGGGCACGGCCTGAAAAGCGGAGCGCATATTCCACACACAGAAAGGCATGGAAAACGCCGTGTAGACTATCGTCAAGCCCAACATTGTCGTGCGTAATTTCAAGATTGTCAAGAGCACATAGAGCGGCGTCATCAGGGCTACGGGTGGCAATAAAGCGCCAACCAGCAAGATCAGCAGTCCCGGTTTGCGGCCCGGGAAACGGTAACGCGCGAAGGCGTAGGCCATACTGGTCCCCAAAATAACCGAGAAGAACATGGCGCCACCAGACACAATCAGACTATTCTTGAGCAGCGCCAAAAACGGCATCGACTGCGAAGCCTGTGCCCAAACCTGCTGAAATATTCGCAGGGTAGGTTCTTCGGGCCACAGGCGAAATGTACTCGGCCAACCCATCGTGCCACCCTCAAAGGCCAAATAGACCATACCCCAGATTGGCAGCAATACGAACAAACCGACCAGCACCAGGCCAAGCTGATGAAGAAATTGTTCCCAAGCGCTGATTTGCCTACGCATACGTCACCCCCTCTACTGCACGGCTGCGGCGGTTGAACCACAAAATCAACACTACCAGGACAACCACCGTAAAAATATTGATCGCCGCAGATACCGCAAATTGCCCGCCAAAAGTCGGCGAAAAGGCGTAATAGGATAGCGTGGCATGGGTAACAGTGGGGAAATCTACCCGCATGGTATAGAAGAGATAGAATTGGTTGAAAGCAAAAATCAGGCGGATGAGTACAGCAGGCATCACGAGGGGCCATAATAAAGGCCAGGTCACAAAATGGAATTGCTGCCAACGTCCGGCGCCATCGATTGCCGCGGCTTCATAGACATCACTAGAGATCAACTTCAGCCCGGCAGTCGCAGCCAACATGATGAACGGAAAACCATACCAGGTAGCCGCCAACAACAAGAGCAGCAAGCGCGTGCCCGGCGCAGCCCAAAAAGTCGCTAACCAGACATCAAAAGGCGCATTTTCAATAACCGCCAACCAGCCCCGACCCGGCTCTAGCAGGCGCAACCAGATCAACGCGCCAACAAATTCGGGGATCGCCCAGGGTAAAACGAACAGCGTGCGCCAAAAACCACGCCCGCGCACGCCCTCCCGGTTGAGCATCAATGCCACGGCAATCCCCAACGCGGCCTGCAAAAATACCGATAACACCGCCCACAAAATATTGAACACCAACAAATCCGGGATGCCCCCGGCAAATAGAGACCGCAACGAACTAAAACCAACATAATGCACATCCGTTGAAGTCGGTCTCCGAAAACGATCAAAATACTGCCATAAATCCACAACCAGCGGTTCGGTTTGGCCGGTAATCCCGCGCCAGACTTCACGCCAGACACCGCCATTAATGCCATCGCGGATAGAGATGGTATTAAAATCCGTCAGCGACATGGCCGCCTGAAAAATCATCGGGTAGAAAGCAATCAGCGCCAAAACAACCAATCCCGGCAAAAGCCAGGGCCAGGCGCGGCGCAATTCTCGCCAAAGAATTGGGGCACGCGCAGCCGGACGCGGGCGAGTGCGAATATTTTGCAGCACAGTCTGCACGCCCATTGCAGCGCTCAGGCTAAGTGGCGCGGTGAGCGTGAGTACATATTGCGGCCACTTCGTCGGCCAGAGCAGCAAAAAAATACCCGCCAGCAAGAGCCACAGAGCAAAAACACGATACCGCTGCCAAAAACGCTTAAAACCCACACTCGCAAAGATGAGAATATACAAATCCAGCGTGACCCGAAACACATCCGGATGCCACGGAACCGGCCCGGCCAGCCAAACCAATTGCTGCCAGGGGGGGAAACCCGCCCGACGAACATGCTCACTCTGCGCGTAACCGCCGTGGTAAAAAACCGATTGCGATAGCCTTTCCAGCGGATCAGCCCACAGCCGCGGGTTGAAGGCGAAGAAAATGATGATGGCAAAAAGCCCCCAGAAAAAAATCTGCCCCCAAGCGGCAGGCGGACTCCCTTTCGGTTGGTCGGCGCGGCGGGGGCTGTACGCATCCCAAAGCCAATCTGCTAAAACAGCGACTCCGACGATGGCGTAGGTATATTTGGAGGCCGCGGTGATGCCCAACATCAACGCAGATAGTCCCAGCCACAGTACGGCGCGCTTCTCACTCTGGCGCGCCCGAAAATAAAACAAGACCACCAACAGGCTGGTCAACGCGGGCAATGGCTCCAGCATAATCTGGCTGGTATATTTGATCTGCCAGGTGTGGATACCCAACAATAAGCCCGCCAGCGGGTTGAGCAATGCCAACGCCAAAACTTCCAACGTGCCAAGAGCTGCGGACACCTTGCGAGCAACGTCAAAATGCGGCTCAGGCAATACAGAAGCCGGGGCATCGGTAGATGGCCGCTCCGGGATCAACGGAGCTTCAGGCAGGCCTGCAATCGCCAAACCGTAGAGAAGCTTGGTCAGCGGGGGATGTTCGTAGTTGAATTCATAATCAATAATGGCCTGAAGGTCCCCGGCGCGCATGGCCTGCGCATAACGCTGCGCTGCGCCGAGATAATCGTCTTCATCGTAGTCGATGGGCAAAAGTTCCACAGCCCTGAGACGCAAATTCAGCGCGATAAAGGTTGCCAAGAGCACGCAAAGAACGTAAACAAATACCCGAAAAGATTTCATTTGAAACGCAAGATCAGTGTCTGATAGGGTTGAATGGGCGTATCCAGAGTGATTTCAAAAGCGCCTTTTTCGTCAACGAGCAGGTTGAAGGCCAGATCGCCGAGCAGGCTTTCAACCTGGCGCTCACCCGCGGCGAGTGGGCTTCCATCCATTGAAAGGGCAAACTCACTCAGGAGTTGGTTGCTGAGGTTGACCAGCACCAATATTTGCTCTGCATCTGTTATGCGCAACACGGCAAACAAGGCTGTAGAATCAGTTTCGACAAGACTGGTGCTGCCGATACGCAGAGCGGGGTGCGCGTTGCGCAAGGCGATCAAAGCCTGATAGTGTTGCAGCAACGAGGCGCTGTCGTTCATTTGGTAGGCTACGTTGACGGTTGAATAATCCTCGTTGGGCGCGCGCCACGCCAGGGCCGAGTCTGATTCGCCTGCTAGGGGGCAGGAAAATCCGGCTTGCTGGTCAGCGCTCCATTGCATTGGTAAACGAATATCTTCATCCGGCTTTTTGCCTTGCATCCCAATTTCTTCTCCATAGTAAATAAAGGGCGTGCCGGGCGCGGTGAGCAGTAGCGAGGCCGCGGTCTTAGCCTTGCCGAGATCGCCGTTGAATACGCTCATAGTGCGGTTTTGGTCGTGGTTGGTCAGAAAGGTGGCGAAATTGCCCTCGAGCATATTTTTGAGGGTCAAGGTATAGGCGCTGTTGATGCCGGTGTTCGAACGGCCATTGGCGCTGTTGACAAAGCCGCTGGCTAACTCGAAATTGAAAACATGGTCAAGTTGGTCGGTGTACGTCTGAGCGATGAAACCGCCCGCGCCGTAAACCTCCCCAACGGTATAAGCATTGGGATGGTCGGTTTTGTAGACGGCGTAAAATTTTTTGTACCAGTCGTGCGTAGCAGGAGTATTTTCGCGCTGATCGCCATCTTCAATCAGATGTTTAGCGGCGTCAATGCGAAACCCATCTACGCCAATATCGTCCAGCCAGTAGCGCACGACGTTATTCATCTGGGCGGTGACTTCGGGGTTGGTGTAGTTCAAGTCGGGCATTCCCGACCAAAAGAAACCGTAATAATACCCTTGCGCGCCCTGATGCCAGCCGTTGCCGGGATCCGTGTCGGACCAGATATACCAATCGCGGTATGGGGAATTGGGGTTATTGTTGGCATCCACAAAAAAAGGATGCGCGCTGGAGGTATGATTGAGCACTAAATCAACAATCAGGTGCATCTCCCGGCGGTGAATTTCGTCGAGCAGGCGCTGAAAATCATCCATGCTACCGTATTCGTGATTGACGGCATAGTAGTTGAGGACATCATAGCCATGATAGGATGGCGACGGGTGAATTGGCATCAGCCAAATGGCATTGACGCCCAGTGCTTGCAGATAATCGAGTTTTTGGGTGATGCCGTTGAAATCGCCAATGCCGTCACAATCTGAATCGTAAAATGAACGCACGAAGATTTCGTAAAAAACAGCATCACGCCACCAGTCCTGTGCAGCAAGCTCCAAATTCACTTGCGGTATATCGCTAATCAGTCCGGAGTTTTGTACACTCAAAGCAGGCTCTGGAAGGGGAATACCAGAGCCTGCTTCGACAACAATACTGGTTGCCAAAAATACAACCAGAAAAAAGAGTATGATGATTTGTTTCCACATAAAGAAGAGAAAAAGGGACGGTCAAACAACCGTCCCTTTTCACATGCCGAATTACCCTTTGACACCACCGAGTGTCAATCCACCTACGATCTGTTTTTGGAGGACGATATAGATCACCGCAACCGGCGCGGCGACGATGATTGCCATCGCCGAGAAGCGATTCCACGGAATGGCGTTGGCATATTGGCCGGTCATGTTGTACAACGTCATCGCCAACGTGTAACTTTCCGGTTTGGTCAGGAATAGCCAGGGCATAGCAAACTCTTGCCAGTGACCAATGAAGCCCAAGAAGAATGTTACGGCTAACTGAGGAGCCGCCAGTGGCAGCACAATGCGAAAGAATACCTGGTTAGAATCCGCTCCATCAATAGCGGCCGCTTCTTCAAGTTCTTTGGGGATGGTATCCAGATAGCCTTTGAGATTCCAGACTGCAAAAGGTAATGCGCCGGAGATCATGGCGATACCGACACCCAAAAGCGAATCACGCAGATTGAAAAGCAATTTTCCCGTTGAAGCACAGCTCAAAAAAGGCTGGATTGCAATCATTCCACCGCCGCAATCAAAGACCCGAAAACTATTCATCATCAGGAAAAGCGGTGTCATCAAACCAATGGCGGGCATCAGCAAGGGGATAAAAACCAGAATCATCAATATCTGACGTAGCTTAAAATTGAAGCGTGAAAAGGCATACGCGGCTGTCACAGCCACCAGCAATGCAGCCAGCCCCACGCCGAAGGAGAGGAGAAAGCTATTTTTAAGCAGTTCCAAAAAAGTGACGGGGTTGGCCGTTGGACGGTCCAATACCTGCTTAAATGCATCCAGCGAAATTTCCTTCGGGAAGAGTTCCAGGCTGGACGGACGCGTACTCACAGAACTGAGGGACATTGTAATCACATACATGATGGGAAACATCACTGCGGCCGCGATGAATAGAGTCAACAGTTGGAGCAGCAACTGTCGCCACAAAGGTAATTCGCGCCCGCTAGCTTCCCCGGATGTGTTCATTGTCAGAAAACGTACAAAGATATTTTTTTTCTTGGAAGTTTGAACGGTGGATGTCATGTTAAGCCTCCGCATACGATTCGGTCGCGCGCGTGATCCGATTGGTAATCAGGAAAACCGTCAACGCCACGAAGAATATAATCACCGCAAATGCGGCGGCAACTCCATAGAGGCGCAAATTACGCACCAGGTCGTAGGCAAAGGTGACCAAAATTTCAGTAGAGCGCGCTGGACCACCGCCTGTCATAAAATAGACAAAATTGAACAGGTTAAAGGATAACGTAAACCCGTACACGGCTGCCGGCACCATCGCCGGCCTCAATAGGGGTACAGTAATCCTCCAAAATTGTTGTGAGTTGGATGCGCCATCAATGGCGGCGGCTTCATACAAATCGCTGGGGATGCTTTGCAATGCGCCGGTGGCTACCAATGTCATAAACGGCCAGCCCAGCCAGAAATTGGCAATCATCATGGCGTAATAAGCCAGTGGCAGCGCGCCGGTGGGTAATAGCCAGGAAATCGGCGGTACATACTCAAAAAGCCAGCGGATACGGACAGGATCACCGCCAAAGAGGCCCACGAGGGCGGTCAGCACCTGGTTCATAGCGCCATATTGCTCATCAAAGATATTGCGCCAAACTGTAGCAACCACAAGGGGAGGAACAACCACCGGTAGAATATATATCGCCCGATAGATTTTCTTAAACCACAGGCCTTTAACATTCAGCAAAACAGCAATGACAACGCCGGCGGGAACATGTAAAGCCACATTACTTACCGCCCACCAGAGGTTATACACCAGCACGCGGAAGAATTCGAAATTCTGAACCGGCAATCCCCCGGTAATAATATCAACATAGTTTTGTAAACCAATATTTTCCAAATCCGGAGATGACATACCCAGCATCAGGTGTTTGGTTTCAAAATTGGTGAATGAGAGAATAACTTGATAAATCAGGGGATAAAATGTAATTACCGACATCACAAGAAATGCAGGTAGCAAATACAAGTACGGCAAGATTGCCCGTTGGCGCTTCGTTCGCATTGTCTCCACTGGAGCAGTTCTGGCAGCCATATTCCGCCTCCAATAGCATAAAAATTCAAACAAAAAAGCCAGAGCGAACAAGGAAATTCCCTGTTCGCTCTGGCAAATAGCAAAGGTTTATTTGTTGGCGTTTTCGGTAGCCGTAGCAACCCAATCGGCTGCGGGGGTACCTACTTCGAAGACCTCATCGGTGCCACAGAAGTTGGACCAGTACAGACCCAATTCGGGAACCTGCGGGCGGACATAGCCCGTCGAGAATGCTTCAAGCAAACCTACCATCAGAGGATCAGTGACTTCAACGTCAGTACGAGCAGGCACATGGCCGGCTTCGTTCATCATGATCTCTTGGGCTGTTGCACCTGTCAGATACAGAGCAACCTCAAGGGCAGCTTCCATATTCTGGCTGTTGGGGCTGAAATAGAAACCATCAACACCCAGCAGCGGGTCAGAAGCGCCACCCGGGCCAGCGGGCAACGGAGCCACGGCAAGATTGTCGCCGAGGGCCGCTTTGTAGTCGCCCATCGCCCAGTTACCATTGGTGATCGCTACAACAGTACCTTCAGTGAAGGGAGCCAGACCGTCGCTATCGTTCTTGGGCCAGCCATTTTCCTTCGAGATCTGGTACAGATCATTCAGGTAGGACATTGAATCAGCAATACCGTCGCCCGCAACAACTGTCCAACTGTCATCAAAGATCTGACCGCCGAAGGCCCCGTAAAAGCCCCAATGATGGTAACAACCATAGCTGATCGAGACGGGAGTGCCGCCTTGCATCAAAGCCAGGAGTTCATCCGTGGTAGCGGGGGGTTCGGGCAACAGTTCTTTGTTGTACCAGAAGGCGACTGCCTTGAGGGATTCGGGAACACCATAAAGCACGCCATCAACGCTCATGCCTTCAACAGACAAAGGCGCATAAGCATCCAGTTTGCCAGCAGCCAGATCGGTAATGTCGGCAATCAAGCCTGCGCGGGCATCGTCACCCAGGGAGTCATTGGGGGCAATGAACATGTCTGGGCCGCCGCCAGCGGCAACGTCGGTGCGGTATTTATTGTAGATGTCGTTGAAAGGGATTTGCAACACATTGATCTGGTATTGAGGAAGATCAGCGGCAGCCTGTTCAAGAACTTTGGCAAGCGCCATTTCTTCAGCAGAGCCGGTAGCATAGGCGTGCCAGAAGGTTACCTCAACAACTTCCATAGGTTCTTCAGCAGCAGCTTCTTCCATCATGCCTTCGTGCGGCCAGGAAGCGTCGATCTCGGCCATGACAGTATCCATATCGGCCGTGCCGGAGAAGTAATCGGTCATGCCTTTCCAGAACGAACCCGCCCCAACTTCACCGGGCATCAGGTCCGAACCGTCAAAGC
>Ga0233437_1001673_pt1 | contig 38873 bp, 61 predicted proteins | sample SI_122_August201_FD_182714 | JGI IMG/M metagenome (GOLD analysis project Ga0233437, IMG submission 182714) | Seawater microbial communities from Saanich Inlet, British Columbia, Canada - SI_122_August2016_200_MG | ecosystem: Environmental > Aquatic > Marine > Inlet | place: Canada: British... | reverse complement strand
TCTATCGGTGGGACGGCATTATTTCAAGCACAGACGAATGGTATAATTTTTACGACTGGATCTTTTCGACCACAAATCAGAAACGTGAACCCGACTGCGACCTCCCCTGCATACGCTTTTTCAGCAGACACGAATACTGGTATCGGACGAGCAACCGCTGACCAACTCTCCCTCATCGCAGGAGGAGTAGAAGGAATCCGAATTACAGAGGCGACAAACATTACAACTCAACTTGTAGATTCAGTAGGATTTGATGCTATCGATACCATTACCTACAACGGAACCACGACAACCGCGGATTGGGGAACTACAAATGTAGCTACTATGACGTTCGGGGCTGGAAATATAGGAACGTTCGCCTTTACAGATCCTACGGTCGTGGGGCAAGCGGTTAAACTTAAGCTGATTCAAGATGGGACAGGTTCCCGGGTTGTGACCGCGTGGGATGCAGATATTCAATGGAGTGGTGGAGGAGCTGCCCCAACGCTCTCAACAGGGAGTGCAGCAGAGGACTGGGTTACTTGCATCTTTACTAACACGGGGGCAGGAAACCGGTATGATTGCTCTGCTTCTTTAGACTTTCAATAAACATGAATAAACACCTAAAAATTCTCGGAGGACTCGCTATTGTTGGTGGACTCGTGGTGGGCGTAGTGTCCATTAAATCAGAAGAATTGTGTGGAGAAAGTATAGAGGAGATGACAGCGCTTTCAAGCATAGACTATGATAAAGCCACGAAGAAACTACAAGAACAAAACAATGGAGAATGTAAAAGTTTCCATAAAGAGATTACAAACACGGGAGAATTTTGCTTTACTCAAACTGTAACTTGTAGGAAATGAAAAAATTACTATTCAGCTTCTTTCTTTTAATCGCTCCGTTTGTATCGGTGGGAATTGCTGAATGTGCAATTGCACAGGGGAATACGACGAGCTGGACTTCAACGGCGGCAACCAATACACACACGGATAATATTACGCATAATAATGACGATGGCGCCGGGAATGTCGTTGTTCTATTTGCTCAATTTAGCGACAGGGCAGGAAATGTTGAAAGCGCTACTTACAATGGAAGTGCAATGACACAGTTGGTCAATGGGGTTGATGTTGATACTTACAGGGGCGCAATTTATTACATCGTAGCAGGTGCGAGTGGCTCGAATACTTTGGCGGTCAATTCCTATACAGGGGCGATTGATGCGCGAACAGGGCTTGATGTTGATAGTTTCCCGAAGCGGAGAAGTTATTATGTAATCACTTTGAATGGAGTTGATCAAAGCACACCAGTCGGACAGTCGGGGCTTGATTATGTTACCGCATCACCATTCACTACCGCCGTTACGTTGACAGGAGTTCTTGATAATTCATTTATTTATTCAAACAAGGTTGGAGATAATTCTTTTTCATCAACTCCGAGCGGTGGAATCGCACAAATTGCCAGACCAACTTCTACATGGGGGAGTGAAATCATTGCGAGTGATACAACTGTTTCAGCAGGAAATTTGACTCAAACATTTACAGGAGGAGTCGGAAATGCACATTATCAAGGTTCAGTTGAGTTTTTGGAAGGAACTTTTGCGGATGACTCTACAAGTGCAATATTCTTTGGCTCAGGATTTTAATGAAAAAATATTTTCTAACGGCCTCTGGGATTTTGTCGCTTCTGGCAGCAGGGGCTGGGTATAATAATCTTGATGTTCATATTTCTGTCAGTGGAGAGAAAGTAATTGTATTTGAGACAAAAACAGAGTGCCTGAAAGCAAAGAAGGGGATTATTAATATTTTCAAAAAGAAAGAATTGACACCGGACCAGGGTTTTGTTTTGGAGGCGTTTAATGGTCAATCGTGTGGGATTATTCTTGAAGAAGGTGTACCAGATATGGTCAACATGATGACCGTCACTGAAAGTAAAGTTTATTATTCTCCCTCGGATTATTCTAAGAGAAAAGATTCGTTGTATAAAAAATCAAAAGAAAACCCTACAAATATGACAATCTTTGAGCAGAGAGACCTTATTGGAATCGTTAATGAGGAAATGAAGAGGGCCGGAAAAAAAGGGTATAAGTCAATTTCCACGAACGACATTGTTATTGAGTTGGAAAAAAAGTAGACAAAAAAATTTTTAACATTTACAATCAAATCGATGGTAGATAAAAAACCAACAACCACTACAGAAGAAAGTACACCGCCTCGGAAGAAGCGGGCTTTTTATTCTCCCGATCTCGGGAAGTCGGTATTTGCCCACGACAACCAAGAGGCAAAAGAAATTGTTAATAAAAAACTTTCCAAATGAGCAAACTCATAGGTCGTCGTACTCAGATAGCTATCGGTCGAGAAGAGGCCGCATACGGTACAAAGTCATCCCAGATTGTTGACATCCCGGTCCAGGAGATTTCCGTGGATCTGACAAAGGATGTTCTTTTGAATGACCAGGCCTATGCTCGAATTGAAGACAATCAAATTGGAAGTGCAATCGGTAAGAAAACAGCCGAGGTCACAATCTCTGGGATTACTTCTGGGGAGCTTATCGGTCAATTCTTGAAAGCCGCCTTTGGTACTCTTGTTACTGGGGCCGCTACACCGGTTGCCGGCGCAGAAACGCACACATTTACGGCGGAGCAAACAAACGATGCGGATTCGTACTCAATCATTTACAAGGACGGAAACGACGCAAAACAAATCCTCGGAGCTGTTTTGAGCCGTCTTGAGATTAATATTGTGGTAGGGGAATGGGTAAATTATTCGGCGACATTTATTGGAATCTTCCCGGCAGATGCTACAGAAACAATTACACCGCTCACCGAGGAATTATTCACAGCCTCACACGCTGTTTGTAAGATTGCCACTCTTGTCGGAGGACTTGCCGCCGCAAGCGCAGTTCCACTTGAAACAGGGACGATTGTTATTGAGAAAAACACGGAGGCACATTTCACATGGGGTTCTCACGATGTTTCAAAGGTTCACAACAAACAACTTTCAATTACAGCCGACTTCGAATTGCTTTACGACGACAGTTCATACTTTGACGACTTTGATCAGCACACCGTTATGGCCATGTCGATCACTCTCACGACTGATGCCTTCATCACAGGAACGACACCGTTCTCTTTGGCGATTACAATCCCGACTTATCAAATTTCGGAGTTCAGCAATCCTCGCCCATTGGATGAGCTTGTTCGACAGTCTTTCTCTATCAAGGCAGAATACGACACCGTCACTTCAAAAATGGCCGATGCAGTTCTTGTAAATACTGCAGGAAATACTTACTAATAATCCCCACGAATGAATATCACGCTCCCCGTGTCCAAGAAGAAAGTTGAACTTAAAGAAGTGCTTTTGCACGGAGAAGTTCGAGATTTTGAACTTAATGTTTTCAGAAAGATTCAGGAAGAAGGAAACGGCGGGGATATGGCCTGGTGCATTGGCCAGAAATTAAAATCTGACATGGTGGCTTTGCTGGTTGTGAAAGAGCTTGACGGCAATCCTCTCACCCCAGAGATATTGGCCTCGCTCGAAGAGCCGGATGCTCAGTTCATAATCACTGAGTCAAACAAAGCTTACGAGGCTGTTAAAAAAAAATCTCTCTCTCAGTAAGGAAGAAAAACAGGCGATCAAGATTTTCCTCAAAGCTGGGACTTCAAAAAATCCTCTCCCGAAAGAATGGGAGGATTATCATTTGTGTAAAGAGATGGGCTGGTCCTATCAAGAGTTAAAAGCGACGCCAATCAACGTCATTGCAAAATTTATCCAGATCGGTAATATTGTAGCGGACAACCGAAAATAATGGATCAAGAATTAAAAATCATTCTCAAAGCGGTCAACGCCTCAAAGAAAGAAATGAAGGCGGCTCGTGATGATTTAAAAAAGCTGACAACTGAGGCGGGGAAAACACAGAAAGGAATTAAGGGGCTTGATGATCAGCAATCGAAACTAAAAAATTCTACACAGAAGCTCGGGGACACCCTAAAGCGATTTGTGGGTTTTGCTGTTTTGGCCACTGGAATAAAGAAGGCTTTTGATGTAGCCGGGCAGTTCGAACAGCGGATGTCGGACATTTCAACTCTGATCTCCGGGGATTCTACGAAGTCAATTGCGGCCCTGAAGGATGGGATTGTGGAGCTTTCTAAATCTTTGCCAAAATCTGCAGACGAACTCGGGGCGAGTGCGTATGCGATCTTTTCTGCTGGGGTGACGGATGCTGGCGAGGCATTGAAGGTCCTGGAGGCATCGGCCAAGTTGGCCATTGCTGGTTTGGGTACAACAGAACAGGCCACAAACCTCATGACTTCTGCGATTAACTCGTTCAAGAACGAAGGGCTTTCTGCCTCAAAGATTGCGGACATCCTTTTCACGACTGTTAAAAACGGAAAAACTACGGTTGCGGAATTGAGCCAGGGGTTCGGTGCGGTTGCCGGTCAGGTTGCTGCGACTGGTATTAAATTCGATGAGTTCATGGCTTCTGTTTCAGCGCTCACAACTGTTGGGGTTCCAGCGGCACAGGCCTACACACAACTCAGGGCCGTCATAGCAGGCCTCACAAGGGAGACAGCGGAGTCTAAGGAAGTATTCGATGAATTGAACGTTAAAACATTTAAAGAGCTTATAGCGACCACTGGGGGGCTCACACCGGCACTCGGTGAAATTGCCCGGGTCCTGGGGGATGATGATGCAAAAGCATTGAAGCTCGTGGGGTCCACAGAGGCACTTGCTGCGATTATTTCACTGACAACAGTTGTCGGAGATTCTTACACGGCAACGCTGAAGGATATGCGGGATGAAACGGAGAACTTGTCGGAGGCCGTTGACAAACAAAAAGTTACATTCAAGGCTCAGTCTGACCTTCTAAGAAATCAGTTAAATGCAGCACTTATTGATTTAGGAGGAGAAATACTTCCGGCTGTTTCAAAAGAAATGAGTTTTTTAACGGGCCAGGCTGGTATGCTAGAGGATGCTATCGATCGACCAATTTTCAAACCAAACAGTGATTTAATTTCTTTTTTCAATGTTATCGCCGATGGTATTAGCTACACAGCACAAGTGATAGACGACCTTTCTACAAAATTTAAAGTAGCACAAGTGTTTTTCAGCAAGTCTCCATTCGAACGAGTCTTTGGAAAAGATAATGGAGAGGATAAAAAAAAGGTTGCCGAAATTGTTGATGCTTTCGAGAAAAGAACCGGAGACAGAAAGGCGGAGAGGGTGAAGAGAGATCTTCCAAGGATTGATTTTGCGGCTGCTGAGGCAAAAATAGCAGAAGGAGAAGAACTCCTTGCGCTGCGACAAAAGACACTTGATGATATCGCAAAACTTCAAAAGGAGTTCAGGTTCAAGGAGATGTCAGATGGGAAGCGAGAGTTTCGTGAAAAACAAATTGAGGAAGAAAAAGACAAAGTCAATAGTATCAAAAACCTGGAAGAATTAAAAAAGGTTTCCGAAGACTTCAAGACTCGTTTTGGCATAGACTCTGACGAAAACATAAAGAGTCAAAAAGAAACAGCAACCGCGGCAGAAGAAATGGTAAAGACAATCTCTACTGGGTATTCTAATCTTGAGACTCGAGTAGGAGATTCTGTAGATGATATCGTTGCCAAAAACAAAAAGCTCATGGAAGAACTTCAAAAGTTCAGAGCTTTGACCGCCGGGGAAGGACCAGACACGAGAACGGATTTTGAAGTTGCGGCACAGGCGAATATACCGGATCCTGCTGCTGGTGGGATTCTTACGCCTCCGAATGCAGACTTCAACCCACAGTATCCAGGGCGCGCACTCAGTAGGATACAAGACAACGTCAGGGAAAGAGGCGGTGGGTCCACTCTCACTGTAAACTTCAACAACCCTGTAATTGACACTCCAGCCCGAGAGGCAACATTAATTGAAAGGTTGAAAATCGGACTCGGACGAGACTTTGCTAAATCTAACCTTGCAAGCGGATAATGTATAATACAATTCTTTTTAACGGCTCGCTTTATAACGGAAATTTTAACCTCGGAGGAATCCTTACGTCCACAGAGGATATTTCTTTCAATGGATTTGGTCTACAGAATAACAATATTATCACTTCAAATATAAATGTTGAGGATATTGAGAGGGACTTCCAAACGGTCCCAGTGCCTAACGGTCATGGACAAATATTAAACTCTGACTTCTGGCGGTCTAAAAGGATTGTTATCAGTGGTGTTTTAACTCATTCCACTCGAGCGCAATTAGAGGATTTGATTTTTAATTTCAAAAAAGCCCTGTCGGTCCAGTCAAAAAACTTCGATCGCCTGATGGGGGATGGTTCAAAGCGAAGATGGATTTGTACTGCCACAAATGTGAAAGTAGATGCTTCACAGCACTACGCGATCACTCGTGCGACGTTTTCTGCTTCTTTTGATGTGTTGGTTCCGTTCGGGCAAGACACGTCATACACAGCAAAGAGTTTCACGGTTTCGGATCTTATTTTTTCCGAGATTTTGGAAAACACCGGAAACGCCCCGGCGAATCCTGTTTTTATTTTAATTATTACCACGGCAGACACGGTGTCTGCGATAAATATCAAGAACAACACAACCAACCAGGAGATTGAAATCACCGAAACAATAACCGCCGGAGATGTGTTGATATTCGATTCTAGCACAATGACGGTGACACAAAACGGAACAGAGATTGATTTTGATGGACAGTTCCCTATACTTGACCCCGAAAGTAACTCCTACACAATCACGGCAACAGGAACGTCGATTGCGTACGAGCTCACTGCCAAAACTTTATCCAAATACTTATGAGTGGTATCATCCCGATTCCGAAAGACAACGCTTCTGCACAACTCAGTGCTGGGATTAATGCGAGTTCTTTATCAATTGTTCTTGGCGCTGGCGAAGGAGCAAGCCTTCCACAACCAATAAACGGATCGGCGACGAGTCTGGGCTCTTCTATTCTTTTGAATTGTACCGGAATTCAAGCTCTCGGTGTGGCTGTGGGCGATTTTATTTATAATTTGACTGATAGCACCCCTGCGACAGATACGTGGAGCATGGCGGTTGTAACGGCTGTTTCTGCGGATAGCGTGTCAACGACTCCTCTCAGCGGGGGCTCGGATAATATTTGGCAATCATCAGATGATTGGGTTGTAGACCCTTTTGTTATAAACCTTTCTGTGCGAACAGGAGGGGTTTTGACTGGGGCTGTTACGCAATACGAAAAGGTTTTGATTACAGACCGAAGCACTGACACGATTTCTCTCCCGGTTGCTAGTGGGTATCGTGGGTTCGATGGAACAACTCCCAACTCGTTTTCTGCCGATGATTTTGTTACGGTGGAGGTTGATCAGTCTATTCCTGATGGATTAAGGATTGCTCTGGCGACAGCGTTTAGAAACTTTTTATTCCGAGGCGGAGAACTACCTATGACTGCACCACTCGCAATGGGAGCAAATGCCATCACTGGAGTTGAAGACCCGACAGACGACCAAGACGCCGCTACGAAGAAATGGGTTACAGATAATTTTGTAGGAGCGGAAGTCGCTGATGATGTTTTGCGAATCGTAGGAAGTGCGGATGGAACAAAGAAACTTGCCTTTGAGGTTGATGGGATCACAACAGAAACAACGAGGACGCTAACGGCGCAAGACAAAGATTATATAGTGGCAGATGACGCAGATATACCCAAAAAAATTCAATCTGGTTCACGAGTGTCCGCCTATAATGGTAGTTCGACGGGGAATGCGACTGTTACAAGTTATTCAGAATATAAAGACACACTTGGGGATTTTAATGCAACGACAGGAATTTATACTTGTCCAGAAGATGGAGACTATTTAATACACTTTGGAGGGAACCCACCAGCAATATCCGCTGAAGTAGAATCACATTCGCTAACACTAAAAAAGAATACATCAACTACAATACAAGTAATTTCTATTTCTGGAGGAACACAAGACGCTATTAGTGCTAGTATTGGAAGAACAATCATTCTTCCACTTGTGGCAACAGATACACTTCAAATTGATGCTGACAGTGATGGTAGTTTTAGCTCTTGTATTATGACAATCCAAAGGCTTCCTTAATACATAAAATTTCAATAACCCACTCTATTAAAGAAATACTAAATGGCAAAAAAGTTCGCTATAAAAATCTACAATAAATCTGCCACTTTCCAAAAAAATCTTTCGGAGGATATTATAGAAAGTGACATCTCCTTCACGCAACAAATTAACGGCGGGCAGGGAGAGCTTTTAATTGATCTTGCAATTCCTTTTGATGATATTCCGTCCTACATAGCCCTTTTTAATTTTGTTCGAGTCTATGAAGTCGATACAAGTAATCCAACAGGGCGATTAATTTACACCGGATGGGTTTCTCAGGTGGTTCCCTTTTCCGATGGAAGCAGAAACGGAGTCAGGGTTATTTGCCTCGGGCTTGTTTCTTTGCTTACGCTTTCCAAATACAAAGACGGAGCAAGTTTTGACGTGGCGCAATCGTCCGTGGACCCGAGCGCGATTATTGCGGATATTATCTCCACGTTTCAAACAGCGTACCCGCCATCCGCAGGGTTTGAATGGATTGGAACGGACGCTGTCACTGGAATCAGGGCTGGCAGTAATGTCGACGCCATTGGGACAAATGTGACTTACACCTTTCAAAAACTAAACTGGCGGGATGCAATCGATATTGTGTTCGGACTTTCCGACCCGGGATGGTACTGGTTCGTGGACGCGGGTGGAGATTTCTTTTTCAAGGAAAAATCTGCAACACCGGATCACACTTTTGTAATCGGTCGGAACATCCAAAGTATCGAGGTTCCAAAATCAATCGAAGAGATTATCAATGACGTGACCGTGGCATACAACGGCGGGACTCAAAACGCAACGGACGCGACTTCGATTACTGCTTATGGAATACGGGCGGAGTATATCGACAGAACTGCCGACACAAACGACGCAACAACGGCTCTGCAAATTGCCACAAAGGAAGTTGAGGATAATAAAATCTCAAAAGTAGAGGCTCGGATGACGATAAATAACACCTACGACATTGAATCAATCCGTCCCGGGCAGACATGTCAGGTTCTAAACTACAAGAAGGATGCGAATCTTTTTGAGTCAAATATGCTCATCGTTTCCACGAGCTACAAAAACGGGGACTCGGTTGAGTTGAGACTCGAATCAAAAAAGGATATCGGGACAGAATTGGGAAAGTTTGTTGACGCAAAAACTTCTTGAAGATAGAATGTTTGTGTTTACTAACTTTTTCACATGAAAAGCTTTCTCACGTCTAAGGTTCTCTGGTTCAATGTTATCACATTTATTTTGGGGGGGATTGGAGCCCTCGGAGATATTTCGGTTATTACTCCTGAAGTTCTCGTGTTCATCGTAACGATCGGAAACTTCTTATTGCGATTTGTAACAACAAAAGCAATCAAATAATGGAAAAAATTGACCTTGGCTTCTGGCTTCCAGTTGTCCTGGGGATCCTGGCAATAGGGAAAATGATTATTGATTCCTATGCCAGGATGACAAAACCAAATATTAAGCAGGACAAAGAATTGATCGGAATTAATAAGGATATTTCCTCGATTCAATTTGAAATGAATCTAATCAAAACAAACCATCTCTCTCATATTGAAAAACAAATGAAATGCATAGGGGAGCGAATGGTTCGGATCGAGACAATCCTCGAAGAACGATTACCCACGAAAAGATGAAAACAGACCAATGGGACGTATAAACTAAAAAGCCACAGGATTTGTTCTGCGGCTCTTTTTTTTAAAAGTGCTATACTGTGACCACTTTCCCATTTACTCTCGACACGGCGAACTCTTTGCCTCGGACGAGGTATTCTTTGTCGATCGCATCGAATGAAATGTAGCAGGACATCAATCTTTTAATGTATTTGTATTCAATCCAGCAAACTCCCGGTTCATCTCTCTCGAGTACCGGCAGGTCCATTCCGCATTGCATCAGTTCAGATTCTACAAGTTCAAATGCCCCAGCCTCTCCTTTGTCGTCATCCCATCCTGTAACGGTTAGTGCGTGGCCACTAAGTGTTTTTCCATCGGCTGGAACATAGAAGCTGGTTTTGATCATGTATTCACAATTGTCCATTCTGTGCTCGATCAACCATTTCCATCGAACACCTGTACCGATCGGCCGATGAAGAAGAAGCCATTTTTTGAAAACATCGACCGTCATGTCCTCAAGTGAGATTCTTCGGTTTTCTGTTTCCGGGAACCCCTGGCAGAATTTTTTAAAAATTACCCAGGCATTCTGGAGCGTGTCACCCCATTTTCGATCTCCCCCTGTTTTCTCTTGCTCTCTCCATTGGGCCTCTCCATCAAAAATGGCCAACACTCCATTCCATATTGTGTTTTGGATCCCGGCACAAATAATTCTCATGTATGCCGTGCAGGAATTCTTTGATTGTTTCGGGATCTTCCATCCGAACTTTTTTGCTTTTTCCCGGAGCGAGAATTTTCTGGGCATTTTTACACCATCAAAGGCGGGCTTTGGGGCGATCTTTTCAAACGGGCTCGGGGCATCAATTGCTCCGATTGGGGTGTTTATGTTCTCTGGGAGTGTTGGGACGTAGATGTGTTTCCTGTAGAGCCAGATGACGATTTTTAGAAGTATCATGTTTTGACTTTATTCCCGGGCCCGGAAAAGTAAAGATGTTTTGATGTTCTGTTTTCTGATTTTAAGATTCAGTTGTCTGAAAATATACAAAGGAAAGGATAGGATATAAAAGAATACTAAAACAAGTAGCTATTTTTTTCTTTTGTGTTCTATAATGGGGCATGGAAAAGTTGAAAGAACAAAGTGATCCACAGCTTGCCCATTTGATTTTTGAGCTCGGGGAGAAGTATCCGGTCCTAATTGATGGCGAAAGAATGGATCCGATGAATGAAATTTATGGACTGTTTGATGCAAGGGTTGAGATTTCGCTACAATCTCGGAGGAGAATAATTCTTGCCCTCGGAGCAATTGGCCAATTTATTCTAGATCTTGAAAATGCATGGGATGCCGATATTCAGCCGATTCTTTGAAAAAAGTTTTGACATTAAATTAAATAGAGTTTAATCTTTTTGTGGTGGGGGGTGACCATTACTCTAGTAGTGCACCCACGAGTAGTGGATTTCAGGGGGGAGGAATCGCCGAAAGGCACCGTAGATCCTTTGGCCCCCACTTCTAAAAAAACAACATGAAAAAACTAGACCTCAAGACGTACATGGGGAAGCCTGAATTCGAGAAGGTTTCATCGCCTCCAAAATTGGCAGACCGCATCGGAGAAATTACAGGGGAACGTCCGACGGATGTCACCGTTTGGGGCTGGGTAAATAAGGGCCGGAAGCCGTGCAACAAGAAGTGGCTGAAAGCTTTGGCTGGTGTTTTTAAAGTTCAATTTGGCGAACAGTTCTTTCTCTCATGAAAAAATGCACAAACTGCAGTTCTCTAGTGGATCCGAAAAAGGTTATTCCTGGGAGCTTTTTTATTGAGTTGGTTTTGTGGCTTTGTTTTCTTGGAACCCTTGGCACACCGTTGGTGTGGATCTGTTTTTTCGTTCTTGCCTTTTGCTACTCTGCGTGGCGGGTACAGAATAAAAAGCAGATCTGCCCTAATTGTGGCTTTCCTTATCTCTCTAAATTATGATCTACGCAGAAATCCAGCTCGAACAAATACCGTCATCCATTCAGGGGGTTCGCCCTCGGATCGACTTTAGCTTTGTTTTTTACGGAAAAGAAATTGACGAGAAGTTCTGGTCCGAACGGATCGAACAGCACATGAAGAAATTAAAGAAACCAACGGACAAAGACGTGTTCCGGTTCTTTGCAAATGAAGGATGGGTCCGAACGGGTCCGCTTCATTTCTACCGTCACAGTGCTGACCCAGAGAAAAAGTAGTAAAATGATTTGACTTTACATTAAATCTGGTTTAATATGTTTGTGAAATTAAAAACAAACATGGCTTATTCCAAGAAAGACATCCCAGACGGAAAAACACTTTTCATCATCAAGTGGCTTGATAATGGGGAGGAGAAAGAAATACCATTCCTGGCGGCCCTACCGATGGACAAGCAGCTTGCATCCATTGTTGTTTTTGGTCGTGCGTATCGCCTTTATTACATCGGATCGAACCGGGACGCAGCAGAGCGGGCCCTGGAGGTTGATGATGTTGCTGAAATCAAAGGGCATAAAATTACACAATTAACTTTTGCAAAATGCGGAGAATAAAAAAATGGTTTCGGTCCCAATGGACTTGGGAAGGTCGACGGTTGAACAAACATCAGCTCGACACGGTAGCACTCATGCTTGCTATCTCAATGATATGTATTGTATTTGCTGCGGTCGCCGTTGTACTTTCTAATCGTGTTGTTTACGGATGAAAAAACTTTTAATACTAATACTCGGCTTCGGTTTAATTCTCTTTTCTGGTTGTTCTAAATTGCCAGAGGGGATGTATTGATAATAAAATAAAATGAAAGATTTGCTAATTCAGTTCAAATTCAAAAACAATATTTTAGAGAAAGCTCTTCGTGCGAAAATGGAAGAGTACGGTTGTGAAACAATAAGTGATTTCGCAAGAAAAGTGTTTGATAGAAACCATAAAATAAAATGCTCTTATCTTAGTTCGTATGGGACGTTGCGGAAAAACCCAAGAAATAAAAACACAGGAAAATTCAAGGATTCTGCAATCGAGGTTTCTAAAGTTTTAGGAGTGCCGTGTGAAGAATTATTTCCTGCTGGGTTGTATGCTTATGCTTCGCTCGGACAATCTTTGCCACAAATAGAGCTTGAAACAGAGAGTGATAAATATATCGGGCTTGATTCGCCAGAGGTGTTGGCTCTTGATTCAGGTTTTGATACTCAGAAGCAGACAATTCAAAGGGAATATCGAGAGGGGTTTGAAAAACTTTTCCTCAATTTATCCTCTCGGGAGCAACAAATAATCAAATTCAGGTTTGGATTTGACGATGGAATCCCTCGAACTTTGGAAGAAACAGCAAGGATTTTCAATGTTACAAGGGAAGGGATCCGGCAATATGAAGAGAAAATCTTAGAAAAATTGAGATATTTACCTATTACAAAAAAAATCTTTAGCGAAAAATTTTAATGAAAAATAAACTATTCATCGGTATCATCATTCTTACTTTTCTCGCTCTCGGGATAGGGGTTCTGGCGAACTCTAAGGAGGTAACGCTGAATCGGCAGTATAATTCCTACGGAGATTCGACTGCAGAAAAAAAACTCGCCTACGACCAACAGAAGGCGAAGTACGACAAGGTCCGGGAGGAGATGGAAGAAAAAGAAAAAGAGCTCCGGGATGCCTGGAGTGAAGAACAAGAGGCGCAGGACGATGTCCGGTGTGAACTTGCAAAGTTGAAGCTCTTAAATCTGTATAAAATAAACCAGGTTGATTTTGAACTGCGGAATGTCATACAAGAGTATTGCGACGAATTGCCCGCCTGGTTCGATGATTACAATTGGATCTGGGACATGATGGTCGATCTTGATAATACAAACAGAGATGCTCCACCACAGTAAAATTCCACGCAGTAATCGATTGGCCGACTGGCTTGCCTTTTATCGGCAGGCTCGGATGCTTTCAAACCATCACAATCCGACGGTCCGGGCGGTTGCTCGGCGAAACTTGAACACAATGCTATTCGTAGAAGACAACAATAGTCACAACCTCGCAAGCGAAAATGAAAAATAAACTTGCACAAAGATTAAATCTAGTTTAATATCCCCACGACAAATAAATCCACCAGATGACACATCCCTATGATCAGTATCTCTTAAACCAAGCGGAAGCTCAATTCTCTGCGGAAGAACACGCACAGCGTGCCCAGAATGAAACCGAGCGGCTTGAATTTGAGGAGGACGCTGTTCTGCAGGGTGACTATTCTTTATCTACCGCCAGATGATTATCAAAATTTTCAGCGATGACGAGGAATTACTTATCTCTCAGAACTGGTATGACGACTCGAGCGATGACACCAATGAAGAACTTTTTTGGTCCGCTATCCGGTCGGCAAAATCCATCCAAGAGAGGAAAAATTTAATCCCAGAAGACGATGATTGATTTCTACGAATTCAGTTGCAAGAAGGTTGATAATGTTGGCAGAACTTGGTACACAGCCACCGCTCAATTAAAAAAAGATGGTTGCCGATCGCACGCTTGCGGTCCGACACCAGAAGATGCCATTCGGGATGCCTTTGGAGGCATAGAGAAAGCTCAAAAAGTTTTTGACAGTTTCAAATGATATTCAATCCAACAATCATGAACGACCCATTTCTGAACCCTCAAAAAACGGAGGTGCATCTCACAGATGGTCTGGCCCGAATCTTTGGGCTCATGGAGAACCAGGAAATGTACAAGCGTTTGAATCGAAACGAAAAAGAAGCCTTTAATAAAAAAACTCAAAATGGATAGAAAGACTCTCGCAGAATCGGCAATGGAAAAGTTGAAAGAACCATTTATGGAGATTCCAATGGAAGAGAAGCTGGATCTCGTGTGGAGACATCTCTCTGGTGAGCTTTTACAGAAGCAGGTGCTCGGAGCACTTCAAGAATACTATCCAACTTTTACGTCTACAAATCATGTGTACTGTTTCGCCGTTCAGGTATTCAGGTACTCGATTAAGACCGGACTTGTAATCAGAAAAAAAGATGAATGAAGAACCAATAATCAAGCGTGCGTTCGTATCCAAAACCTCGGACAAAATCTATTATGCCAAGGTGTTTGAAACTCACGATCACTGTACTTGCCCTGGTTTCAAGTTTCGAGAGAACTGCAAGCACGTGAAAGAGCTAAAAGAAAAGCTCGCAGAAAGAAACCACCCTTTTTAATCCCCTTATATCATGGACGGAAACGCCATCACTACCGAGCTGAAGAAGTACCAGCCGACCGATGCAACAATCGCATCGTGGGAAAAGTACTTGACCCTTACGATCGAAGACCTCGAAGACAAAGAGGCATTTCAAAAAGTGCACGAGGCACGGATGATTGTCCGGGAAGGACGAATTCAAGTTGAAAAAATAAGAAAGGATCTGAAGGCAGATGCTCTTGAATATGGTCGCCGGGTTGACGGAGAGGCGAAGCGCCTTTTTAAGATGATCGAACCAATCGAGGAACATCTCAAAGCAGAGGAACAGAAAATCGAAGACGAAAAAGAACGGATCCGTGTAATGCACGAACAGGCAGAAAAGAAGCGCCTTGAGGATCGTGTAAATATTCTTTTAAAGAGTGGGATGGCCTATAATCCATTGTCTCCACCAGAAAATACGGAGTACCTTTTTTTGGATTTCAAAATCAGCCTTGATGAAATAAAAAACATTTCAGATGAAGGCTTTGCAAAGTTCGCAGAGGATGTTTCCAAAGCAAAAAAGATTGAGGACGCACGGATCGCAGAAGAAGAGAAAAAGAAAAAAGAGGAGGCGGAGGCGCTCGAAGCAAAAGCCGCAGAGCTGAAGGCTCGGGAAGAAGCACTTGAAAAGAAGGAGGCCGATGCAAAAAAGGCAGAAGAAATAAAGGAGGCAACTGACAAAGCCACAAAGGAAACAGAGGAGCGCTTGAAAAAGGAAGCAGAGAGAAAGGCCCTTGCTGAAGCTGAGGCAAAGCGGATCGCAGACGAGAAGGCAAATAAAAACAAAAAGTATCTTGCGTTTTTAGAAAAGAACGGAGCCTCGAAGGAAGAAATTGAAGCAGGAGATTTTTTAATTGATAGGGATGGGACGCAGTTCCGGCTCTACAAGTTGGTTGATATTATTGATATAAAATAAACTTGCATTTGCATTAAATATCATTTAACATTGAATCCTACCTAATCCCCCCCCATGATGTCAGAACAAGACAATAAACTACCGGTCCTCGCAGACCTCTACGCTGAAAAGGAAATAGTAGAAAAGGAAAATAATCTCAACATTCTTTTGAATGCAGAACCGAAGGAGGGCTGGACCCGGGACCATCCTATGGCGAAAGGGGTCAAGTTTATTCCGATCGGGATTGTTGAGTATCTCTTAACTTCTATTTTCAAGAAGTGGCGAGTGGAGATTCGCAAGACGGAACTCATTGCGAACTCGGTCGTTGTTACTATCCGGCTCCATTTCAAAGACCCCATTTCTGGGGATTGGGAATGGCAGGACGGGATTGGCGCAAGCCCCATCCAAACAGACAAGGGGGCGGCTGCTACGGATTTCACAAAAGTGAAGAATGACGCAGTGATGAAGTGTGCTCCGGCGGCAGAATCTTTTGCAATAAAGGACGCAGCAGAGAAGCTCGGGAGAATCTTTGGGAAAGACTTGAATCGAAAAGATGTAATGACCTACGAGTCTCTAAAAAAGAAAGCGGTCGATGTTTCTAAAATCAAAAAATCAGAATGAAAAAAGATTTTATATGTTATTCGGATAATACTAGCGGAATGGGGAGGAGTAGATCTGGAAGGATCCGAATTGAGCGATTCCCTTTTGTAGGTAAAAAAATTATCGTTGGATTTATTCCATTGGGGCAACATCAACCGAAACATTATTCTCTTTTATCTAAAAACGAAGTACTAAAAATTGTCAATTTCTTAAACCAATAAAATGAAAAAACCAAACTTACCGGCAGCGGGCATCGATCCATACATCGAAGCAAACAGGGGCTTTCTAACGGCCTCAAAACTCAAGCTCTTTATGAAGGATCCCTATATGTATTGGGTCAAGTACGAACTTGAACTGGATGTGGGGGACAAGGTTGAGACTTATTTCCAACTCGGGACGGCATTTGATGATTTCGTGTCCTACGGAGAGCTTGAATTTTGGAGGCGGTACGAGATACTCGAACCAAGAAAAAAACGCACTGAGGGGGCACAGAAGCTCCAGTTTACCAATTCAGACGGAGCAGTATTGCTCAATATGATGAAGGAGGCTCGAAGGCAGACACTTTTTGATCTCTCGGGAGAGTACAATCCACAGGTTGAGATCAAGTGCGAGTACGAAGGAATTAAATTGAAGGGCACGTTGGATCGTGAAAACGAGAAGATGATCCGGGACACTAAGACAATGTCGCCCCCGGGGAAGATGGCATTTTCGAAGATGTGCTGTTTGAGTTGTGTTGATTTTGATTACTTATTCTCTATGGGGTTCTATCGTGTACTCAGGTACATCCACTCGGGGCAAAGAAAAAAATGCATCTGCGACTTTTTTGGCAAAGGGGATCCGGTTAAATATCTGGCCGTTGAAATCCCAGAAGAAGTTTTGAACGAGCAGGAGGCTCGGATAATGGAAGCACTGGCATTTTTCAAACAGTGCAAAGACAAAGATGAATGGCCACAGAGAAAAAACACTTTCACTGACGACCATCTCAAAGCTCCATATTACCCAGTAAATCCATCGGCGATTCAAACGGAGTTCTACCAGTTTCAGCCGGATAATTTTTACCACTCTCAAGAATGAAAAAAGACAAAAAAGCGGCACTAGCAGCAGCGATGGCAAACATCGAGAAGGACTACGGGAAAGGATCTGTTATGATGCTCGGGAAAAACAAGCACATGACTGTAGAAACTGTGAGCTCTGGGTCCATATCGGTTGATCTCGCCCTTGGCGGTGGGTATCCGAAGGGCCGGATCATTGAGATTTTCGGGAACGAGAGCTCTGGCAAGACGACGCTTTGTCTGCACGCTGTGGCCGAGTTTCAGAAGGCGGGCGGTCAGGTTGCTTTTGTTGATGCAGAGCACGCACTTGATCCTGTCTACGCACGAAACCTCGGGGTAAATACTGACGACCTCGTGATCTCACAGCCAGACTGTGGAGAACAGGCACTCGAAATTGTCGAGGCCCTGGTTCGGTCCGGGAGCGTTGATCTTATTGTTGTTGATTCAGTTGCCGCACTCACACCTCGATCTGAAATTGAGGGCCTAATGGGAACGGCCCAGATGGGAATGCACGCCCGGCTCATGAGTCAGGCCTTGCGAAAACTCACGGCCATTTCTTCAAAGATGGGAACGACAATAATTTTCGTCAATCAAATTCGGATGAAGATTGGAGTTGTTTATGGAAGCCCTGAAGTAACAACCGGGGGGAACGCTTTGAAGTTCTATTCTTCGATCCGAATGGAAATAAGGAAAGGGAAAAAAATTGAAACTGGAACGAAGGAGGACAAGGAGTCGCACGGCTGTGAGGCATTAATAAAGATCGTAAAGAACAAAGTTGCTGCACCGTTCAAGTTCACATCGGTCGACATCATGTTCAATAAGGGGATCTCTAAAATGGGCGATCTGATCACGACTGCCGTGAAGATGGACATCGTGAAGCAGTCGGGGGCCTTTTTCAAGTTCGGGGATCTCACGCTCGGGCAAGGGAAATTGAGCTCGATTGAGTTCCTGGAGGACCCAGAAAATAAAGAGTTCGTTAAAAAAATAGAACGGCTCGTAATTGAAAAATCAAAAAAATAATTTTAAAACCCTTTGAGAGAGGGAATACAAATATGACAGATACTTGTGCTGATTGCGGTTGTAATGTGTACGGAGGGCATTGTACGAATTGCCACGAAGAAGTATTTATTGCTCAACAGTATTGCGAACTTGACGAGCCAGTCCCTGAATCTATTGCAAAAAAAGCGAGTTCATTCTCTCCATCAATGACAGAAAAAGAATTTTCTAACTCCTAACCCCACAGGAAAAATGAACTTTAACGAAAAGCTTTCGGAAATACACCAAAATGGAATAGACGCTCAAGAAGAAGCGAGAACCCAGCTAAAAGAATGTACACTTACCCCGGAACTATTTCTTGAACGACTTGAGGAAATACGAATAGAGGTAAGGAACAAGATCGCAGAATTGATAAAACAAAACAAATAGATCCTTTCGCTCTGCCCATTCTGGTGGGTGGGCAGTACGAAATGATTTGACTTCTCATTAAATCTCCTTTAATATCGAGAAAAATCCACCATGAAAAATAACATCACTTATTACCGCCACGAGGCAGACTCTCACAGGAACGGAAAGTTTAAGATGTTACGATTGAAGTTTGGCTGGGAAGGGGAGGGGAGGTTCTGGGCATTACACAATATCATTGCGGACTCGGACGAGTGTGTTTTGAATTTAGAGAAGAAGTTTGTGCGATCTGACGTTGCCACGGAGCTCGGGATGTCTTTTGAGGAGTTTGATGCGTTTATCAAGTATCTGGTCGAGGATTGCGAGTTATTGATTCTAACGTCTGCTGGTGTCACGACAAACGATGTTCAGGATGTTCTTTCGCAGGTAATGAAGAAACGAAAGAAAAATCAATCCGATTATCAGAAGCGAACGAGCGACCCGGCCCCAACGAAAAAGCCGCCGAAGGCCACGAAGTCATCAAAAAAGAAAGCTGGAAAGAAAAACCAGACGTCTGAATTTGACACCATGCTCGAGGAGTTTCAAAAAATGCGGAAGTCTATAAAAAAACCAATGACACCGTTGGCGGTCGATCGATTGTTGGCGAAGTTAGAAAAGCTTTCCTCGGACAAGGCTACGCAAATAAAAATAATGGATCAATCTATTTATCACTGCTGGCAGGACGTGTATGCGCTAAAGGTTGACGAGACTAGTGTGGATTGGAAGAGTTTGACTCTTGATCAGGCTCGGGAAATGATGAGAGACCAGAAGATGGCCGACAAACTTCTCGATAAAAACCCAGAACTTTACTTCAAAGCACAGCAATGAGTTATGAAAATGCGGAAGCGGCGCTACTGGGTTCTTTCTTGTTAGAGCCCACGATCATTAAAAACTTCAAAAAAATAAAAGCGGAGGATTTTGCAGTTGAGGCTCATTCGCATATTTTCACGGCAATGATGGAGATGGACTCGAACGACGAGGCGATTGACCTCACGCTTCTTGCCACAAAACTTCAGGAGAAAAAGTTACTTGAAGATGTTGGCGGTCCTGAATATCTGGCAGAGTTGATGAATGAAACCCCGCTCGCTACGCACGCTTTCCAGTATTCGCAGGCAGTGAAGCATCGGTCTTTATTGAGGGAGTTGAAAGTTGTCGGACAAAAAATGGGAGAAGTTGAGGGGAGCGCCCCGGAGATACTTGAACAATTGCGGGATCTTATGGGGGGAATAAAAGAAAAAATATCTTATTGGGATCCTGAAAAACAAGTTGTTGATGTGGATCCGATTGACCAGGAGAACACGATCCTAACGTGGGGAACGGATGAGCTGGACAAGACGATCTCTCCAATCGAACCGCATTACTTCATTGTTCTTACCGGGGAATCTGGATCCGGGAAGACGGCCTACACTTTCGATCTGGCTATAAAAAACTCACGCATTGGGAAGGTGCTTTTCATCTCTTTGGAAATGGGGAGCTCGGAAATCATCACACGGATTGCGATGAATCACGCCGGGATCTCAAAGGAGCAATGGCGGGACAAGCGGAAAATTTCAGAAGCCCAGAGGAATGTGTATAAAACAAAACGAGCGGAGCTCACATCTTTGGGGCAGTTGCATACGGTTGGATTGAACGATGCGAGTATCGAGGGAATTTGTCAGACAATTTTGAAGCACAAGCCGGTCCTGGCGATCGTGGACAATATGGATCTGATCGACAAGGACAAACAGGGCCGGGAGCAGCTGGAGCACGAGGCGATGGTTTCAAAGAAGTTTATGAATTTCACAAACCGCTACAAGATTCCGGTCATGCTGGTCCATCATCTAAAAAAAGGGAAGGAAGGAAAGGAACGGATGCGTGGCTTGAATGCCGTAAAGGGGAGCTCGAAGATTGTGCACGATGCCGATTCTGTGATCATGTGCCACAGGACGCTTTCAAAAACCGAGAGCCTTTCTGCTGAAGAAAAGTGCAAGTTCACTGTCATCGAACTAAAGGCTCGGACCTTTGGGGTCGGCGGTGTCAAAACTGTTTATTTTAATAGGGGGACCTTTGACGATGAGTATCTCGGTCCGAAACAACCAAGTTTTTAAAACAAAAAAATATGGATAAAGAATGCCCAGATTGCGGCTAGCGGCTAGTTGTCAGAAAGAACCGAGACGATGGTTCTAAATTCTGGGGCTGCATCTCATATCCCGAGTGTGATTACACCGAGGAATATGAAGGAGACGATCCAGAGGGATGGGACGAGCGAGAAGCTGAAATAAACCCCTGGAGATGAAACGAAATGGTCTTTCTCTTGACGGAAATACACGACGTCCTCGGGACATGGGGAGAAGTATGCCAAAAAAGAAAGAATGGAGGAGGATCTTTTTTGTGGCCGAGGACGATCTTGAGTTCACAAAAAGAAAGATGATGATGAAGGGCTGGACTTTTCATAGCGCCATTCGGAAGCATGGCTGGAAATATACGATGAAGTTCTGGCGGTGGATGCATGGGTAAGAAAAAAGCCCGATCGCTCGAGCTCTTTTCCCCCCTTAAGACCAACGTTCATCCCCATGAACAAATACATAGTATTCCAAAAAAACTTTTGACACAAGTTTAAATCTGATTTAATATCCTTGAGATGAACAACATCCCCACAAAACTAAAAACAGAAATATCTGACGACCCATTTTACAGGGTTTGTATTCATGAGCGATTTCGTGGAGTTGTAGGGACTGGTCGACTCACGCTTGAGCACGCAATTATTTATGGTGGCAAGCAGGTGCAGGAAAAATGGGCGATCGTCCCTTGCCGGTCGAGTTTCAATAATGATGTTTCCGGGGAAGAGAAAGAGTTTAATCGATACGTGGCAATTTGTAGGGCCAGTAGCTTGGATCTTGCCCGATATCCGAAGAGGGACTGGAATCAGGAGATTGAAAGGTTGCGGTGGCGGTTCGATGTTACTCCAGAACAAATCAGGGACTGGAAAAATTTTAAAATTGAAAAATGTTAATGAAAACAAAATGGAATCGGAGCATGGGATCAAAGCGTTCTGCCGGGATTAAAACCCCAAAGAACCAGAAGCCAGAAAAAGGCTACACAAATCCAGCGTGCGTTCAGGTTGTAGCTGACAAGGCGAGGGCTGATAGAGATGCCCGGGAGAAAAGGTTTAAAAAATCTAAAAAAGCAAAAAAATGAAACTCGTATTTCTCGACACCGAAACAACAGGGATTGATAATGCCCGCTTGATCCAGCTCTCATATCAGAAGTTTGGGGATGAAATTAAAACCGATCCATACAATCCCGGTGTGCCGATTGAGTTTGGTGCAATGGGGACGCATCACATCACGCAGGCGATGGTAGACAAACAAAAGCCTTTTAAGGGCTCGGAGGATTCAAAAACTTTGCAGGAGCTTTTGGATGGGAATGTTCTTGTCGCACACAACTCAAAATTTGATATGGCCGTTTTGAAAGAGGAGGGGGTCAATACAAAGTGGAACATCTGCACAATGCGAATTGCGAAAAAATATTTTGACATCGATTCGTATAAGCTGCAGGCTCTCCGGTATTTCTTCCATCTTGACTTGAGTCTTGATGAGGCGAAGCCACACGACGCAGAGGGGGACGTGATCGTTCTCGTGAAGGTTTTTGAACAGCTTATGGATAAGGTTGGCCACGAAGCTGGGCTTTCGGATCCTGCTGAAATTTTGAAGGAAATGGTAAAAATCACAAACGGCCCGATTGAAATCAGGAAGTTCCTTTTCGGGAAACATCGGGGCGAGACTTTTGAAGAAGTGGCCAAAAAAGACAAATCCTATCTTCAGTGGCTTTTGAAGCAGCAAACCGGCGACGATGCCGACCAGGATATTATTTTTACTTGTAACAAATTTTTAAAATGAAATTGTCAGAATTGAAACCGAATCCAAAAAATCCACGAAGCATAACAAAGCCTCAGGTGGAGAAGCTGAAAGCGTCCATTAAGAAGTTTCCAAAGATGATGGAGCTTCGCCCGATTGTTCACGACAAGGATGGGATTGTTCTCGGTGGAAATATGCGACTGCGGGCTCTTGGCGAGCTCGGGTATGATGAATTGCCGGAGAACTGGACAAAACTTGCGGACGATCTCTCGGAAGACGAGAAGCGGGAATTCATAATCAAGGATAACGTTGGCTTTGGGTCGTGGGACTTTGAAGAGTTGGCCAACGAGTACTCAATCGAAGAGCTCGAGGCCTGGGGTATGGAAAAGGTTGTTTTTGAAGAGCCAGAACCAGAGGCTGGGGATACGGACCCGGATGACATTCCTGCAAAGCCTGAAAAACCAACAGTAAAGCGAGGGGATGTTTACCAGCTCGGGGATCACAAACTGATGTGCGGAAACAGCACGGTTGTTGCTGACATCGAGAAACTAATGAAGGGGGAGCTTGCGGACGCAATGTGGACAGACCCGCCTTATAATGTAGATTATGAATCCAGCGATGGATCTAAAATCAAAAATGATAATATGGCCAATGCGCAATTCCGTGAATTTCTCCTGGACTCTTTCTCTTGTGCGTTTTCGTGCATGAAGGAGGGGGCTCCACTTTATGTGTCTCATGCAGACACGGAGGGGTACAATTTTCGTGGGGCTTTCATCGATGCTGGATTCAAATTGTCCGGGTGTTTGATTTGGAAAAAAACATCACTCGTGCTCGGGCGGTCTGACTACCAATGGCAACACGAACCAATCCTTTATGGTTGGAAGCCTGGATCGAAGCACCAGTGGTTTGGCGGTCGAAATAAGACAACAGCCTTTGAGACATCTTCTAACCCATTACAGGTTTTGGAGGATGGTTCTATTACGGTTACTGTCGGATTTGAAACAATAAAAATTTCCGGGGAATCGTTGAAAATCAATGAGGTAGAGACCGCTGTCATTTATCACGAGAAACAGAAAAAGAACGCAGACCATCCAACGATGAAGCCGGTTTCTCTTATTGGTAAAATGCTCAGAAACAGTACGCAGAAGGGAGACATTGTTCTCGATCTATTTGGGGGCTCGGGGTCCACGATGATTTCGTGCGAACAATTGAAGCGAAAATGTTACATGATTGAGCTCGACGAGAAATACTGCGACGTGATTATTCGTCGATGGGAGGAGTTCACTGGAAAAAAAGCAAAAAAATTATGAAGTATTTATTTTACCTGGCCACACCTCTTTTGCTCGTTTCTGGAATTCCACAGACGATTCAACTTTTGCAAACGCACAGCAGTGGTGACATTTCAATTTTGACCTATGCGCTGACGGCCACGGCGATCGGTATTCTTTTAGCAAATTCCATCTACGAAAAAGCCAGGCCCTTGATCTGGGCGAATGGAACATCTTTCTGTATGGTGAGTTTGAATTTATTTTTAATTATTTTATACCATGTTTAAGACAGCTGAATCGGTCACGCCTATGCATCCTGATAAATTGTGCGACAGGATCTCGGACGCAATTCTTGACAAATGCTTACGACAGGATCCTCTCTCTCGGGTTGCTGTGGAAACAATGGGAGGGCACGGAATCATCACAGTTACCGGGGAGGTAACGACAAATGCCTTTTTCGACGCTCGGGCCATTGTGGAGCGAATCGCCCCAGGGAATGGGGTACAAATCAATATTGTCAAACAATCGCCGGACATCGCAAACGGTGTCGATACAGGCGGTGCAGGGGATCAGGGGATCATGGTCGGTTACGCTTGCCGTGACAACGACGACTTTATCCCGCAGGAACAATATCTCGCTCGGAGTCTTTGTATGTACCTTTATCAAGAATTTCCTGCAGACGGGAAAACGCAAATCACGCTTGATGATGATGGAAGAATCCACACGATTATTGCGAGCTTCTGCGGTGTGAAAAAAGAGGATATCTCAAAACAAATTTGCAATTGGCTAGATGCAGAAGGGCTCATATCTGACGGGCAGCAAATAGTCACACACGCCAACCCATCGGGCGATTGGAATCAGGGAGGCTTTGAAGCTGACACTGGTGTTACTGGTCGGAAGCTGGTTGTCGACAACTACGGTCCACAAATCCCACTGGGGGGCGGAGCGTTCTCGGGGAAGGATAGCTCGAAGGTCGACCGCTCTGGAGCATACAAGGCTCGACAAATGGCTGTTCAGCTTTTGAAAGAGAAACGGTGTGACCGATGTATTGTGCATATTGCCTACGCTATCGGAGTTGCATTGCCCGTAATGGTCACGGCGCACTATCTTTGGGATGGCGAAGAGCACGCTTGCGTTGAGAATTTTTCCCCAACAAAAGATTTGACCCCTCTGGCAATAATTGAAGACCTCGGGCTACGGAACCCAATCTTTGAGGAAACTGCAGAATGGGGGCATTTCGGAAATAACTTTAATTGGGACAAATGAATCCAATCAAAACTAAAAACGGCAAGGAGCTGAAAACCGACGACTTGAAATCGCCTCGGAAGAGAATTGAAAAGTTCAGAAAGTGGGAGAGAATGTCCACACGAACGGTTGATGCAAAGACGAAGAAGCTCAATCACCTGTTTAATTTTTACGAGGCACAGGACGTTGAGTACTTTCGTTCGGTCTGTACGTCGGAGGAGTGGAGGCTTTTCAACCTCGAAACAAAATCAGTTACTAAAAAAACAAAATCAGATGTCTGAAAAATTACCGGTACCGGGATGTCATATTGGCGATTGCGTTGTCTTTGACTTCGAGGATGCTCGCTTTATGATTAAGATTGCTTTTGCTGCGCTCCGGGACGGTGCGTGGGTTTATTATCCAACAATCCCTGAAGATGAAACCATCGGGGGGGTAATGGAGAACGAGATTGCCTATAAACATAATCCACCACAAAGATGAAAGAAATCTGCATTTGCGCCGCCGTTGTAACTGGGGATGGAATCCTTGTCAGGGGACATCGGCACGTTGATTGCTTGGTGGCAATTCGACGAATGGGTAAAAAAGAGGCCACTTCTCAAGGAGGAAGGCAGCAGGGATTCGTTACATCAATCAATCGATATGTGACCCGAGAAGAAGCATTGGAAATACAGAAAGAGGCGGGAATTGTTTCTGCCGACGAAATACATGGGTACACCGTTAATCCCAAAGCAACAGGACTTTTTAGTGAAGATTTATATATTGAATAATAAAATGGGAGAAAAAAACGCCGTCAATCATCCTGATCACTACCAATCCAATTCTGGAATTGAGGTCATCGACGTTATAGAAGCGTTCAGTCTATCATTCGCCCTCGGGAACGTTATAAAATACGTTTTACGGTCCCGGAATAAAGGGAAATTGATACAGGACCTGAAGAAGGCAAAATGGTACTTAGAGCGAGAAATTATTAATTTAGAAAAATGTGTCAAGAAATAAAAATACCACCGGCTCGGAGGCAGTTGCCATACACTCCTGAAGGGATTGAAATCCGATACACGAATATTGGGAACGAACACATGAGACGTGCTCGGGCAGTTGCACACGCACAGTCTTTGGATAAGAAGCATAAAACAGTGGCCGTGATAGTGTCGGGAGAGAGATTCCCAGTTCATATTGTTGGGGCAAATGGATCGTGGGTTCATCGGCTCGGGTGTCTGCGGAAATTATTTAAAGTGGAGACAGGGAAGAAGTATTGGATGTGTAGAGGGTGTCAGCCACACAATCACGCAGAGCAAAAGGCGATACGAAAAGCCGAAAAATACGACATAAGCCTTGAGGGCGCATCGTTGTATCTTTGGGGTCATTGGTGGGCTTGTAAGAGCTGCTGTGACCAAATGCGAAGGGTTGGCATAACAACCCTTTATCTTGAGGAGGGCTCGGACGGTGTAAAACAACTTTCAAATGAAAAAAAATAGAAAACGAATCGGGACCCTCGGGACATTAATTGTGCGCTTGAAACGCATGCAATTCTTTAAGGGTTTCAGACGTCTGAAAAAAAACAGGTATTCAGAAGACGATCCCTGTCCTACGGTTGTTGATCATGAGCCTGTTTGGGATGGCTGTGGGTATTCTTGTGCACACTGTGGAGCAATGTTTGAGATAACTAAAAATTTAACCGGAAAACCAATGATGGAGGCAAAGGAATCAAAAGAAACTTTTTCGGACAAGGCTGTTCCATTTATGATCTCAATTTGTATAGTACTTATTGGGCTTGCTCTTTATTTAGGATAAAATAAACCCTCAGAAAAATGAATGAATACTTAGCCGGTTGCAAACTTGAAAAAATGCAGGCAGTCTATCTGAAAGATGGGATGCTGTATCCATGTGCCCCAACTCCGGAGCAAGAAAAAGAACTTGCCTCGGCCCCGGGAGCGATGAATAGAGAGGGGGCGATAAAAAAAATGGAAGAGATACGTGAATGGGTAATGGCAGAGCAGAGAAGTTGTGGAGATGTCTATGGGAAGATGCACGAACTGTTTGATGAAAAAAACCCGATCGAGTATGGGTTTTTCAAGAATCTTTGTACCGGTCACGAGCTTTTTCTTTATGAACATTAAAAATGAACAGAGAACAAATGGCCGCTTTTAAGAGGACACGTGGAAAGCGTGTAAGGAATAAATACTAGAAGGCCTTGATGGATCGTCAGTTGGAACTTTTCAATTCAAAGCCTCGGGAAAATACAAAGGAATCTGTAGGGAAAATCGTAACAGCAAATTAAAAGATGCCAGCTAAAAAATACAACGAAGCCGAAATGTGGAAATCGTTCTTGGAGAGCGACCACTTGTCTGTTTTGCCCTGGGCGAGACAGTTCGGGTACACTACGGTCGAAGACCCCAAGAAGGTTATTCGCCAAGTTGAAAAAATTACGAAGGGCTGGGCAGACAAAAAACGTGCGTTCCTGGAGAAAGCAATTGTAAAATTTGAGGCGGAGTTTCAAACGACAATGGAGAAGAATTGGAAGGCTGCCCTGAAAAATGCATCCCAGGCGGAGGCGAAAATAATTAATGATTTCTCTCGGGATATTGGGAATGGGATAATTCCTGAAGGAACAAAAGCTTTGGAGCGGGTGTTCAAAATGTTTCGGTTGGTACTTGGCAAGTCGACCAATAACAATCAGAATACAAACGCCAATTTCAACGTTCCACTTTCTGCGGAGGAAACAAAGGAAATCGCAGACGTAATAAATCAAAACAATGCCTTTTATAAGAGACCGGGATTGGAGACTATTGAACAAGAAGGAGACGAGGATTGAGCTGTGCCGCAACAGTTTCAAGCATTTCTTTTTCTGGTATTTTTCGAAGTATATGCACCACGCATCGCCCTTGTTTCATTATCAGATGTTCCAGGACTGCAATTTTAAAGGGTTTCAGTTCCTGGTGTGGATCATGTTCAGGGACTCTGCTAAAACGGCCATTGCTCGGGCCCTGGTTGTCTGGTGGATTGTGTATGAGAAGAAGCACAACATCGGGTGGGTTGGAGAGGTTTTGAAGAAGGCGGCCAAGAATGCCAGGGCCATTGCAAACGAACTGCAGGCCAATAAAAAGATTATTTCTGATTTTGGCCAACTGTACTACGAGGACACGACGGCTGTCACGACGAAGCAGTCACGGCCGAAAGTGATTACCGATTTCAAATGCGAGAACGGTGTTTTCTTTCGGGCACTGTCGACGCAGGTTTCGACCCGGGGGGAGTTGGAGAGCGAGTGGAGGCCGGATGCGTACATCCTGGACGATTTCGAGAACGACAAAACAAAGGGGTCTTTCCTGAAAACACGATCTGTTATTAATTTTATGGAAGAGACGATTGCTGGGGCCTCGGCTGATTGCTGTTTTCTGTTTCTTTGTAATTTTATCACGAAGTACGGGAGTGTGGCCTATCTAAAAAAGAAGGCTCACAAAAATGCGAACTGGCTTGTCAGGATTGTTCGGCTTATAGAGAATGGAAAAATCACATGGCCGTCAAAGTATGTAAAAACCAAGGCGGAGGCTGCTGTGATCAATGAGGATTGCCCGAATAAGAAAATGGTCAAAAGTATTGAGCAGATGATTGAGGACATGGGGTCGGCACGGTTCGATCAAGAGAACCAACACATCCCTGACTCAGAAGGGGGCGGGATGATTCGTGAGGAATGGCTGACGAATGGCCGGGCGAGTTATTCGAAGGACACGCTGCTAATGGACGACAAAGAAGAAAACTTCTTTTGGGAGACTGATGATGGGACGGTAAAGGGCACGGTGTTCACTGCCGTCGACCCAGCCATCTCCAAGAAGGAAAGTTCGGACGATAGGTCGATTGTCACGATCGCTCGATTCATCGTTCCCGGAACAACTCCAAAAAAGAAATTCTACCTCGTGTTTGAGTCAAAGGCCGGGAAGTGGGGAACGGATGATTTTGCCAGAAAACTAAAGGACACGCAGGACAAATTTAACCCTCGGAAAACGGCCGTTGAAAATGTAGGGGTCCAGGAGGCCTTCAGAGACCTTTTTGCTATGTATGGGATAAGTACGCAGGCAATCAATCCAGACGGCGACAAGGTGCGCCGTATGAGCCGAAACGTTGCGGACCTTGAGTTTGGCCGTGTTTTATTCCCGGATGACGGATCGTGTGACGATTTGAAGCACGAGCTGATTGACTTTACCGGGGAGGACGGGAAGCCCGACAATCGTGTTGATGCTTTCAATTATGCGATGCAGCTTGCGAAGGCTGGGAGGGATACGGGTTACAAGAACACGGAGGACGGTGGAACAGAGACGGGTGGTGTTATGGGGGAAAATTTTTAAAAGTTGACCAAAAATAAAAACTAATCCACAATAAGTGCAATGGGAAAAGAAATAGGTTGGTCCGGTACCGAGATATTCTCAGGCCTCATTAACGAGGACTATAATGCAAAACTAGAGTTCCCTCAGTCGCTCGAGGTTTTTGACCAAATGCGGAAAGGGGACGGAACAGTTGCTGCGGCATTGAAGGCTGTAAAATTGTTGATCCTGAATGGGAACTATTTTGTGTCTCCAGCGAGTGAAGATGAAAAGGATATTCAGATAGCTGAATTTGTGGAGACTCAATTTTTCAGACGGTTGGTCTGGTCAAAGTTTTTGGCCGGTGTTCTTTTGTCGTTTGATTTCGGGTTTATGGTTTTCGAGAAGGTTTTTGAAAAAGACGGCGATCGGATTTATTACAAGAGAATGGCAGAGCGGTTGCCGAAGAGTATTGAGAACTGGCTGACAAGTGCTGAATACATGGCGGATCCAAATCATCCAGGGATTGAGCAAAATGTCATGAGCGACATCGGGAATAAAAACAATAATCATAATGTGAAGATTGCCGGATCTAAGTTGTTTCGGTACACGCTTGACCAGGAGGGGGACAATTACAACGGTGTGAGTTTATTACGGCCAGCGTACAAGCACTGGTTCATGAAGGAGAAAGCGTACAAGATTCAATTGCTCGCCTCGGAACGGAACGGTGTAGGGTTGCCAGTTGCACGGCACACAGAGGACACCGAAATCAGGGAAGCTGAAAGCCAGGAGATCAAGGACACGCTGAAAGGAATGCGTGCGAACGAGAAGGCTTTCATGATTGAGCCATATGGATGGGAGTTCCGGTTGGAATCTCCAAACTCGCAGTATAATTTCGAGCCTCAAATTTTGCACCACGATCGTCAAATCGCAAAGACTGTTTTGGCGCAGTTCTTGGAGCTCGGGGTTACGAAGGGGGCGCTCTCTCAAAGTGAATCAGATCAAAACCTTTTCTTGAAATCAGTCATGGCCCACATCACGGCCATTCTTGAAAAAATAAACCGGGAGCTTGTCACGGAAATCGTTATGATGAATTTCGACAACGTGGAGGCTTTCCCTCATATTGAAGTTGCTGCGGTTGAGCGTGACGACATGGCCATTCTTTCTGGGGCTATACAGAAGTTTGTACAAGCCGGGATTATCACTCCTGACGGAGAGATTGAGAATGTGATCCGAAAGAAATTTAAACTCCCGGAGATTGAACTCGTGGAAGACGAGAACGGGAACATGGTAAATCCAAACAAGAAAAGCCAGCCGGCCCCAACTCCCGCACCGAAGAAAAGCGAGGACGAGGCATCGGAAGACGACGAGGATGAAGCTGACAAAAAAAAGAAGGCTGAAAAAAAAAAGTTTAATCTGAGTGATGGCACCGAGTTCAAACCATTTCGGCCACTGACACTCGCCGAGGAGAAAATGGACATCCCGGCGATCGTTAATTTTTTCAATGTGTTTTCTCTGAAAATCCAAAAGGACGCAGAGAAGTTTTCGAAGAAACTTGAGAAGCAGTTGATCGCAGACACCCGGGTGTTTTTGAAAACAGGGAAATTCCCGCCATTGCCAAACGAATTAACGGAGGAACGTCGGAAGGTGATCAAGGTTCTCCAGGACGACTTGCTCAAGTCTTTTGATTTCGGTAAAACGCAGGCCGCTCGGGAGCTTGATGAAAAAGGACGTGTTAAAACGCCCCCAGAGGCTCGAATCGTAGCCGAGACGACTGCTAGTGGCTTTGTGAATAAACAAACGTCTGACATGGTCAATGAGACGAAGCTGACGGCATCCTCTGGGAAAGCAAAGGGGGATTCAAGTGCTGCTATCGTTGCTGCGGTTGCGGTTGGTCTTACTGGTATCTGGGAACGGCAGAACAAATTGTTCGGGACCACGACGAATACTGGAATGTTCAACCAGGGGCTTGTCGAAACGTTCAAAGTTCTGAAGAAGTCGATTTCCCGGTTTCAGTTCTCTGCGATCCTGGACGAGAAGACGAGCAATATTTGTCTTTCTCTCGATGGCCGGGTTACAAAAACTTTGAAGGAGATGCCGATTCCACCGATCCACGCAAATTGTCGTTCTCGGGTAGTGGCCGTTTCTACTGAGCAAACAGAGCAGCCGGCAATCAATCCCCCGCCTAAGAGCGTGACGGACAAAATCAGTTCGAACCCTTTTAAAACGGTCCAGCCGAAAAAGCCCACGAATGTAAAAGGACCAGCGAAGGATGTAATCGATGGTAAGTGATTTTTTGTGCTCTCGGTAGTTTATGAATTTGTCTGCCGAGAACTTAGAAAATAATTGACACGACACAGTTGTCTGGTTTAGACTTTCAGCGCAATGAAAAACAAAACACTTAAATTGATGGCTTTGGCCATCGAACAAGAAGAGGGAAAGTGGCAGCAGATACTGCGCACGATTAATGCGAGTAATCATTGGCGAGGTGTGAAGGTTACGAAATCCGACCTCGAGGAGATGATAAAAAATTTCGATGCCAATGTTTTAAAACAAAAGAAACAGGAGTTGCAAGTCAACTACAGCCATCAGGCTGGGAAGGAGGCAGCGGGTTGGATCACAGCTTTGCGAATCAATGGACGATTCCTTGAGGCGCAGATTCGATGGACCCCGGTTGCTATGGAAAAAATTGAAAACGAAGAGTTCCGTTATTTTTCTGCCGAGTTCGCACCCTCTTGGCAGGACGTTGAAACAGAGGAGGTGCGTACAAATGTGTTACTTGGAGCTGCGCTCACCAATATACCCTTTGTCCCCGGGATGAAACCTGTGGCACTTAGCGATATTGAACCGAATGCAGACAAGAGTATTTTTCTATTTACTAACCATTTACAAAAAATGGACTTATTCAAAAAGTTGCTTTCAGATTTGCAGGGGAACAAACAAGTTTCTCTCGCCGAGTCATCAATTTTGCGAAACCAATTTGAAGCCCTAGAAGCGGATGCTCGACAAGAGTTTGAGGCCGGTGTTAACGCAGTGGAAACACTTGCGAAAGAAAACGATGCCAAAGCTACAAAACTTGCGGAGGATTCCAAAGCTGCGGTTACGAAATTGACAGAAGAACTTGCAACTGCCACAGCGGCGCTTGCAGAAAAAGAAGAAGGGGGAGACGCACGAGTTACAAAACTTGCTGCTGATCTCAAGGAGGCGCAAAAGGCTGCCTCAAATTTTCAGTCTGAGTTGGATCAAGTGAAGCTCGAACGTCGAACTGAAGTTGTCACAGCGAAGGTTGAAGAATTGTCTAAGGCAGGAAAGATTTTGCCAAAAGACGCAAAGGCTACTGTCGAACTTGCCCTAGCGCAAGGAAACGTTGAGAAGCAAGATGCTTTCTTGACCTATCTCGACAATATGCCGGTTAAAGTTGATTTTTCTGAACAAGGAAGCTCTACGGCTGCTGAAGCCGGGGAAGATGCCAAGATCAAAAAAATTAACGAACTCGCACAGGCTGAATTTGATAAACCTGGAAACAGTGTTTCACTTGCTGACTTGCGTGCAAAGTTTACTCGTGAATTGTCCGATTAAATTTTTTTCTATTCCTTAAAAACACTCTATTATGGCTGATATTTCAACAGCCCCGATTACAGGAGATATAAAAACCCAGACTGTTCGGATTGATTCCGACCTATCTGACAAGGAGTATTACGCAGTTGATTTCGATGGAACAGATCGAAACGTTGTGAATCTCGTTGCAGATGGAGACACTCAAGGATTTATTCTCATCACTGCTGGAGACGGAAGTTCAACACCTACGACTGGTGTAATCGTTCTTTCTGGTCCAACAAAAGCAAAAATTGTCGGCACGGTTGCCGCAGGTGATCCTTTGCGACCATCAACTGGTGGAGCATTGATCAAAAATGTTACTGACACAAAGTACAATTGTGCTACTGCCCTCGAAGCAGGTGTTACCGGTGACGTTATTCGTGTTATGGCCAATCAAGGAACCTTGGCTGGTTAATCTTTTCTATTTTTTAAAAAACAATTTATTATGCCTTTTCCAACACTCGGATCTGGTAGAGTAGACAAACAGCTCTCGAATATCTCATTGGCTATCACTAATGAAGAGTTCATCCACGACAAAATCTTTCCTGTTATTCCAAACTTGAAAGAAGAAAGCGGAAAAATTGGACAATTCGACGACGCTGCACATCTACGTATCTACGAATCAATACGTGCAATTGGCGATCGTGGTCAGCACATTATTGAATACAAACAAACGAACAGTTTGACTTATCAAATTGAATTTCACGATCTTGAGAAATATCTCGACGATCGAATTGTGGAGCAATTTGAGAAACCTTTTGACGCTCGAAACGATGCGTTAGCGGTTCTTGAATCTTCACGAAACTTGGAGATGGAGACAGGGTTAGCCACAACTTTGGCAGATGCCACAATTTTGACAGCCACTTCGACTCCATCAACTCTTTGGGATGATCCACTTTCAGATCCTCTCGGAGACATGGAAACAGCAGCAGAAGCTGTGCGGCTTGCGATCGGTCGACGACCGAACAAATGCTGGACAAATTCTCCGGTTATTTCTGTATTGAAAACACACCCTCAATTTGTTGCAAAACTTACTGGAGGTGGAAAACTTTCTGTTCTCAATGAAGCGAAAGTGATTGAGATCATTAAGGAGCACCTCAATGTTGAGGCTGTTCACGTAGGGAAAGCAATCAAGGCCACATCGCTCGAAGGACAAACTCTCACAAAGGGTGAGGTATGGTCTGACGACTTCGGTCTTTATTACGCTCCAAACAAAGGATCACTTCACACTCCATCATTCGGATACCGATTTGAAATGGCCGGGAAAAACAAACGGGTTTCAAAACGACGAGAACCGATTGGAGATGTAGGAGATCTTATCCGGCTCGATTGGGCTTTTCAGGATAAACTCCTGATGCCCACAACGGCCGCTTACTTGCTTGATCAAGTGATTACGTAATTCTTAAACCCATTTCAGATGTATCTTGAAAAACATTATCGGGCTACGATTGCGACCACTGTCTTGCGAGAGATTGGGCACGTAGAAACAATCAATTCACAATCCATTCGAGTGATCGAGCGGGATGCGAATAACGATGTTATTGCGTGTTCAGGAACAGTATCAAAACCAACTGACGGAGGGACTGGCTACGCTGTGGGGTGTGAATACATCGACACAAATGCGGCAGCCGGGGCACAAATCTACCGAAATGAGGGAACAAATACGGTTTGTTCTTTCCAACTGGCCGGAAGTGCTGCAAACCTTATCGACGGTGTCACTGCCGGTGACGGTATTGACGGAGGAGGAACTGAGGGGACCGTTTCGGTTGCCGTTGACGTTTCCGACCTGGTTGGTAATGGTATCGAAGACGATGGATCAAACAATTTCAGAATTAATGAAGGTTTCATTCAATACGCTGAGATTGATCTTACTGAAGCGAATATTCTTGCTATGAATGGGGCACCTGTCGAGGTTGTCGCAGGACAAGCAGGAAAGGTTGTTGAGTTTCTCGGCGCTGCGCTCTTTTGTGACTTCGACACCGCTGCCTATACGGACGGTGGAGATGTTTCAATCATTGAAGAGGACGGTTCTGATGTTTCGACGGTTGCGGCCGCAGCTGATTCTTTCGGCTCTGCAACTGATGAGTCAAACATTTTGAAACCACTAGCAGCTTCTTATCAGCCAGTACCTGGGAAGGGATTGATGATCACCAATGGAACTGGTGCATTTACAGATCCTGGAACGGCTGCCGGTGTTGGTAGGGTCAAGGTTGCTTACCGAGTTCACACGACTGGTCTGTAAGATTTTGTCGCAATTTGAAAGTAGTGCAGGTCCTCGGGCTTGCACTATTTTTTTTTGTGAGTAATATTAAATCGTATTTCATATTTTCTAATTTCATTCTCATGAAAAAAGCATTTCTCGGCGGCAAAAAAACAACAAAGCCCGCTAAAAAAGGAAAGGACATTTTGAAGATGTCAAAGAAGGAGCTCGCAGCAAAAGCGAAAGAGCTTGACCAAACTCGGGACGAAGAAAAGCTCGGACGAGTTTCTGACAAAGTTCCTGGAGCAGATTCTGCGAAGGGTTGTTTTGTTCGGAATGTTATGCACAAGTGTGCTAATGGTACACGCACAACATTTAAGATCGGCGAAAAATTGGACCCGAAGCATCCAGACTTTGATGTTCTTAAGAAACACCTCGCCTAATGGCACTAGAGACATTCACTACCGTTGAATTGACTCGTATTGAGGGAGGTTGGCAAAACAACGCCTTGATAACGGATGCCATACTTCAGCCGAATGTCGACAGCGCAAATGCAGAAATTGAATCGTGTGTAGGGGTGCGCTACGTCGTGCCCCTAAGCTCGAATACAAATTATTCGGGCTCCTATGCGGAAAACCTATTAAAAGAGCTTGCGACGCAACTGGCGGCCTCTGAGACGCAACTCCAAGAGTACGAAGGACAGGGCGGTTCTCTTATGCGGATGCATCAGAACCGTGTTGATCATATTCGTGGAAAATTGCAGGATCTGAAATCTGGGAAAATCCCGCTTTATGATACGGCCGGTGTTGAGCTCGCATTGAAGGAGGCAGCGTTGAGTGCCGTTACCGGGTTCCCGAAAAATTCAGACATGACGGACCCAGATGAGCCGACAACGGTTGAGCCGATTGCAATCATGAACGAAAAGTTTTAGAGTTCAGTTGATGGCTGGCCAATTTATCAGTATCGACATTGAAGGGGAGAAGCAGTTGGCTGCTGGTTTTTTGCGTGTAGAGCGTGGGTTTGAAAGTTTCCGGGATCCTCTCACAAAATCTGATTCTTTATTGCGCCGTGCGATCGACACGAACTTTTCACAATCTGGACGGGAGCTCGGGAAGGCCTGGAAGCCCCTTGCTGAATCCACAGTAAAACAAAAAGGAAACTCGACAATTCTGCATCGGACTGGGCGAATGCGAAAGGCTTTTGACAGTGAAGTAACGAAGGAACACTTGATCATAAAAAACACGGCCGGGTATTTTCCTTTTCATCAAAGCAACAAGCCACGGACAGGGAGGCTGCCCCGCCGTATAATGCTGCGGATTGACAGGAAGCGCCGAGATGAAATCATCAGAATTTTCACGGCTTACAATCATCAGGTTGCAAAAGAATTTTAGCGTGATATTATTTGTGCGATGGACAGATTGATTGATCGCATCGTCGCACTACTTGAGGCGAACGTAAAAACTCCCCGGGGAATCAAAGCGGTTTACAAGGGAGATATTTTCTTGATTCCGAAGTCGAGCATCCCGGCGATTATGGTTTCGCCGAACCGAACAGAAGTAAGAACGGCCCAGAATACGCAGGATTTTAATGTTTTCACTATCGACATCACGGTTGTCCTGGACGCTCGGGATTATTTCAATACATCACCGACAGAGTTCACGGGGCTTTTTACAGCGGCCTTGATAATGGAGGAACGTGTATCCGGGACATCAAACAAACCAAAATCTGACACGATCCTGCACACAATCCGATCTCTTTTTGACGACGATTCAGATTACTCTTTGAAGGCCGATTGTCAGATAGATTATTTATTCAGCGATCAGCGTGAGTTCCCAACAGTAGAGGGAAATATGCAGATCCAGGTTCATTCTAAAGTTTACACCCGATAAAATGGAACAAATGGTTCAGTCTCGGCCCCCAGAAAAAAAGTTGTGGAAAATGGAAGACGGAAGTAGAATTGAAGCAGAAACTTTTAAAGAAGCTCTAAAAATTTATAACTCTCTAAATGAAAAAATTTAGTTTTATCGCTCTCGGCTTGGTTGCTCTCGGACTCGTTTTCTTTGCTGCACACGCTGCAGTAACGAAGACCTTTGTCAGTTCCGGTGGCGAAAAATCCACTTATACTTACGCTCTCACAGCGAACCTGGACACGTCAGGGATTCATGATATTTCCGGGGCTTCGTGGGTAGGGATAAGTTCAAAGGGGATCACAGCAGATACAATCAGTGTTCAAGTTTCAGTTCTCCCGGCCCCAACTGCGGCCGCAGAATGGTTTACATTGACGGATAATTCCGGGGTCAATCCATTTGCTGCTGACAATAATCTCTGGCAACAGAGCGTGGTAGGGATGAGAGCATTGAGATTTGTCCGGGCCGGTGCGGCTGACGGAACCATTACAATGCAACTCACTCTCAAAAAATGAAAAAACTTTTAATAATCGCTTTCGGGACTCTGATGTGTGGGATGGCCTTTGCGGGGGTTGGCCCATTCAAGGCATCTGAATACGCAAACAAGGCGGATGATATTTTGAAGCGGAATGCTTCAGGAGAAATCACATCCACAACTTCTACTGATACGCTCGGGAGTTCGAGCGATCGATGGGATAAAATTTGGGCCGATGATATCGACACAACGGTTGCAACGATTGGTGGGCTTTCATCTGGTTCTGTTACGATTGATGTAACGGACGCAGAGGCTTTTCTTGTTAGAAAGGCAGGAGATACCGGAGACGTTTTTACGGTCGACACAGTGGGATCACAGGTCAAATACCTCTCGACAGGGGTTTTTGGTGCGGCAGCAACACCGACTCTTTCTTTTGGAGATGGAGATACGGGATTCTATGAAAGTGCTGATGATAACTTAATAATTTCCATCGGAGGGGCTTCAAGATATGAATTTACTAATACTATTTTTCAAAGCACTGGCTCACATTGGGGTTTAAACAGGGTAACTCCTACTAATACAGCTCCTACTCTTTTACCAGCAAAGGGAGATAGCGACACGGGGATTGGAGAAAATGTGGGAGACCAACTCTCTTTGATTGCAGGAGCAAAAGAAATGCTTCGTCTTTCTGAAACGGGAACGGCGACAACCGACCAAATAATTATCGCACCTGCTGGGATTATCGGTACTACAACTACTCCTGCTTTAGCCTTTGGAGATGGGGATTCAGGATTTTATGAAAGTGCTGATGATGAGTTTAACCTGTCTATCGGTGGGACGGCATTATTTCAAGCACAGACGAATGGTATAATTTTTACGACTGGGTCTTTTCGAGCACAAATCAGAAACGTGAACCCGACTGCGACCTCCCCTGCATACGCTTTTTCAGCAGACACAGACACTGGAATTGGACGAGCGGACGCTGACCAACTCTCTTTGATTGCAGGAGGGAAAGAAATGCTCCGACTTGTAGAGACAGGTACTGCTACAACCGACCAAATAATTATTGCACCTGCGGGGATCATAGGAACAGTAGCCACTCCAGCGTTAGCGTTCGGAGATGGGGATACTGGATTTTGGGAAAACTCTGACGATAGCCTAAGTTTTTCTCTTGCAGGAGTTCAAAAATGGGTATGGGAAACTGATGGAGACTTCAAATCA
>Ga0233437_1001670_pt1 | contig 38912 bp, 33 predicted proteins | sample SI_122_August201_FD_182714 | JGI IMG/M metagenome (GOLD analysis project Ga0233437, IMG submission 182714) | Seawater microbial communities from Saanich Inlet, British Columbia, Canada - SI_122_August2016_200_MG | ecosystem: Environmental > Aquatic > Marine > Inlet | place: Canada: British... | reverse complement strand
CCGGTGCAACAACTAATCCGCCAGGATGGACGGATAGATGACGGGGCAGCTTCAGGATGGCTTCGGCATCCGCGAATATCTGACCATACTTCTCCCCTGGATAAAGTTCGCGCAAGGAAGCAAAAGGCGAGATAGGCTGCCCGTCTTCATCTTGCTCCTGCCTGCGTGCCCAGAAGGAGTGGGGCAGATTTTTCACCATTTCCCGTACCTGCTTGGACTCTAAGCCATAGGCTTTAGCAACTTCGCCCAACGCCGAGCGTGGGCGGAAGCGGTTGATCGTTCCTACCATCGCCACCTGCTCCTCGCCATATTTTTCAAATACATGCCGGATAACGCTATCTCTGCGCAAAGAGCATAGATCGGTATCAATATCCGGAGGGGTCTGGCGGGCAGGGTTGAGAAAACGCTCAAAATACAGGTTCAGGCGCAGCGGGTCCGGGCTGGTGATCCCCAGGCAGTGTGCGACCAGCGATGAAGCTGCAGAGCCGCGCGATGAGTAGGGCACACCGGTCTCACGGGCGAAGTTGAGTACGTCTTCTACGATCAGGAAGATCGGCTCATAGCCCATCTTGGAGATGGTGTCCAATTCATGATCAAGACGCGCCTGAATTTCGGGCGTGATCTTCCCGTAGCGTTGCCTTGCGCCCGCTTCGGCTTTTTGACGCAGATATTGACTTGGATCGAGCCCGTCCGGAATGGGAACTTGAGGCATGTTCGGCACCCCCAGCGGCAGATCGAAAGTGCAGCGCTCAGCGATTTCCTGCGTTCTTTTCAGCGCAGACTGAAATCCGTGAAAACGCCTGAGCATCTCTCCCTGGCTAAGGAAATAAGCGCCTTCTGGTGCGACATCTTCCGATGATAGCGATTCGATAGTTTGATTGAGACGCACGGCACTCAGGGTGCGCTGTAAGGCTGCCTGTTCTGGTTTGATGTAATAAATTGGATGGGTTGCCACAATCGGCACGCCCACGCTGCGTGCATAATGGGATAGAGGCAAACCAATAGAAGGGTCTTGCAAGGTCAGATAAAGACGGTTGCCGAAAATCTCTTTGAGAACTTCAAATTGTTTTTCAGCTTGCTTTCCTTCTGCGCTACCTAAAGCGATCAGGTCTTTGGCGTATGTTGCCAGAAATTCCCATACTTGAGGCAGGTCAGGCTCATCCTGTAGAGCAAGAGCGCTACTCAATCGGCATAGGTTGGACCATCCTTCCTGACTCGTTGCCAAGAGATTTATTTTTCGTGTATCCACGATGATCTCTAACCCCAAAATAGGTTGAATCCCTGAATCTCGGCAAGCATGAATAAACTCAACTGAGCCCGTGAGCAGACGGTGATCGGTGAGGCCTAGCGCAGGCATGCCTTGTGCCTTGGCGGCCAGAGCCAGTTCAGCGGGTGTGGCAATTCCTTCTTGCAGGGAGTAAGAAGAGTGGGTGGTCAGGTGAATAAACATCAACTCATATTGTAAGTGCTTTATCGACTACGGACTATATTTGGCATTCGCTCTCAGTGGGGAACCTGAAAAAGCATAGAAGGATTCGTAGAGTTTTCGTAGAGTTTCCCAACAAGTTGGTGCTAAAACTAGTTTGATGATTTTTCTGCTTTATCAATGGGCGTTATTGAAACGGCGTAGGAAAAAAGGAAACGTCTAAAAAAACAGAAAATATGTTCTATTTGATGTTATAATAATATAGTAACAATACGATAATGTTATTTGCGCAATTTTACAAAATTCGATCAAATTTTAATTTTCAGGAGGTTGCAAAAATGAGAAAAAGAGCTGCTTTGTATGCCCGGGTATCCGGGGACGATCGGGGTAAGGATGGGCGCAATCTTGCTGGGCAAATTGAGATGTGCAGGGAATTTGCGCTTTCAAATGGATGGGAGGTTGTCGCAGAGTTTTCAGAGGATGATCGCGGAGCCTCTGGGGCATCCTTTGAATTGCCGGAGTTGGATCGTGCTCGTGAAATGGCGCAAGCTGGCGAGTATGATTATTTTGTCGTGCGCGAGATTGATCGTCTGAGCCGTAAGTTGGCCAAGCAACTGATTGTAGAAGAGCAGATGAAGCGCGCTGATGTTAAGGTTGTTTATGTTTTGGAAGAATACGATGATTCTCCTGAGGGACGACTGAACAAGCATATTCGAGCAACGATTGCCGAATATGAGCGTGAAAAGATTGCAGAGCGGATGGTGCGGGGGCGTCGTCAGGTCGTGAAGAGCGGCAAGATCATGCTACATGGAAACAAGCCTCCATTTGGTTACCGTTTGTCTGAAGATAAGACAACTTTGGTTATTCATGAAGAAGAAGCGGCAATTGTTCGGATGATCTACAATCTGTATGTAGAAGGGGATGAGAATGGGGTGAAGCTTGCAACCAGGGCGATTGCAGATCGCTTGACGGAAATGAAAGTGCCGACCTGGGCCGACTTGCGAGGGTATTCTTATAAAAAACGTGCACATGGCGAATGGTCTCCGAGGCACGTAATCCATATTCTAAAAAGAGAGACTTATACAGGGGTGTGGCATTATGGAAAGCGAAATGCTGGTGCCCAAAAATATAATCCTCGCGAATACTGGTTGCCCTTTGATGTGCCTGTAATCATTCCTGAAGAGTTGTGGGAAAGAGCGCAGGCACAGTGTAAGGAGAACACAACCAGGCCGACAAGAAATGTTAAGCGAGAATATTTGCTTCGGAGACGAATGAAGTGTGGACTTTGTGATAGCAGTATGAATTGCATCGGCAGAAAGTCAGGGAATAATAGGTACCAATACTATATTTGTAATGGTTACATGGGTGGGGTTGTAAATGTTTCGTGTGATTTGCCAGGTTTTCGATCCGATCATGTTGATGCACTGGTGTGGGAGTGGATTAAGTCTTTGCTTACCCAGTCTGAAGTTTTGGAGCAGGGTTTGGTTGCATATCAAGAAAGCAAAGAGAAATATGCAGCTCCTTTGCGGAATCGCTTGCTGGTTATTGATGATTTGGCAGGGGATTCCAAGTCACAATTGGATCGACTGCTAGACTTGTATCTTTCAGGAAATATTCCAAAGGAATTCTTGTTGGACAAAAAAGATTCTCTTGAAAAGACAATCAAATCTCTATTAGAAGAACGCCGGAATTTGCGTACAAAACTTAGCGCACAAGCAGGGAGCGAAGCAGATTTGAACAAGCTTCGTGAATTTGCTGATGAGATTTCTGCTAGGTTGGAAGGCGGGGATGATTCGTTTGAGAGACGAAGGGGAATAGTTGAGCTATTGGATGTGCAGGCGGTTTTTACGGTGGAGGATGGACAGAAGTTTGTAGATGTTTCTTGCTTCTTGGGTGATGAAAAATTGTCTCTTGAGACAGCCACTAATCAAAGTGCGGGACAAGCCAATTATTGTCGGTGCTGTAGCGAGCGAAACCGCCGCCAACGACGTCATAAATGCCGCCTCGTGACATTGCATCGAGTGCGTGGAGGGGAGCAGACTCCCCTCTCCCATTTTTGGGAGAGGGGCTGGGGGTGAGGGGAGAGCGTAGCAAAAACTCAATAGCCATCGCTTGCGGGAATTTTGGTGCTGCGCCCCAACCACCATGTTTCCAATCGTAAGTTTCGACAAGGCGTTTTGCTGCGCTCTCAACTTGCTCAGACTCTTGAAGTTTTCTCCTAACTTCGAGAGTTTTTTCTTTTGGAAGAGGCTATAATTGCCATCTTTCTATAATGAGCAAAAAACAGCAAGAATATGAAAACACTTTTAATTGATAATTACGATTCTTATACCTTCAATCTCTTTCAGCTTTTGGCGGAAGTGAATGGTGAGCAGCCGCTAGTTATTCGCAACGACCAGCTCAGTTGGGATGAACTCAATACCCTAAATGTTGATAATATCGTTATTTCTCCGGGACCAGGAAAGCCGAATGTGCAACGAGATTTTGGGATTTGTGACCGCGTACTGCGCGAATCAAATTTGCCAGTCTTAGGCGTTTGTCTTGGACATCAAGGTTTGGGATACGCCTTCGGCGGCGAAATCGCTCCTGCCCCGAAGGTGATGCACGGTTTATTGAGCCCGATTCGGCATAATAACGGGATACTCTTCGAGGGCATCCCCCAGCATTTTTCTGCTGTACGCTATCATTCGTTGGTGGTCGTAGAGCCGCTCCCCGATCTGCTTGAGGCAATCGCTTGGGCAGATGATGGGGTGATTATGGCATTGAGGCATCGTGAGCGTCCGCTTTTTGGGGTGCAGTTTCACCCTGAATCAGTCAGTACTGTACATGGGAAAAAGCTGATTGAGAATTTTGCTGAGTTCACAGCTAAATTTCAGGCAGATGCTCCTAAAGCGGAGGCAAGCCCAAAGTCGGGAGCGTATCGTGTGCTTTCTGTTATCCCATCCCGAAAAGACGATGAAATCAGCCATGCTAAAAAGAAATTCTTTGTTCGGAGTAGGAAATTAAATCAACTATATAACCCTGAGCAAGTTTTTAATCATCTATATAAAAATGAAGAGTTTTCTTTTTGGTTAGATAGTAGTCGAGTGGAAGAGGGCTTGTCGAGATTTTCTTTTATGGGGGCAAGCGGAGGAGAATTGGGCGCGGTGGTGCAATATCAGGCGCAAGAGAAAAAGTTGCGTGTAATCAAAAACGGGAAGAGTGTTGAACGAGAAGAGAGTATTTTTGATTATCTTGACGCTGAATTGAGTAAAAGAGAAGTTTTATCTCCGGAGCTGCCTTTTGATTTCAATACTGGCTTTGTGGGCTATTTGGGCTATGAGCTAAAAGCGGAGTTGGGGGCTTCAGCGAAATATCAAGCAGATTTACCAGATGCAAATTTTATTTTTGCCGATCGCTTAATTGCTTTTGACCATGCAGAAAATGCGACCTATTTAGTTCAGCTTTTTGCCGAAGGAAATACAGAAGTCTCTGAAAAATGGTTTGACAGCATCGAAAAAGAACTGGAAGAATTGCCCGTTTTGCCTCCTTTGAAAAGCTCGTATGAAAAAGCATCTGCTCCGCTTAAGTTTCAACTGCACCGTTCTCATGCTGACTATCTTAAAGATATTCAAGAGTGTAAAACATATTTACGGGATGGAGAATCTTATGAAATTTGCTTAACGACTCAAATAAGTACAGATACAAATCTTGAACCTTTTGCGCTCTATAGACATTTGCGTCATGGCAATCCTGCACCCTATTCAGCATATTTTTGCTTTGGCGAATATGCGATTTTAAGCTCATCTCCGGAGCGATTTTTGCGCGTAGACCGTGAGCGCTGGGTTGAGGCAAAACCAATCAAGGGGACTGCCAAGCGGGGGCTTACGAAAGAAGAAGATGAACGCCTATGTGAAGAATTACGCACCAGCGAAAAGAATCGTGCTGAAAACTTGATGATTGTAGACTTGCTCCGTAACGATTTGGGCTTGGTTTGCGAGATAGGCAGTGTGCATGTGCCTAAGTTGATGCAGATTGAGTCTTATTCAACGGTCCATCAAATGGTCACCACTATTCGTGGACACTTGCGAGACGATATGCGGATTATCGATTCTATAAAGGCAGCTTTCCCGGGTGGCTCAATGACTGGTGCGCCGAAATTACGTACGATGGAGATTATTGACCGTCTTGAGCAAGAAGCACGCGGGGTTTATTCTGGCGTAATTGGCTTTTTGGGATTAAACGGAACCGCCGATTTGAATATCGTTATTCGCACAATTATTAGCACTGCGCAGGGAATGAGTATAGGCGCTGGTGGGGCGGTCACTATTTTATCGGATGAAGAGGAAGAATATGAAGAAATGCTTCTGAAAAGCGATGCGCTGATCAAGGCGATTGTGACAGCCGCTTACGGTGAGTTTGATGAGAAGCTTTATGATATTGAGCAAGATTGAATGGGTTTGAGATGAACACAGACAAAAAACTTTGGGCAAATGGTAAATTGATACCCTGTGATAGCGTGATTCTCAACCCTAGAGATCGCGGTTTTACATTGGGCGATGGGATATTTGAAACAATCCGTGTTCGAGAGGGAGAGATTATTCGCATTGCACAACATCTTGCTCGGCTTAGGAAAGGTGCTGAGACGATAGGCCTAGCTTTGCTTTGGACAGATGCTGAGATTCAGCAAGCTATTCGAGAGACTCTCGTTGCAAATCAATTGAAAGATGCATATCTGCGCTTAACACTTAGCCGCGGTGTGCCTACTCAGCGCGGATTATTGCCCGATGAAAAGAATGCCAAACCGTCATTGATAATTCAAGCTGAGAGTTTTACGGGGTATCCAGAAGGGCTATATCAACGCGGTATGCGTGCCATGACTAGCTCAATCCGTCGCAATGAACACTCTCCTTTGGCGAATATAAAATCACTGAATTATTTAGATAATATTCTTGCGCGTCGTGAAGCGGCAAAAGAAGGCGCGGATGAAGCCGTTTTGCTGAACACTCAGGGGAATATCGCTTGTGCCAGCGTTACGAATATCTTTTTCGTCAAAGGCAAAACTTTGCTCACGCCTCCACTCAGCGAAGGGGCATTGCCCGGAACGGTACGCGAATACCTTATAACTAAAATCTCCCCTCAGCATGGTTTCGATATTGTGGAGCGAGCGATTGCGCCCGCAGAACTTGTAGTAATGGACGAAGCATTTTTGACCAACGCACTCATGGGCATTATGCCGTTAATCAGCGTGGATGGGAAGACTTTCGGGAGGGGCAGGCCTGGAATGATAACATTGGCATTGAAGAAAAGTAGAGCGTCGGAAGGGCTCTGAAAGCCTAGCATTATTACTGAAAACGAGAAAGAAAACAGGAAAGAATTATGAAAAAAGATGAGGCTTTAGCGATTTTACGAGAGTTCAAAAAAGAATATGCTCAAGAATATCATCTTCTTAAAATTGGTGTACGCAATGTTATTGCACACGGCTATTTTGATGTGGACGCAGAACAGGTCTTTGAAATTTGCCAAGATGATATTCCTGCATTGATTGAAATTGTAAAGAAAATGATTATGGATTTAGGGTGACAGGAAGAGTAAAGATAGTTGACAAAGCACACATAGACTCTATCAAAGCCATCTGAAGTTTCTAAAACTTCGGATGGCTTTTTTGATTCTTGCAACTTTTTTCTAAATCCCCTGTACTGATATATAGAATAGAAAATGTGCATGAGGTGACAGTCACCTTCTAAACCCTTTACGGTGAGCTTTTCTTCCATAAAAGGATACGCTTTATAAAATCAAGTTTGAGTAGGTGATTGTCACCTGCTTTGGAGAAAAAAATGGCAGACGTACAAATGATTTTCGGAATCTTATTGCTTTTAGGCATCGCCTTCCCTGGGATGCTGACCGCTTATTGGCTACTCTTCCCTGCGACGGTCGAGCGCGCACAAGCGCGCCTCGATGCATCCCCGTGGAAATCTTTCTGGTTAGGGGTGCTTGTGCTTTTTATTATCACCATCCCCGCTGGGATATTGCTTTCGGCTGGCGGCGGCGTTGGGCAATTTCTGGGCTGGCTGCTGGTCGCCGCGACTTTAACCGTCAGCGGAATTGGTGCAGCCGGCATTGCCGCGAAAATGGGCGTTCTTCTAGCGAAACGCTCAGACGAAATCTCGCCCGCATCCGCTTTTGTGCGCGGCGCGATTGCTCTGGAGTTAGCGGCTGTCTTCCCGCTCGTGGGTTGGTTTATTGTCATTCCGCTGGCAATTGTCGCTTCGCTGGGTGCGACGGCTTTTGCGCTACTGAGTAAAAAGACAATTGAAGCAAAAGCTCCAGTCTTTAAAAAATGTAACTGAGTGGCTTTTTAAAATAAATGTAGCGGCGATTGAGTAGGGCGACAGTACTATCGTCGCCTGTATCGAAATCATAGCGGCATTCAACGATAATTTGTTCCGCTCTGGTTTCGATACGCTCCAGCACGAAAATGCTGTGCTTTCGTTACTCAACCGCCGCTGTAATTCCCGATACCCAATTACCTAATCCCTATTCCCATGAATCTAACCCGTCGTGACTTCCTGAAATTAGCTGGCATCGTTGCTGGCAGCGCAGCTTTATCCTCTTGCGCACCAATCTACGAAAATCTCGCGCGCCTCGATGATTCCCCTCTCCCGCTTCTGGGAGAGGGGCTAGGGGTGAGGGATTTCGCTCTCGTCAATCGCTTCACCTTCGGCGCAGGTCACAAAGATTTAACGCGCGTTTCTCAAATCGGCATCCATGCTTGGGTCGAGGAGCAAGTTGAATACACGTCCGTTCCGGATGATGCTTGCAATCTCCGCTTGCGCCAATTTGAGACCCTCGATCTATCCGCAAACGATCTCTTCGATCTCAGCGATAAAATTTTTGACGACCAAGATAAGCTCAAAATCCCCGACCAATTGCGGCAGGCGACCCTCATGCGTCAGGTTTATTCTCGCCTCCAAATTTATGAGCGAATGGTCGAGTTTTGGAGCGATCATTTCAATATCAGCACCGAAAAAGGCGATTGTTTTTATCTTAAAACCGTCGACGACCGTGAGGTCATCCGCCCGCACTCGCTTGGCTTTTTCGGCGACCTGCTCTGGGCTTCGGCGCATTCGCCCGCCATGCTCGTCTATCTTGACAATCAATCTAATCTCAAAGATGCCCCCAACGAAAATTACGCCCGCGAAATCATGGAACTGCACACGCTCGGCGTGGATGGCGGCTACACCCAGCAGGATGTGATGGAGTTGGCGCGCTGCCTGACAGGCTGGGGGATGAAAGAGCATTTTTGGCGCGGCGATTTTAAATTTGATGCGGATAACCATGATGTCTCCGCAAAAAAAGTCTTGGGGATGAATATCACCGCAGGCGGATTGGATGAAGCCGAGCGCGTCATCCTTAATTTGGGCTTGCACACTTCGACCTCAACATTTATTGCTCGTAAACTTTGTCGCCGCTTCATCGCCGATGAGCCGCCTGTCGCATTGGTCAGCGTGGTGGCTGAAAGATTTACCGCTACAAATGGCGATTTACGCGCTGTGATGCAAACGCTGCTCACAGAAGGCATTCCCCACATCCAACCGAAATTCAAACGCCCTGTAGACCTTATCGTTTCTGCCTTACGTCAACTGGATGCCCGCACAGATGGTGGTGAAGCTATCCAAAAATATCTTGGCAGAATGGGGCAACGCCACTTCACCTGGCCTACCCCTGATGGCTACCCCGATACCTCCGCTCCATGGATAAGCAATCTCATGCCCCGCTGGCAATTTGCGATGGCTTTGGCACAAAACCAGATTAAAGGCACAAAAATTGACGTTGAGCATCTTTTAGAATTGAGCGGTGCAGCAAAAATTGAGCCATTTATCAAATGGATGAGCGCATTGCTCTTGGGTACATCTCTGCCTGATGAAGATTGCAAGCAAATGGCATCTGCTCTTCGAGAAGCTGGTGCAGGCGATGAGATTTCTACCGCACGTGTGGTGATTGCTGGCTTATTGGCTTCGCCTGCGTATCAGTGGAAATAAAACTTTCCCCTCGTAGTAAGGGCTTTAGCCCTTATTAGGCGCATCAATAACCGCTAAAGCGGTTACTACAAAAATTTTTACCTTCGCGTCCTTCGCTTCTTAGCGGTAAATATAAATTATGAAAACACAACATATCTCTCAAACCTCCCGAAAACCTATTCTCACCTTTGCACCAGAAAAAACAGCCCCACGTGGCGATATTCTTGTCGTTGTCTTTTTACGTGGTGCGGCAGATGTGCTCAATATGGTCGTTCCACATGGCGAAGATGAATACTATAATCTGCGCCCCGCGTTGGGTATTCCTCGTCCAGATGATAGTAAGACAAAAGTTGAAGAGCGTGCTATAGATTTGGACGGTTTCTTTGGATTCCATCCGCTTTTTAAGCCGCTCCTACCTGCGTGGCAGGAAGGCCATCTTGGCATAGTTCACGCTTGTGGTGCGCCAGATGATTCGCATTCTCATTTCAAATCACAAGAGTTGATGGAGCGCGGTGTAGAGAATGAGCAGGGTCCTGCCTCGGGTTGGATTGGGCGACATTTGGCTACGCTGAATACAAATAATCCCTCCCCGATGCGCGCAATTGCTCTGGGCGAACTACCTCAGCGCAGTTTATATGGCTCAACGCCTGTTTCATCCCTGCGCTCTATAGAAGATTTTCAACTGCACGGTAACGAGACCGCCGTCTTGCAAATGCAAGCCGCGCTTAGCTCTCTTTATAGTGGAGACGATCTCCTCAGCGGTCTAGGGCGTGAGACTTTGGGTATTTTAGACACATTGGAGAAAATCAAACCCATAGCACCTAATCCCCAATCACCTAATTACCCCGATTCCACTTTCGGACATGGATTGAGAGAAATCGCGTCTATCATCAAAGCTGAGATTGGCTTAGAAGTTGCCGCGATTGATTTAGATGGCTGGGATACTCATTTTGCACAGGGGGTGCAATCTGGACAGATGCCGCGCTTGATGCAAAATCTTGCAGATGGCTTAGCCGCCTTCCACGCGGAGATGATTGACCACGCCGACAAACTTACAGTAGTCGTGATGACCGAGTTCGGTAGACGTGCCTATGAGAACGCCAGCCTTGGCACCGATCACGGTCACGGCGGGATGATGATGTTGGTCAGTGGCAAGCTCAAATCTACGGGCGTTTTCGGTGAGTGGCCGGGGTTGGCACCGCATCAACTTTATGGACCCGGCGATCTCGCCGTCACAACCGATTACCGCGATATCCTAGGGGAGATTTGTATGAAGCGTTTGAATAATCCTGCTGTGGAGAGGATTTTTCCGAATTATGCAGTAAATATGTCGGGATATTTTTTGTGAATTCTCCTAGGGGGAGAAAAAATCAGGTATAATTTTGCCACCTTAAATCCAAATTAGAACGGTGTGTTGCTCCCCTTTTGTTTTTTAAAAAAGGGGAGTTTCTAATGCCGAAAGGATAAAAAATGGGACACGTTTCAAATAAACTTAATAACGCTTTCGAAGGAGCATTGGCTGGTGGCGGTGACCCTGCAACTTCACCACTTTATGTTTTTGGACCTTTCTTAAGGTTAATCGTTGTAGCGGGTGTTGCACAAGTGACTTTCGGTGCGTCGATCTGGCTAGTGGTATTAACCGTTGCTGTTGTTTCTGCAATGTATAGATTGGTTATGCAATGGGTTACAGACGGTAGCGGTGGCAGCGGATTAAGTGAGGAAGAGTTTGGGCCTTGGGCGGCAAAAATTAATGCGGCGATTACCTTTGTTGAATATACGCTTACTTTCTTGGTTAGTATGGCTGCGATGGTTACATTTATTGCTGACCGTGTCCCTGTTTTGAACGATACGCTGATCTTTAATATTCAATATCGAACTTTTATTGCGATTGCTTTGAGTGTTGTAACAGGTTGGTTGGTTAATCGTGGGCCTAAAATGGCAGCACGTACTTTTGGCCCAGCCACAGCCGGCGTTTTATTGCTCTTGTGGGCAATGATTATTTCTACGATTATCAAATATGGTTTTCATCTTCCTGACTTTAATTTACAGGCTTTTTCTCCAGAAAACTTGAGGTTTACTCTTGGTGGCTATGTGCGCATTTTGGCAGTGATGACCGGCATCGAAGTTTTTGCAAATATGGTTGCCGCGTATGATGGCACAGAATCACAAAAAGGCAAAAAAGCCTTTAATTCTCTTTTGATCATTATGGGCACAACGGCAGCAACGATGCTTATCGTAGGCCCTGTTATTAAAGATGTGGCCGATCCGCTCCTTGAAGACGTCTCTGTTTTTACTCAAACAATGGATGTTCTTCTCCCTACGCCGCTACCCTATTTGGGGACGTTGGTCGGTATTGCTGTACTTATGTCTGCTTCGGCAGCGGCAGCACAGGGGTTGCAAAACCTCTCTCTTGGTCTCTCAGAGCGACGTTATGTACCGCCACTTTTTGGGAAACGAAATGAATACCAGGTTGCAGACAAACCCGTTTGGTTGCAGGTGATTTTAGTTGGCATAGTCTTTTTGCTTTTCGGAACACATGAAGAAACTTATCTCGCTATTTACGCAGCTGGTGTTTTTGTGCTTCTCAGCATGACTGGTTGGGCGGTTGCAAAACGCCTTCTGCGCCAAGTGCGTGAGAAATTTGATATAGGCACAGCCTTGCTTATCGTTGGGACAATTCTCGCCGCAATTTTGACGACAGGTGCAACAGGCATCATCTTTGTAGAACGTTTTGCTGAGGGCGCGTGGACCTACTTCATCTTCATCCCGTTGCTCTATGTTATTTTTGGATATACCCGTAAGCAGATGGGTGAACCCTCTGCTGCACTGGATTATCTCGGACGGCTCGACGCCTCCAATTTGGCTGGCTTCGGTTTTGGACAATTAAATCCGGCCTCAGGCGCGGTGACTGCCAAACCCGCTACCCCAGATGATCTTCGCTGGGAACCAGCTCCTATTACCAAGAGTAAATGGCGGCATCAAGAATTTGAGCTCAAGAAAGTTATTGTCTTGCTCGATGGTTCAGACTATGCTGCACAAGCCCTTCCTTGGGTAAAGATGTATTGTCAGAAAACAGGCGCGCACCTGACTCTGCTTTCTTCTATCAAAAGCAAACTTGCTAATGAAGGCGATGAATTCGAAAAGAAATTTTCAAAACGACAGACTTACCTTGAAGGCGTGCAAAAAGAACTTCAAAGTGAAGGGCTTGACGTAGAAATGGTCATTCGCTCAGGATTTATTGCAGATGCTACGCAGATGCTTGTTCATGAAAAACATATAGATATTGTTGTCACCAGTACGCGTGGTAAATCAGGCGAACTCAACTGGACAAGCAGTGGAGTCTCGAGAAAGCTTATCCAGAAAATCAATCAACCTATTTTCTTAGTCCAAGCAACTGAAGATGGCGTTCTTGCTCCGCCCAAATTAGACAAAATTCTTGTTCCACTTGATGGGTCAATTTTCTCTGAGCGCGTTCTCCCTTATGCTCGTTCGCTGGCGCAGGTTTTTGGTGCGGAGATAATTTTGCTCTCAGTTCCTGCTGTACCTGAGCCTGAAGATTACAGTGCTCCATCCGAGCTTATCGAGGAAATTCGCCGCAAAGCTGAAGAAGAAATGGAAAACTTCCTTGATGCAGTAGCCCGCTCTCTGCGTGAGAGTGGAATTAAGGTACGCACTATGGTAACGGGGACTTTGCCCGTACGTACCATCGTCAATATCGGGCATGAAGAAGATGTAGATATGATCATGAATACTTCGCGTGGACGTGGAGGCTTGGAATTATTCATGGTCGGTAGTAAGGCGCAACGTGTTGTCGAACAAACAGAAAAGAACGTCTTTATGATCCCTATTCGAGATAGACCCGCCTAAAGAGTGTTGTAAAGAGTTAGCCACCGAGCACTTGAAAATGCTCGGTGGCTTTGTTTTTTTAAAGAGATTCATCTCCTCATGCTATAATTGCGATAATGTAAATTTATGCCACTGGAGGATCTAAGTTGATGACTGATACAGCCCTATTTCCCTTGAGCGATGAACATAAAATGATTCTTGACGCTGCTCGCGATTTTGCAGAATCCGAAATTGTGCCGATTGCAGCTGAATTTGATGAAAGTGGAAAATTCCCTTCTGAAACGATAAAAAAGATGGGCGAGATGGGCTTTATGGGTATTGAAGTTCCTGAAAAATATGATGGTGCAGGGATGGATACTTTAGCCTATGTTTTAGCACTGGAAGAAATATGCAAAGCAGATGCTTCTCATGGCACGATTATGTCGGTGAATAACTCTTTATTTTGTCATGGTATTTTAAAATTTGGTACAGAAGAGCAAAAGAAGAAGTTTGTTAGCCCTATTGCTTCAGGGGAGAAAGTTGGGGCTTATTCTTTAACAGAGCCAATGTCTGGTTCAGATGCAGCAACGATGCGAAGTCGCGCTGTACGGGACGGCGACGAATATATAATCAACGGACGCAAGTCTTGGGTCACGGGCGGTCCCGTCGCAGATTATGTAATTGTGTACGTAATCACTGATCCAGATAAAGGCGCAAAAGGCATCACCGCTTTCATCACAGATGCAAATCAACCAGGTTTTGTGCGGGGTAAAAAAGAACCAAAGCTAGGTATCCGCGCTTCGGCGACCAGCGAGATAGTCTACGAAAATTATCGTTGCCCTGTTGAAAATATGCTCGGCAAAGAAGGTGAAGGTTTCAAAATTGCCATGACTGTGCTGGATGTTGGCAGAATAGGCATCGCATCTCAGGCTTTAGGAATTGCAGAAGCCTCCTATGCCGCGGCATTGAGTTATGCTCGTGAGCGTGAATCTTTTGGTAAGAAAATCGGTCAGTTTCAAGGCATATCTTTTAAATTAGCAGATATGAAAACTCGCATCGAAGCCGCTCGTTTACTTGTTTATAATGCCGCAATGGCAAAAGAACGCTCAAAGACAACAGCTGAACGCTTTACTTTGGCAGCTTCTACTGCGAAACTTTATGCTTCCGAAACAGCAATGTTTTGCGCTCATGCATCTGTTCAAATACACGGTGGGATGGGCTATAGCAAGGAGTATCCCGTTGAGCGATACTTTCGTGACGCAAAAATTACTGAGATTTACGAAGGGACAAGTGAAATTCAACGTTTGGTTATCTCTCGCTTAGAAACTGGACTGCGTTAAGTGTAAATGCTTTCTCTGATTAAATTCTTCCCTTTCTTGCGTGGCGAATTTGCCCTGAAGTTCACGTCAGGGCTTTGGCAAACCATTAAAAAGATTATCAGCTAAAAATAGGCGAAGATTATGGGTATGCGGCTTTTTTGGATATTTCTGATAGCGGTTATATTGGATATTTATATTGTCTGGAAGTTACGCCCAAAATGGCTAATAAAATGTAACGAATGGCTGACATCATCATCAAGCAGGCTATTAAAATGGCTATCGTCGCCAGAGATAACGCAAGATTTGGATAAAAAAAGCCAGCAGAAAATTATATTTTTAGAGTTGGCTGTATTAGCATTATGGTCTTTATGGGTAGGAAGAGCCTACCTAGACTTTGATTTGGACGTTATTCCTGCAGGAAGGGAATTTCTGTCTGCGATCCAAACACATCATCTGTGGACACAATTTCAACAATGCGGATGGTGTGCTCTTTGGAATGGGTTTGAACGTGGCGGATATCCTGCTTTTGTAGATATTCACGGAAGTATGTTGCATCCTATCGTGATCGTGACGACTTTTGCTTTTGGGGTTCTTAATGGCGCGAAAGTTGCTTTGGTTATTTCCTTGTGGTTTTCTGGTTTGGCTCAGTGGTGGCTCGCTCGTGTATTGAATTTGGGGCGGATTCCCCGTCTTTGGAGCGCGGCGATGGCGATTGTTGGGGGGCATCTTGCAGGGCGCATGGAATTAGGAGCTTTTGGCGTAGTGCTTTCTACTGCAATGTGTAGTTTGGTCTTTGCTGCGGTTGTTGCAGTAGCAAAGGGTGGTGGGCGACACTCTATTGTCTTGTTGGGAGTGGTTTCAGCCTCGGCAATTTTGTCTGGGCAAGGTTATATTCAGGTTGGCTTATTAGGTATTTTGCCTGCGATGTTGTTTTTGGTTTTTAACGATCAACAAAAATTGACACAATTGTGGAAAGATTACCTACAAGCTTTGGGTTTAGCTTTGCTTGTAGCGTCTATATTTTTGGTACCCTTGATTCATTTTAGCCCTAATTTTTCTAAATATACTGATCCTGAATTTGTCTCAGCTCAACCTTTGTCCTATTTGCCACTTAATCTGGTGATTGATGATTGGGATTACTATCATAATGAAACATTGTCAAAATTCCCGTATCCATATCTATATGCCTTGTATATAGGTTGGATTCCTGTTCTCCTTGCAGTAACTGGTTTAAGTATGGGAAAGAGCAAAGATAAGCGGTTTCTCTGGTTCCTTGCGACGGGTATTCTTTTTGAATTCCTTATTGGCAGTGCCGTTTTACTGAAGTGGCTCGTAAAAGTCTTTCCGGCAGTGGCAGGGGTTCGTCATCCACCACAGATTGCAGGATTAGCTGTTCCATTAATTTTGGGTCTCTCAGCTTATGGATTAGAACAGCTGCTATCATTGGACAGGCCCAAGCTGTCGGTATCTTTTCCCGAACGAGCTGTTTTTAAGAAGAGCGTATTTTCTCTTAAGTGGCTTCTATTTCTTTTCTTGTTTTTGAGTTTGCAAAGTGGCTATAAATTTACAAAACATTGGTTCATCACTGAAAAGCAAAATGTTATTCTTCCAATGCTGGAAGAACTAGAAACAAAATCTTTAGCTTGGGTAGAACCTCCTTTCGGAGAGCATTATTTTATAGAGCCATCTATCCGGTTAGGGCTAAAGCTTAGCCCAGGCGTGATGACCTGGCGGTGGAAAGAGCGCGAAGAACCCATCCCTGAATTGGTGATAACTGACTCTGATCCTTCTTCAAGTTCATTGGAACTGATGAGAGTTTTTAGTGAGCATCATAGTATCTACATTCGTTACGATCAACCTTATGCAGCGGTTAGTAATAATGAAAAACCTTGTGAAGCTTATGGGGCTGGTGGCAGTATAGATGTTTTTTGTACAACATCGTCTCCGGGCCAATTAATTGTTAAAGAAAATATGTGGACAGGTTGGTATGCATGGATGGACGGTGAGCGTGTTCCATTGCTTGGGGACCATTGGTTGGAAGCAGATGCTCCTGCGGGGAAACATGTATATGAGTTTCGTTACCGTCCTTGGGATGTTCCGTTAGGAATGTCTCTGTCGTTGGTTGGAGTTTTTCTCTGTGTTCGCATGTGGTTCAAGAGTGGAGACAGAGAAGATGAAGATATAGATTATATGCCTTAATCGAGTAAAATAGTCACCTGTTCATATAAAGAAAGAAACCCTGATGTCATCTCAAATCTACCTCTCTGTTATTCTCCCCGCCTATAATGAAGGTGAAAACATATATGCAAATATTTTGCATATATGTGATGCTTTGCACGGATACGATTTCGAGTTAATTGTTGTAGATGATGGTAGCGTGGATAATACCTATAGCAAAGCCAAACGTGCTAAAGAAGAAGGCTATCCTGTTCAAGCGATTCTGCAAAGGGAAAATCTTGGTAAAGGTGCAACCCTTTTTCATGGTTTCGAATTTACCTCAGGTGAACGGATTGCATTCCTTGATGCTGATTTGGAGATCGCGCCAGACTATCTCCTCGATTTGCTGAAAGCAATGGATGATACGGGTGCAGATGTCGTTGCGGGGGTAAAAGATATGAGTGATAATGATTTCCCTTGGGCTCGGCAGATGATGAGCAAAATTTATCGACATAGTGTTGCCTTTCTCTTTGGACTTTCTATCACGGATACGCAAACTGGCATTAAACTCTTCAAGCGAGAAGTATTAGAAATGACAGTGCCGCGCCTGAGTATTAGCCGCTTTGCTTTTGATATTGAATTATTACTAGCTGCTATACGCTTTGGGTTTAACATCGTTGAGTACCCAGTGAAGATTATTTATAGTCGGACAGGGAAACTTGGGAGAATGAACACCGGTAATATTTTAGGGTCTTTTCGAGACACTCTTTCAATCTATGCTCGAGCCAGTTTTTGGCGTTGGTTAGAACCAGGCCGCAGTATGCAAATTTGGATGTTGCTTTTTGTTGCCGGTATTTTTTTCTTTGGCGTTGGTGTTGGAAAATTGCTCACCCCCGTGATTTTGCAAGGTTCGGTCAAAAAAGTTTTTCATATTATTGCTTTGCAATTTCTCCCCATAATGCTCCGTGACTGGTTGCTTTTAATTGGTGGGTTTTTGCTAATTGTTTTTGGTTCGATTCAGCTTAATAAAAAATTACTGGAAGCCTTCGTGCGCCGTGACCGTGGAGACGATTTGGCCGGGATTTTCAGGAAAAAAGATAAATGAAAGCGATTATCTTTGAAAACCACGGCTCTCCAGATGTCTTGAAATATGCCACCATTCCGACGCCGAAGCCTGCTCGAAATCAGGTTTTGGTCAAGCTACATGCAGCGGCTCTTAATCGGATGGATTTGCTTGTTCGCGCTGGTTGGTTTGGGCTTAAGCTCGATTTGCCTCATATTCTTGGCGCAGATGGCGCCGGGGAAATTGTTGAACTGGGCGAAGGCGTAGACTCTTTCCAGCTTGGCGACCGCGTCGTTATTAATGCCAATTTGGGATGTGGCGATTGCGATTTCTGCCTAGGAGGCCAAGATAATTTATGCCAAGCCTGGCATCTTCTCGGTGAAACAACTTACGGTACATACGCGGAATTTGTCTTGCTACCGCCAAAACAACTTTTTCGCCTCCCTGATGAATTCGACTGCCACGCTGCGGCAGCATCATCTCTTGTTTACCAAACAGCCTGGCATTCCCTCATCACGCGGGGCAAGCTGGGACCAGGTGAAAAAATGCTGATCGTTGGCGCGTCGGGAGGGGTAAATACTGCCAGCATCCAGATTGCCAAGTTAACGGGAGCAAGTGTAATCGTGGTTGGATCCGACGCGAAAAAACTTGAACTTGCCGAGTCGCTTGGGGCTGAGATTCTGATCAACCGCTCGAAAAGTGAAAAATGGTCTAAAGAAGTCTATAAATTAACAAATCGCAAGGGGGTAGACGTGGTCGTCGATAATGTCGGCACAACCTTCCCGCTTTCTTTTCGCTCCTTGCGAAAGGGCGGACGTTTGCTAACGGTGGGAAATACCGCCGCGCCGAAATTCGAAATTGATAACCGTTATATTTTTGCGAAACATATCTCGATTATTGGCTCAACAATGGGCACATTGAAAGATTTTAAAGAAGTAATGTCGCTCATCGTGGCGGGAAAATTGCGCCCAGTATTGGATAAAAAATTTGCGCTAAAAGATGCTCGTTTGGCGCATGAAAGATTGGAAAATAACGAGCAGCTTGGAAAAATAACCTTGAGTATCGGATGATGAAAAAAGAAAAATGGTTTGAAATTCTCGTTATCATCGCAGTTATGGCTGGGGCGGGTTATGCAGCTTTTTCAGATGCGCATAACTTCCCGAATCGCTGGTTTACGCGCGATGATGCTTATTATTATTTTAAAGTTGCCCAAAATATCAGTGAGGGATTAGGCAGCACTTTTGACGGCGTCAATCTGGCAAATGGTTATCATCCGCTTTGGATGTTGGTCAATATCCCTATTTTTTCTTTAGCTCGTTTTGATTTGGTTTTGCCTTTGCGAATCCTTCTCTTGCTGATGGGCGCACTTCATGCCGCGACAGGTATTTTGCTTTATAGATTAATTTCGCGTGTTCTCTCACCTCTTGTTGGGATGATTGTTTCCACTTTCTGGGCTTTTAGCCTCTACATCCACGCAACGGTGGCGCAGTTTGGGTTGGAAACAGGGATTACAGCTTTTTCGGTTCTTCTTTTCATCTACCTTTTTGAAAAGCTCGAACGAAAATGGCGCACAGAACCGTTAACACAAAGAGAAATTCTGAGTTTTGCGTTAGTCGGAGTGATGGTTATTTTCAGTCGTCTTGACACGGTTTTTCTTGTTTTGCTTTTCGGTTTCTATCTCGTTTTTCGCGCAATTCCTTTGCGTTACTTTCTTCTCTCCGATATTTTAGGGATCGTTTTTGTTATTTTAATGAGCTTTATCTTTCGTGTAGGCATGAAAGAGTATTATGCTTATGGCGAAACTGCGCTCAAGATGGCTTTGCTTTCTCTTATAGTCACTCTGCCGCTTTTTTATTTTCTTGGGCTTTATCAACATCCACGTAATGAAAGCCTTTTTTCATTGCTCAAGCACATTGCTTTTGGCACCACACTCTCGGCAGGAATTCTTTCCCTTTTCATGTTTTTACTGCAACGTGTTGGTTTTGTCGAAAGTTTTCCGCGTAGTGCTATACTCTTTAATTGGGGCGGATTACTACTGTGGGTAGGTCTTACGCGTTTTAGCTTCCGCTATCTTTCAGAAAAACACGAAAGAGATAAAACCTCTGCGTTGGCTCTTTTTCGTGAAAACTGGAAAACCTGGCTCAACGAAGGCGCTACTTATTTTGGCGTCGTTGGTGGTGCGCTTGGGTTATATATGCTTTTCAATCATGTCGTTTTTGGCACATCCACGCCGGTTAGTGGGCAGGTCAAACGCTGGTGGGGAAATTTGTCTGGGAATGTTTATGGTGGCGCGGCAAAACGAAAATATACCTTCTTTGGGCTGGATACAAGTGCAGATTCCGATTTTAATGCCTGGGGGTTATTCTCAAAGTTTACTGTTTGGTTACGAGATAGCCTCGTTAATTGGATTGGTTATTCAGATGGGGATGCCGCCTATTGGCAGCTTTTTTTCTTTATCGTGATACTCATCTTTATCGTTTTACTGATCTCGCGCAAACGGACGGTTCGAGCATCCGTGCATTTTGGCTTGCTTCCGTTATTTGTCGGATCGGTAATCCAAGTCATCTCCTACCACGCGACGGGCTACTCAGCTGCAAAAGAATGGTATTGGGTTTCTCAGCTTATCTTTACCCTCTTGCTCTTCGCTCTTCTCCTTGATATTCTCCTTTGCGCTCTCATGCGATTTCACCCATCAGTGCGCTACTTTGCTTATGTTGGGGTGGCTCTTTTGGTAATCACTTGGGCACAATCTTTCTACGTACATATTGCGCATCTAATGCCTTACGGTGTTGAAAATGATGGGCATCAATATATGGAGATTCTGGCGGTTGTGGAAGAGAATACAGAGCCTGGTTCGCTAATCGGGATGACGGGCGGCGGGAATCTTGGCTACTTCATCTCTGAACGTACCATTGTCAATATGGATGGGTTGATAAATAGCTATGAGTATTTCGAGCTTCATAAGGTGGGGCGTGGAGATGAGCATCTCACAGAGATGGGGATGGATTATGTTTTTGTGAACCCTCTTCTTTTGGCGGATCTTCCTTATAAAGGTGAATTTGAGAATCGTCTGGGGGAGCCAATAGCAAATTATAGAAAGAAGGCTGTAATCAAATTTTTCCCTGCTGAAATTCCCTAACTTAATGTTACTAAATTTAAAGGTAAAAAATTATGAAAGAAACTCCCTGGCAACTTAAGATATTTTTTCTAACGCTGCTTCTCACGCTGATCGCTTGTCAAACGGTGATGGGCCTCCCAGACTCAGATATTGAAATACCGGAAGCAAGTTCACAGGAGGACGTTCCGCCGCCTCTTGTCCCATCAGAGCCTGATGCACCTCTCCCTAATACAGATGAGCAGGTAGAATCCTGCTTGGATGGCGAATCCTATCACCCTGATTCTTCTCTTTGCTATCGTGATGATGGCAGCGCGGAGCCTCTCTTCATCGCAATGATGGATGGCGTGACGGAATATGATGAAGACTTTGAAGAAGATCTGCTTGATGATGAATATGTTTTGGTGACGTATGAGATAGATGGGAATCAAATAAGTGCGCCAGAGTACGAGGCTGTCGGTGCAGGTTTGAGACCCTATCAGGATGATGCGGCAATGCAGCAACGAATTTGGCAGTTTTATGCTGCGATGATTCCGCGAGATAAGCGTAGTTTTCTGACGCATTATATGGTCATCACCGATGGTTTGGGAGGCGGCTTGGCTGCGGTTGAGCAAAATTTGGATAATCCATCTAAGTGGGTGCTGAGCATTGACGCTGCTGATACCGAGAATCTTCAAGAGCTGACCTTTACCTTGATTCATGAGTATGGTCATTTATTAACTCTAAACGCCCAGCAAGTGCCACCTGATGATGACGTCTTTTATAACCCTGATGACGATGATATATATGCCCAAGCCGAGTACGCTTGCTCAACCTATTTTACAGGTGAAGGTTGCGCAACGAGTTCATCCTATTTCTATTTATTTTACGACGAGTTTTGGGCTGATATATATGATGATTGGAGTGAGATCCAGTATATTGAAGATGATGACGAGTATTACGAAGCCACGGATGAGTTTTATTTTGCACACGAAGATCAATTTTTAACGGATTACGCAGCGACCAATCCCGGGGAGGATATTGCCGAATCGTGGGCACTCTTTATAACCCAGCCGAAACCAGCTGGGAATACAATTGCTGAAGAAAAGATTTTGTTTTTCTATCAATTCCCTGAATTGGTAACGCTACGAGGTGAGATTATTGCCCGCAGTTATTCTCGCTTGATCCGAATGCAATAATGCTCATGTCTTTTCGTAAAACCTTTCTTTTTAGTTTCTTTGGCGGTGTTTTGGCTGCTTTGCTCGGCGTTGCGATCGGATATTTTTACACACGCAACAGTGATCCTAGCGGCTGGAGCGAAATTCCCAATATGTTGACAGGTGCAGTTTATGGCTACGGTCTTGGCGCGGGAGCGGGTGCATTTCTTCTTCACATTCGCCCTCATGCGCCAAGTGCGTTTTCGAAGGCATTTTTAGGTGCGTTGACAGGGCTTTTTGCCGTAATATTCCTCTCTGCGCCTTTGCGTTTGGACTTTTTCCCGCCATTGATGTGGGGGTTACTCATCTTGTTGCCTCCGCTCATCGCTACGCGACTTTTAGTATTTCGCCGAAATCCAATTGATGAATAAAGAAAAACGTCCTTTCCTCGTAACCTTGTTATGCTTGGGTGTGTTAATCCTTATGATATTCAATGGAGTCCGTTTAGGCTCTGCCATCGCTCAATGGGATTTGCTTCTGGATCTTATGCCGCGCCCTGGCCCCCTCTATATCGTCGCAACGGGACTGATCTGGACTTTGGGCTGGCTGACCGTTTACCTGAGTCTTTATCTTGTCTGGCAGCAAAGCCGCCTGATAGTATTGGCGGTTTCAATTCTCTACGCGATATATTATTGGTTTGATCGCTTGGTATTTCAAGCCCTTGTAGAGAGAAGCAATATAGTCTTTGCCCTTGTTGCAATTTTTCTTTGTCTCACCTTTGTTGGAATAGTTTTGGCTCTCCCAAAGAGTCGCAAGTATTTTGAAAAAGTTGACGAAAGAGAATTACCACAAAAATTATGAGGAGCTGGCGAAATTTTGATACTCGCCAATCCCCAATCTATATAAAGAGAGAACTATGACTGATAACCCAAAAATCAAACAGCTACGAGAACTAAAAGCCCAATCCCGTATGGGAGGCGGCGAAGCCCGCATTGAAGTGCAACATAAAAAGGGACGTTTAACAGCTCGTGAACGTCTCGATTTACTCCTTGATAAAGGCTCGTTTAGAGAACTTGACCCCTTTATTGTTCACCGTACGACCGATTTTGGGCTTGATAAAAAGAAGTTCATGTCTGATAGCGTTGTTACAGGTTGGGGAACAATTGACGGACGTTTGATCTATGTTTTTTCGCAGGATTTCACCGTTTTTGGGGGAAGCCTTGGTGAAGTTCATGCGGAAAAAATTGTCAAATTGATGGATATGGCAATCAAAAACGGCGCGCCAGTTATTGGGCTAAACGATTCGGGCGGTGCGCGTATCCAGGAGGGCGTTGTCTCTCTGGGCGGGTATGCTGATATTTTCTTGCGCAATACCCTCGCCAGCGGTGTTGTCCCGCAACTTTCTGTAATTATGGGACCCTGCGCAGGTGGTGCTGTTTACTCCCCAGCCCTGACAGATTTTATCTTTATGGTGCGTGATTCATCTTATATGTTCGTCACAGGCCCTGATGTGGTCAAAACAGTAACTAATGAAATAGTTTCCTTTGAAGATTTGGGCGGTGCAAGCGTCCACTCGGAGGTCTCTGGAATTTGCCATGTTGCTGCTGATAGTGAAGCAGATACACTTTTCCTCGTCCAGAAACTCTTAAGCTATCTTCCACAGAATAATATGGAAGACCCGCCTTTTGTCCCAAATGGTGATGACCCTCTGCGTCGTGATAGAGAACTTGATTCGATCATTCCTGATGACCCCAGTAAGCCATATGATGTAAAAGAAATTATTTCGCGCGTAATGGATAACGGTGAATTCTTTGAGATTCACGCGAGCTACGCAATGAATATTGTGGTGGGATTTGCCCGTCTTGGTGGGCATTCAGTAGGCATTGTGGCCAATCAGCCTGCTGTTTTGGCAGGTGTTTTGGATATCGAATCATCGGAGAAAGCTGGAAGATTTATCCGCTTCTGCGATTCTTTCAACATCCCCGTCATCACCTTTGAAGACGTCCCCGGATTTTTGCCTGGTACCGTGCAAGAACATGGGGGCATCATTCGGTCTGGAGCAAAGTTACTCTATGCTTACTGTGAAGCAACCGTTCCGAAGCTCACAGTTGTCATGCGCAAAGCCTATGGTGGTGCTTACGATGTGATGTCATCCAAGCATATTCGCGGCGACTTAAATGTTGCCTGGCCCTCCGCTGAAATTGCGGTAATGGGACCTGATGGTGCTGTCAACATCATCTTCCGTCACGAGTTGGCAGAAGCAGATGATCCTGTCGCTCGCAAAGCGGAATTAGTTGAGGAATACCGAGAAAAATTTGCTAATCCATATGTCGCAGCATCACGCGGCTTCATTGATGATGTGATTGAGCCACGAGATACACGCCCGCGCTTGATCAATGCCTTAGAAATGTTGCAAAATAAACGCGATTCGAATCCGCCCAAGAAACACGGAAATATCCCGCTTTAGAAATGAGTGCAAAAAAAAGAATTAGAAGAATTGCAAAGTTTGCCAAAGAAAAACGAGATATTACTATAATAGAAAACTCAAAGCTGGCAGATACGATAACCTATCGATGGGAGCATACTTTGCGTGTTGCTCAATATGGGAAAACATTGGCAGAAAAAGAAGATGCAGATGTTGAAATTGTCGTTGCCGCTTGTCTTTTACATGATATTGCAAAATTGAGCCATCGTTCGCATACTGTCGAGCATGGACGTATCGGCGCAAAAATGGTGCGCCCATTTTTGCGAAAATTGGATTTTAACAGTGATGATGTAAAAAATATTTGCTTTTCAATCGCCACTCACGTTGATGGAAAGGCTGATTTTAAACATCCGCTAACTTTGGAAGCGAAGATCGTCAGTGACGCAGATAAAATTGATCGTCTTAGCCCATATAGAACAATCTTTGCTTTTCAATTGAGTAATGCTAAAACGCATGCAGCCATAATCTCAGTAGCAAAAGTGCTATTAGAAAGATTTCAAATAGCTCATCGCGAGTGGCTTGTGCAGACAGAAAGTGGAAAAAAGATTTTCAACGAACAGATTTCTGTGCAGACTGCTTATTTGAAGCATTTGATTGCTGATTATGAAAGAACAGCTTTGCCTGAGTTCTAACACGACCTTGGATTTTAGATTTTAAACAAAAAACTGACCCCAGATATCTAAAGTCTTTATCAATGGAGCACATATGTTTACGAAAGTATTAATAGCCAACCGTGGCGAAATAGCTGTTCGCATTTTGCGGGCTTGTCGCGAGTTGGGAATAAAGACAGTCGCTGTCTATTCAGAAGCCGATCGCCAAGCGATGCACGTCCGCTATGCGACCGAGGCTTATTTGCTCGGGCCTGCGCCTTCTAGCGAATCCTATTTGAAGGGCGATAAGATTATCGAGATTGCTCTCAAGAGCGGAGCAGGAGCTATTCACCCCGGCTACGGCTTTTTGGCAGAACGCTCAGATTTTGCCCAAGCAGTTGAAGATGCAGGACTGGAGTTTATTGGTCCCAAACCTTCTGCAATTGCTGCAATGGGTGATAAAGCTATCGCGCGGGAAACTGTGACAAAAGCGGGCGTCCCTGTCGTTCCTGGTACTGAGGGAACAGGAAACCTAAGCGACGAAGAACTTCTCACTCTTGCTCCTGAAATTGGTTTTCCGCTCTTGATCAAAGCGACTGCGGGTGGCGGTGGCAAAGGAATGCGTGAAGTAACTAATCTCGAAGAGATGCCTTTGTTGCTCGAATCAGCGCGGCGCGAGTCTAAGTCTGCTTTTGGCGATGATAATGTTTATCTGGAGAAATTGATTCTCGGAGCGCGGCACATCGAGATTCAAGTCTTGGCCGATAAGTTTGGAAACGTGATCCACTTAAATGAACGAGAGTGCTCGCTCCAGCGTCGGCATCAAAAATTGCTTGAGGAAGCTCCATCTGCATTTGTGGATGAAGACCTTCGTCAACGCATGGGGGATGTCGCCGTCAAAGCTGCTGAAGCTGTAGAGTATGAGAGTGCAGGGACGATTGAGTTTCTGGTCGATAAAGACAAGAGTTTCTATTTCCTTGAGATGAACACCCGCTTGCAAGTGGAGCATCCTATCACTGAGCTAGTCACAGGTGTTGATATTGTTAAAGAGCAGATCCGTATTGCGCGTGGACGAAAACTTTCGTTCTCTCAGGATGATATTCAGATCAATGGTGCGGCGATTGAGTGCCGTATTAATGCCGAAGACCCGCATAATAACTTTATGCCCTCTACTGGGCATATCTCCCATGTCGTTTTACCAACTGGTCCTGGGATTCGCGTAGACACAGGTGTCTATACAAGCAGTGAGATTACTCCTTATTATGATTCAATGATTTCCAAGTTGATTGTTTGGGGCGAAACTCGCGCCCAAGCCATCTTGCGGATGCGGCGCGCCCTTGAGGAATATAAGGTAGTTGGTGTGCGTACGAATATTCCCTTCCACCAAGCGATGATGGATTCTCATCCTTTTATGGGAGGGCAATTTGATACGCGCTTTGTAGAAGAAGTATTTTCAATGGAAGAAATTACTGAGGGGAAAGAAACTTTTTCGGAAGTTGCAGCGATTATTGCTACGCTGGTTCAGCATGAACAAACTGAACGTGCTGCTCATGTCGTACGGCGTAATGTACGCGATACCAGCAATTGGAAATGGCTCTCTCGCTGGGAACGGCTGAGTAAATAGGGAATAATGATGATATATATAACCACAATTGATGGTAAAGAGTTTTTGGTCGAAATCATTGATGACCGTCACGTTTCTATAGATGGGAAAATTGTCGAGGTTGATTTTGAGTCTGTCGAATCGCAGCCTATATTTTCTCTTATTGTAGATGGTAAATCTTATGAGGCCTATGTATACGAGGGCGAAGAAGATATCGAGGTTTTGCTCAAAGGGCAACTCTACCACAGCCGTGTCGAAGATGAGCGCGAGCGGCGCCTCCGCGCGGCTTCAGGTGGTGGTGTAGTAGAATCTGGTCCTTACCACCTCAAAGCACCGATGCCCGGCTTGGTTGTCACCGTCTCTGTTGAAGAAGGGCAAGAAATCAAAAAGGGAGGTGTTCTGCTCATCCTTGAGTCAATGAAAATGCAGAACGAACTTAAATCCCCACGAGATGGCGTTATTGGGCGCATTCTGGTAGGCGCAGGAGATAGTGTTGAGCAACGTCAAAAACTATTGAGTGTGGAGTAAATTAATACGAAAAACAGCAGGTTTGCTGGACGTATTTTTGCCCACATGGTAAAATCTTGCCGCTGAGAATTGGGGGCTCGTCTAATGGCAGGACAGCTGTCTCTGGAACAGTAAATAGAGGTTCGACCCCTCTGCCCCCAGCAAAATTAGACAAGCCTCAAGTATCAAACTTGGGGCTTGTCTTTTATGAGCTAATCTTTTGAGTTCTTTGAACGGTTGGCTCTTATCACAAGTGCGTCAAGCCTAGCCTTTCAGGGTTATTGTTCTTTTACCGCACTATTGCGAGGAGATTAGAGCGCACTGTTCACATCCGTGAGGTCGTGGGTTCGAGTCTCTCCGCGCCCATAAAAAAATTGGGGCGGCGGTTTAAATCCGCCCACCCCAATCATAAAACAAGCCGTAGACATATCACAGAAAACATCCTATCGTCCACGCGGCTTGGGATATTCTGTGTTTTAAGCGTCACATCTCATGTGTCAGCATGAGCGATGATAAAGTCAAAAGGATTATCACATGACACTTCCTGCGATCCCCGTATATATTCCACTCGAAGATGCAGCCAAGAAATATGGCTATGCTCTTGTCGAGTTGAAAAGACTTGCTCAATCAGGTAAGATAAGCGCAGCAGTCCTACCCGATGGAGATATGGTCGTGAGTGAAAATAGCGTAAAAGAGAGTCTCAAAAAAGAAGATTTACCTGAATATAAAAAACATGCTAAGTTGGCTGATGAGGTAACTTGGGCAAGTAAAGTTACAAGAGATTATGAAATCCCAAACCAAACTATTAGCCGGTGGGTCAAATCGGGTTATATAAAAAAAGAGGGAACACAAGGTAGGAAAATTCTTCTTAATGCACAGGATGTGGCTTATTGTGCTGAAATCTATAAGATTCGTGGAGGACAGGGGAAGCGTATTTTCGCCGAAGATGGGACACCTTACGTTCCAAAGACTGGTCCTTTGCCGCCTGAACCACCCCAACTTACTTCAGACGAAACCACAGCTTTGGAAGAGAAAAAGAAAAACGAAATACCTGTAGCTGTATAAACTCCAGAAAGCCTGATTTTAAAGGAGCGACATGTCGCTCCTTTTTGTTTTTAATTTAATCCCACAAGTTTCTTGACAAACTTGTGGGATTAACGATATACTGCCGCCATCATACTAAAAAACACCCTTTGTTGATTTACCGGTATTCCTCTCCAAACAAGAACGATGCGACATCACGGGGTAGTAGCTCAGTTGGCAGAGCAGCTTCGATGAGATGGTCCCTTCCAATCTCAATGAAGCGGTCACGGGTTCAAATCCCGTCTACCCCACAAAGCCCAAACATCGGTCTGTATCCGTAAAGTGTCGGGCAAATAGCGCACCAATCCCGGCAAGGTGCAAACGCAGCGGAAAACCAAGCAGACCAACGGTAACTGCGAAAACGGCGCAGGCGAGATGTCCGGGAACATCTCGCCTGCGCCGTAGAAAAGTGAAGGACGGAAATCTATGTCACTGACCAAGCTCCCAACAACCACCCAAGAACCATATACCTGGTGGACACCCCCTACAGAACGAACTGCCTATGTTTTGCATACAGGCAGGGAAAGCGTTAGCTCTACATTGCAAATCCAGGCACATTTTGTGCTCTGCGACTTATGCAATGAAAGCGTCACTCTCCGCCCTGTGCCCATAATCTACGCAAATTACGCAACCTGCCCCACTTTCTTCCGCAACGCTACCGGCATATCCATAAAAGATGCTACCGTATTAGGTGGGATCACTCTGGTGTCGGAGAAATAGCCATGTTTATTCCTTCAGACCTTGCCGTAAAAGAGAATGCCAGCAGCCTGATTACAGCCTATGAACGCAATATCCAGCGCATGGAAGAAGGTTACAAGCTTCTCTCCCAATCCGAAGAGGAAATAGACCGAGTTTTTGGCACGACCCAAAGAATCGGGAAGTTCTACAGCAGCTATGAAAGAGATTTAGAAAAAGCCAGGAAAGACTTTCGTGTGAAGGCCTGGCGGTCCATTGTTCGTAATCTGGGCTTGCCCAAAGTGATGTCCATCAAGCGGCAGAAAGAGTTTGATGGGAACTGCAAGAAGGGCAGCTTGCCTGAGATCAACACAAAAAACGTCCACGAGTTTTTAGACAGCATCATAGGCAGTATGAACGAGATCGTAGAAGAAACGATCCAAGAAGTTTACGAGTGGTTACGCCCCGGCGCACGTCGTTATGTTGAGCATAAAACCAATCTAAAAAATGCTCGCTGGAAATTAGGCGAAAAGATCATTATCACGTCCGTAGCAACAGGGCATTCGTGGTCAAAGAGTTATAGCCTCCACTACTGGTGCGAAGACCACTTCATACAACTTGATCGCGCCTTCCATTTGCTCGATGGCGCAGGCATTCCCGATGGCTACAAATCTCCCTTGGTGGATGCGATCAACACCACAGCCTATGTGAGTGGTGCTACAGGTGAGACGGAATACTTTTCTTTCCGCTGCTTTTATAACGAGAATATCCATATCACTTTCAAACGCCTTGATCTCGTTAAACGGCTGAACGCCGGAGCAGGTGGTGGAAAGGTTTTAGGAGACGGATAAATGTTTGCTGCAACTACAGTTTTTTATGCACATCAAAATCAAAGTCACAATAGCTCTAAAAGCAACCGAAATCTGGTGCGCCGCTGGGTCGTAGTAGAAGACCCCAGCGGCGACTTTTTAGGGCGTAGCTTTCGCGCCTTTGATCTCAATGGAGCCGCTGATAACTACTGGCCTGAAATGATCGTTTTTGAGAACGAAACTACAGGTGAACGCAGAACCTGGGAAGATGGTCGATTTATCCACTCCTTTCCTCCTGCTAAAAACAAGAGCAAAAAACAAAAGGCAATTTGAAGTCTATGAGCACTCTGGCAATCTCCATATCCCTCACAGTCGCAGGCGTTTTTTCATTGCTCTACCTTGCCTTGAACTTATTAGAAACCCACCGCAGAGTAGTGAGCGAATTTCCAGAATTTGAGATTAGCACAAGGAAGATCAGGATGAATAAAAAATGGCGTATCAAAATCACTTTTATCAGCGTGCTTATAGTAATTCTGTTTTCTTCTTGTGTAGGTAGTAAAGAAAATGCCCTACCGGACTCTATGTTGAGCAGAGAACAAGAAATTGCGGGATTGAGATTCAAACTGGATGCTGCCAAAGAAATTGAATCGAAGGGATATACAGGGATCAAGCTTGGTGAATTCTCAATGGAAAACTGCTCATCAAAGCATAGTTTCGGGATGCTCTTCGATGCCAAAGATGCACGAGGAAGCAATGTCTCTGGTGCAGTCTGTGGCGAATTCAAGAATAGCGATGGCAACATAAAAATGATCTGGACGGTGAGGAGATAACCATGCGTGAAGCTCCCTATATCATCATCGTCTTGATCGTGATCGCTGCCGCCGCCCTTTTTGTAGGCAGCAGTGACCCGATCACCATAGCCACCGGTGAAGCAGAAGCGAATGCCATCCTGAACAATATTCCCGCAGGTGCTTGGCTCGCCGGTCTCTTTGTCAGCACCCTTTTCAAGATCGTTCTTTCAGGCATTGTCCTGGGGATCGCGACTTTATTCATCGGCGAAGCGAAGAAGTATCTGCGAAATCGCCAATTCAATAAAAGGATCGCGTGGAAGAGTGGCTCCAAGGCTTATTGGCAGAAGCAGGACAAGACTCCAAAACAACCCGGAAAGCCCAGAATGTCTACAGAGCAAATGCTAATGCTTTCCATGATCGAGCAACTTACTCCTTCGTCAAAAAACAGTTCAACCTCTGCTCCAACACAGCCACCTTTCGTTATCTCTCAGCAGCCCCAAGCTGAAGAAAAACTTGATCTGCGTTTTTAGGATCATCCTATGAAAAAGACAAATTTCCTGCTCATCTCTTTGCTCATCATCGGGCTTCTTGTATCTGGCTGTGTGCCTTACCCGGATGACCCTAACGTGGTGGCAACAAACGTAGCTTTGGGTACACCTCCGCCTCCCTCGTATCTAACAGCGATAGCAAATTCTTTAGGTACGCCTACCCCGTCTGGGGATGATCGTACAGTGGATATTGCAGCAACGATGATCTACGACGATATTGCAAGAGGTGCAACCGCAGATGCAATAGATCGGGAGATCATGCAGCAAGAAGCTGCTATGACCTCGACCGCGATCTCGATTGCATCCACAGCCACCTATAAGGCAGAGATGGCAGCCCAGGCTACTCAGGGCGCACGCGAAGCGGCCACAGCTTATGCCGCCAACCAATTCGCTACAGCCACTCAACAAGCCTTCGTGATTCAGGCAACCGCATCCAAAAATGCCTGGAGCGCAGAAGCAACCCAGACACAGCAAGCTTGGCAAGTCACAGCCACAACCGACGCGATCCTGCACGAGCTTGAAATAAAAGCCATGATTACCCAACAGGCTGCGGACGCGATCCGCTTGGAAGGTGAATCTCGCCAGGTTCAACTGGCGGTGGAGCGGCAGGAGATCAAAAACACAGCCGATGCGGTTTTGCCCTGGGCAATCGTACTCATTATCTTGGCTATCGTAGCAGGCTTGGCCTATTTCGCCACCCGTTTCCGCATGGTAAAGCGTAACCCTGATGGAACTGTAGACATCCCTATGTTGCGAGGCGATAAGGGCTGGACAATGTTGCAACCCGCTCGGCTTCCCATGTTTGGGGCAACCATACGCGATGACGGCATTATTGACTATCAAGCTCCAGAAGACACCAAAGAACAAGCAGAAGTCACTCGCCGCGACCAAGGGGTCGAAGCTGTACGCGCATTACCTCCAGGACGGGAAAAGCAAGCTCTGGAGATCGCAAATAGAGTCTTTGCAGATCAGGAAATAGTAGACCCGGAAATAGAACTTCTCCCACCCAATAGCCCTGCTGCATCAGCCGGGATGGGGGCTGTATTGGATGAATTGGAAGGGCAGGTCATTGATGAATAACCCCGGATACCGTGAAGAAGCTCTGAGCATCTGGCAGGAAATACTCAACCTGCTACGTCTCCTTGTAGGCCTACCACGCATTGAACCGACGCTCATAGCCGAAATGACCACAAGTGACTGGCAACCATTTATTCCAAAATGTCTGCCTGCTCCCAAAGAATACCCTTTGCTCCCAGCACCAAAAAAGGAGTAAGTAATGAATGACCAAAAAGAACTGACTACAGAAGAACTGCAAAAATATCTGCCGGTTGCCCAACTTGCCAAGAAGACGGTCAAGCAAGTTTTGGTCAATGAATTAAAGCTACAAGCGCCCAGCCGTTATCTGCTCGTAGAACGAAACAGGATGGTTTGGCTCTTGGCAGTGATGAATCCGCGTGCTCTGGGCGGGCAGATCAAGAAATACCACAGTCTTGATGTAGCCCACCAGATCAGCACCGCCTTTGCCGGGAAACCGGTCTACATTGCCAATCAGACTGGCTTGCGCTATGGCGTTCTGCTCAGTGCAGTGCCAAAGCTCCCCAAGCTGATCCCCTTCCCTAGCTTCGCTGAGAAGCGCGATCTCTTCCGCCTTGGGCGCACGCTCCAGGATGAGATCACCATATTAGCAAGCGAGATGAAGAATATCTTGATCGGTGCAGCACAGGGCAGTGGCAAGAGCAACCTGCTTAATTTGCTCGCACACCAAATGCGTGCCTTTGGCTGGGATTTATATCTGGCAGACCCTCAACTCCACACTTTCAGCCCGGATATTTGGAACCAAGTAGCTGCCCACTCAGTCGCTGGCAAGGAAGAAGAAGTGCTCACGATCCTGGAACGTATTCGGGCCGAGATCGAAGGGCGCATGGCACTTTTCCTCGCCATAGCAGATGGTCGCATCCCCCCGCGTGATCTCGACGCTTATAACGCGATCTCACCTGTCCCCTTGCCCCGGATCGGTTTCCTGATCGACGAAGCCAATACCTTCCTGGGCAACTCCTCCATTTTCTCCGGGATCGCAGACCTCTTGCGCCAAGGGCGTAAATGGGGCTTGCATATTGTTTTGGCCGGGCACGAATGGCACAAGAAAGATGTCCCCAGCCAGGTCAACGACATGCTCCAAACCAGACTGGCTCTGTCCACCCCGGACGAGCACAGCGGCGCAGTGGTTTTGCGTAATGCCCGTTGGGGGCGTTGGGTGCAAGATCAAATATCCGGGCGCGGTGTGCTCAAAGCACGCGGCAAATTCAAGGCGATGCAGTTTTACCTGGTCTCAGATGAGCAGCAGATGGAATGGCTCTCAACTGTAGAACCTGCTGGCCCATTGAGCACGGATGAGATCGCTTATGTTGCTTTTGCTCTTAAGAAGCAGGACGGTGCTTTCAACTTCAAGACAATCGCTACTGAATTTGAAAGTATCACTGAATGGGGTGCTCGCAAATTAGCAGAAAGCTGGGAGCGTCGCGGCTGGCTTATTCCCGGAAAAAGTGCTGCTGATCCGCGCAGGGTCAGCAATGTCTTAATCGAACTAGCTGAATTAACCCTGGGAAATGGGCAAAAAACGCTCACACGCTCACACGGCTCAAACGACCTCACAGGGGTCTCACACGCTCACACGGGAGCAGCTTTTGCTCTCACAGGGGTCTCACACGACTCTCACAGGCTCTCACAGGCCTCACACGCTCAATAATTACAAACATAGGAGATATTCAAAATGGCAACAACAAAAAAAGGCAAAACGGCTCTCATGGGTTTCGACGCTGGTATGGGCGCGATCAAACTCTATGGTGAACACGGCGGCCTGCAATTCCAATCACAAGTAGCCCACAACGGGACACAGAAAGTCGCTGCTGTGATGGGACTGGCACGACAATTGGCTCCGCTGCATGTTGAATCCGCGCAAGGTTCTTTCTATGTGGGACCAGATGCCCATTCCTGGGGACGGGCAGTAGAGAACCTGAATTACGAAAGACTCACCGGTGCGCCCGAAATGTACGCTCTGCTTTTTGGTTCACTTACTCGCTATGCACAGCAACACGGCTCTTTTGATCGCCCACTCTCCATTGTCGTGGGAATGCCCCAAGAACCCATCACAGGACCTGATGCTCAGGACAATATTAACGCTGTCAAGAAGTGGATGACAGGAACGCACCAATGGCAGGCAGATGGTGAAGAGCACAAAGTCGAGATTGCGGATGTAAAGGTCACATCCCAGCCTGTGGGCGCGCTCTTTGACTACCTGCTTACTGAAGATGGACACTTCATTTCAAATCGCAAAGCGGCCTTCAAATCGGAAGTGGGAATCATCTCTATTGGCTTCAACACTATTGAGTTGCTCGTCGTGCAGGACCGGAAGATCGTCCAAAAATTCGCCGCAGGCACAACCGCTGGTGTGCGACGTTTACTCGATCTCGTCAAGGATAGCAATTCATACACATTAGGCGAATTGGACACCTTACTACGCAGCAAGAGCCTGGACATCAAGACAGCTTTGCCCATCTGGGAGAGTGAAGTATCCGGGGTTATTGGTCAGCACTGGGGCACAACTTGGAAACGCTTCAACAAAATCCTCCTGGTAGGCGGCGGGGCAGCTTTATTGAAAAACACCTTGCCCTACAAATTCAATGGCAAAGCCTTCGTCCCGGACAACCCCGTAAGCTCAATCTCACGCGGACTCTACAAGCTCCGCGTACAGGCTGAGAACCGCAAAAGGAAATAGCTGGGATGACTATTCAGACTGCAAATAAAGCAGAAACGCGCGGGCGAAAAAAGAAGGACGGTGAGCGTACCATTCTTCAATTCAAACTCTACCTTTGGGAAGGCGAAGATGATGATCTCATCGCCTTCTTTGAAGGCTTACCACCACGCCAACGATCTGCTGCTATCAAGATGGCCTTGCGTAATGGTGGAACACTCGTGGATTTGCAGTCTACAGACCTGGATGATGAAGAAGATGATATGGATTTCGATCTGGATGCCTTCCTAGACTGACTTAGTTTTTTTTAGAAGACAAAAAAACATTATTTGATTTTTGTCTTCTAAAAAATAAAGCAAACCATAAAAACCTATGACCAATACAGCCACACCACCGCTAACACAGAACCTACAACGAGCTTGGCAGACCGTTCTCGGACAACTCCAAATGGAGATGCCCCGCGCATCCTACGATACCTGGGTTCGAGATACAAAAGCACTCTCATACGAAGATGGGCATCTCACGATTGGCGTGCGAAATGCCTATACCCGGGATTGGCTGGAGAGCCGCTTACAAAGCACCGTCTCCCGCCTGCTGATCGGTATTATGAATCGCTCTGTCGATGTAGATTTTGTCGTTTCAGAAGCTGATGTCTTAGACGAAGAAGATCAGCAAGAAGGGAGCGAAATACAGAACGACCATGAGATCGAGCTGGCCGCATCTACACAGTACGAAGAGGAAGTTAAGCCGGATCGGGTCGTGGTTTTCCCTGGCTACGCCCTGCGCCTGCTGTCTCAAGGCGATCTCAGCCCGAAAGAGATGTCCCTGTGGATGGCATTTCGTCAGGCAGCCTATTTTGACTGGAAAAAAACCGGTGGTGGTGCGAGTTTCGTCAGAAATATTCCTCACCAAGAGATCATCAAGTTTGCCAATATGAGTCGAACTTCTTTTTTTAGGGAGATTAATGAAAAAGATGCTTTGGCTGCAAGCATGGTCCTGCGCGTTCCCGAAGTCGCAGAGAATTTCTACAATAATGCTCACTTGGACAATGCCAATCGCTGGCAAATCTCCATGTCTCCACGCCTAACGCGTCACGATGCAACAGTAATCGAGATGATCCTGTCCAGTGATATAGCGCTTGCTGAGAAAAACGAGAAAGCACAGTTTGCAGCCGCTTTACAGTCCCTTGAAGAGTTGACGGGGCGTAGCCCTGGGGATTATCTGGATATGGTCGTCGATCTGCCGAAACGTGCCCCGGCTGGCGTAGTTGAGATTTTACGGCGCGCATTAGGTCTTGAAGAGGATATTCCCGCAGCTCTTTTCAATGCGGCAGAAGCCCTGCAAAACAAGATTATCAATGCTTATGGCTCGGTCGTCATCACGCACCATTTCCTGACAGTGGTTGTCCCTCATTTCAAACTAACCCAGTCCCAAATCTGGACAGCCATTGTCCTAAGAGATCGTTGTTACTACGATTATGAAAGCGGGATCGAGCACGATTTTGTCATGGCTCCCAAAGGATTGGAAAGCATAGCAGCATGGGCAGGTGTCTCCACAAAGAGCCTGAAACGCTGGATGGAGCAACCAGAGTTTGCCCAATTTATACAAGCATCCAAGGTCAATTTACCTGAAAACAAGCGTAGCAGAGAAGCAGATCGCCTGCGCCATTTTCTAAATATGGGCGGTCAGATTTTCAAGGTGCTCAGGGAAGAACCACCCTTGGGCTATCTCTGTGATGAAGAGACAGATCGGCTTATTCCGCTCTGGACAAAGTGGGACTCGGCTCTGGACAAAGTGGTACTGGGTCTTGGACAAAGTGGGACTCGGCCCTGGACAAAGTGGGACTCGGCTTTGGACAAAGTGGGACTCGGTTTTGGACAAAGTGGGACTCCTTTAAATAACCTCTTTAAGCCTCTATTAAACCCCTTTAAACCTCATAAGCCCCAACCAACCACCCCGAAGGCTACTTCGGGAAAGACTTCGCCTTTGGCTCAGGGGGGTGGGGGTTGGGATATGTCTGTTTTGTTGGCTCTCAATCCTGTTTCTGATCCAAAGATCAAAAAGCGCCTTCTGGAAGAAAGCAATCCAGCGACTTTTGTCTCCTGGCTGCTCTATGCCTACAGCCCGGAAGGGGAGGGAATCAAATCCCCCACGAATTTAGCGATCAGCAATCTTGCCCGCGAACCCAGACAAGGTGCAAAGAAAATCTATCAGGATATGGCTCTGCTTGGCCCAGAGAAATTGCAGGATTTGTTGGATGCCCTGTCCCGGCCCTATTCACTCGGTCTGGAGCAGGATGAAAGCGGTTTTTTGCGCACTTTCAAAAAAGCACCACAAGAGAAAATACACGAATTAGCCTCTTGCCTTTTTGAAGGCAGTTTGGAAGTAGAACGAGTTTGATTTTCAAAACAAAGGAGAAATTTATGCCCAGAGAAAAGAAAGCACTTTTTCAAAAACTGATCTACGTCATATTCTTCCTAGCTCTGGTTCTTGGACTGGCAATACCTACTCAGTCAGAATCTGTCCAGGCAGCTCCGCGATACGCCACAGCTCTGCTAGAAGGGCGCACCTACGATCAAGCGCATAGCACCGGTTATATAGATTGGAACGGGACGGTTGCGTATTCAACACTCTACCATCGGAGCCAAACAGTGAAGTCAGCCGATGAAGGCGGGGAGTATTGCAGCAGCGGATGCACAGAACCAATCACGCGCATAAGTTCAGGGAGTTCTATCAGTGGATCGTTCCTGCGTGATGTGACCTACTTCGAGGCGATGGGAGCATATAGGTGGGTGGGCACAGGCGTTGGGACAATCACCGTAGCAGCCTGTGGGGCATCCAACTCATGGAATCTGCAAACACCCAATAACAATGTGGCAGGCTTTAATAGCTTTGCTGTTAGCGTGCCTGCTGGTTGTAGGAATTGGACGGTTAGTGCTTCCGGTGGGACTGTAGATGTGCGCTCGGTAGATGCAAACTATGTCACGCCAACGCCCACGCCCTCACCAACCCTGACCCTGACTCCAACAATGACGGCTACAGGCACTTTGCCTCCAACGGCTACGCCTAGTAACACAGCGACTTTCACACCCTCTGCGACCGGAACAACCGAAGCCACAGCCACATTCACGACGACCTCCACCGCAACCGCTACTTTTACCGGAACACCCGAACCTACAGCTACATTCACGGCAACCGCTACAGCAAGAGCAGAGCCGCCAAGCACTCCTTGGGTTATCACCGTCCCGGTTGTCATTGTGATCCAGGAACAAGATGTATCCGTTAGTGGTAGTGGCAGCGGTAGTCTGTCTGACTATGCAGTCACCCCGACCCCTCACTCGTTCTCAGGCTCAGGCGGAGCTATTGGGGAAAGCTGTCTTAACGGCTTACGTGCTTTTGCCTATGTGGATAGCAACGCCGACAATCTTATGTCTCCAAACGAAGGCGCGGAAAAACTGGAGATCACCTTCATGGATACGGCCTACGCTCGCTTAGGCAGCCGATATACCAATGAGGGACAAGCCGTTTTTTGTTTAAGCCCTGCCCAGTTTGGAGAAATGCTGCGCGTGGATATTCCTTACCTGCACCAGAGTCAGACCGTGAGTATCCCCAAGGATGCAGACAAGGACGTTGAAGTCTGGTTTCGCTTGGAGCAACCGACTTTGCCGCTTTACTTGCCATAAGGGGAACTGGGATGATTAGAGATATTTCTGAAACAAGGAAATTGTTTTTTCTGAAAATACGCCTTATTACCTTTTGGGTGTTGTCCGAATGAAAAAGTTACTTATCAGCTTGGTTTCCTTTCTTGTTTTGCTGGCCTGCGGTCTGCTCTTTGGCGCACCATCATTCGGCGGGACGGGTCTGGCAAGTCTGCAAGACATCGTTGGTTATGGAAACAGTGGCTCTCCCCCTGGAGGCGGCTCTTGCGATAATGTCGGGCAAATCCATGAAGAGAACCCCTTTCTTGGCTGGCCTGTAAATTACCGTTCTTGTGATTGGGCCGTGATCTCCGCCTATTACTGCACCCCA
>Ga0233437_1001668_pt1 | contig 39006 bp, 42 predicted proteins | sample SI_122_August201_FD_182714 | JGI IMG/M metagenome (GOLD analysis project Ga0233437, IMG submission 182714) | Seawater microbial communities from Saanich Inlet, British Columbia, Canada - SI_122_August2016_200_MG | ecosystem: Environmental > Aquatic > Marine > Inlet | place: Canada: British... | reverse complement strand
GACAGAGTGTATTTTCTAAAGCCAGAAGTTCTTGTTTCAGATCTGGAAGGAAGAACAGAATTACTTGAAACATCTGAACAAAGATTAATTACAGCAGAAGAATGATTTCTTCACTTCCTTTCTAAAAACTGTAATTTTTAGGTAAAGTTAAGCTTGAAGTCTCGCAGAAAACTTCGTTTTTTCCAGAAAAATTTATAATATTTTCAATTTTAAATAGTAAAAATTGAGTTCTAGATGTTTTTATGTTAAAAATGGGAGATTATTATACTGAAAATCCGAGTAAGTTGCAAGGACAACCAAAAAGAACTATTGCTGACTATGTAGAACAAAATGGAATACTTGTTCCTAGGAGGTTTGAATCTTTAGGAGAAGCTAGAAGATCCAAGAAAGGTATATTGTTAAGAAGTGAACATGAACAAGACTATGCTGGGGTTTCTGGTTTGTTAGAAAGTTTCCCCCTTTCCTATCATCATGCTAATAGGGGTTCTCTTTATCGAGGAGTTGGTTCTATAGAAGAAGTAATTGAAATTTACTTTGGTTTTGAAGATGAATATATCAAAAAAGAAGAAAGTAACTGGGCAACTTATGCTGAATATTGTGAACTCTTAGGAATTCCTCAAGAAGAATTTAAAGCAAAAGTTTCTTTTTCGTTATGGGAGCATTTAGGAGGTTATAATAGGACTGTTGTAGCGGATTCTTCAGTTCCAAATAGGTGGCACATATTCACTAAAGATGATTTTTTGTTAAATTATTCTGTTTATGATAAAGAATTAGGATTACAAGATTTTTCTCCAAAATTTTGGCGATTAACATCTGATTTAGTTGAAGGTATTCCTTCTTTGATTCGAGATTATGAAAGAATTAGACATTTAGATAGATTTGATGTTAACCATTGTCCTATTATCGAATTACAAACTGTTGAGGATAAGAATTATTTCTTACAATATTATAGAATGCGAGATTTTGAACCTGCAAGTTTTGTTTTAGATAGAGAACCCATAGATGGAGAAATTGAAGTTTCTTTTATGAGGGGGGCAACTAAAACTAGTGAGGGAGAAACATTCCATACCTTATGGAGAGCATGGAAATCAAAGAGAACTCTTACTGAAGTACCTGAATCTCTTCTTGCTGTGTTTGGAAGTTGTTTTAAAAATAAAATAACTACAGCTACTAGAAAGCTTCATGTAACAGATAATGCTACTTTGTGGGGCGGTATTCAAGGAATTGCAAATGGTCATGATGATCGAGGAGATATGTTCAAACCTTATTTGTTTCTTATGCTTGTTGGAAATGAATTTTATTCTATTGATCCTGGAAGATTCCCTGAACCAAGAAGAGAAGACAAATATATAGATCTTCATGTGGTGGCTGATGGAAGAAGAGCTTTTGTGAAGAGAATATGAAACTCCCTGTCAGGGCACTGTTTTACTCCCAGTACAATAATATTTAAAAACTATTGTCCGTTAGTTTACTTGAGGTAATTAAAATGACTTATTTTCATGATTATAATGAAGGATTTACTTCTGCTTTCCCAAGTGGTCCACCACTTATACCTCTTCATGTCACAAAAAGAATTCTAAGGAATCCACGCAGATGGATTAGAACTGCAAAAATAGCAGAATTGTATGATAAATTAAATGAAGGAAATATTCATTATAAAGTGATTGAAGGTGAAATTCCAAACCAAGAGATTGGAAATCTAGTGTGGGGTGCAGTTATACAATCGTATGGTTTAGAACAAGGAGAAATAACAAAAGATCATTTCGTACTTAAATTTGAAAATACTAGAGCAACATATGAGTTTGCTCAAAAATTAGAAGAACGAGTAGATTGCGAAGTTAAAACAGCATATGACTAGTAACATGCCCTGTATGGGCATTTATTCTCTCATTGCAATTGCTCTTTTTCCATTGCTGATAATTCTTATCTCAGTTCCTGATGGCATATTCCTATAAAAATCTTTACTCAACAAAGAATTTACTCCCATTGTAACGTCAGCTGTTTTTAATAACCTCATAACATCATGGGTTAAAAATCCTTGCATGCCCCCTGTAATCATTGCTTTCATATGTGGCACACTTAAATCAAGATCATACTTTTCTCTTCCAGTATAAGTCATCATAAGACAATGTCCTCCTAATTGGGAATCAACATATTCATTATGATTTTGAATTACAGTGGGAATATTTATACTTCTATGATCTGCCCAATCAAGTAATCCTTCAGTTAATATCTGATCTAATTGCCCTAAATGTAAGACAGACTCTGAACTACCATCAAAATATTTTTTATATAAAGCTCTTGCTTCTTTTACTGACTCAAAATAGCTGATACTACGAAGTACAGGATATACTATTCCCTCTTGAGGTGTAATTCCAAAAACTAAATCTGTAGACAACATTGAATCATCTGCTTCAGGAACTTCAAAATCTGCTGTTTCAATCTTTCCAGAAGGCCTTGCTTGAAAAACAAAAAAAGGATTCAAACCAAACTCAACATACAATGTTTCTTCTTCAGCAATTTCTTTTAATTCTTCTATTCTTTCATAAGCATCAGCTAAAAAACAAGCAGTATCATCTGATATCCCAAGACTAAGAAAAATATCATTCTCCTCTTCTCTTCTTGTTTTAGTATTAAATAAATAATGATAATGGTCTCTGTTATTACTTTTCCCATTATAACAATTCATAAAAATTAAATCAGGATTATTTGGGTGTCGTATCATTGCTCCTTTAAATTTACAACCCATTTGTTCTTGGATAATTGTATGAATTTTATTTCCAATATCAAAACTACGTTGTTCAGCATATTTCTTTGCTCTTTTAGTAGTAGCACTCTCTTCAACTCTTTTAATTGCTTCTCTCAAATCTAATTTTGATTCAACATCAGTAATGGAGTCAAATATTCCTTCAAAATCACTATATTCATAAGGTGAAGAAGAACGAACAATAAGCGGTCTTTGCAATATATTTAACTCTTTTCTAATTGACCATAGCCACTGACCTTGTTTCTTTATAACATAATCTGGGATCGGAATGTCAGGAGCATTGTCTCTTATATGATTTAATATTGCTCCTTTCCCCCCATACTGTTGAATGTCTTGTGTTGGTAACATGAGTTTGAAAAACTCAAGGTTATTTAAAAACATAACTATCCTAAAGTGGCAGTTATTCTAGTGACATAAAAACAACAATGCCCTAGGTGGGCATCACACTTGAACTGTTTTCATAAATTTCTCAAAAGTTACTATAGCTAGTAACCCCCTTATTTTTCTGACCTCTAATTGTTAGGTTTTAGAACTTAAAACCTTAAGATTTGCTATTCCTGACCTCTAAATTCTCAACAATACATGTATTCTGTAATTTACTAAATTATGATGTCATGTCTTGTACGGTTACTTGTGCGGTTAGATTTTGGACTTTCAGGGTCTAAAACCTCAAAATTTTTAATTTGTGCGGTTTAAATCCCGCCCTATAACAGAGTTATTCTTATCATTAAATTTTAACCGAACAAACTCTTTTTTTGTAACGTTACTTGTGACGTTAGATTTTGGGGTTTTAAAGCTTTAAACTCCAAAATTTTTAATTTGTAACGTTTAAATGCTGCCCTATAACAAAGTTATTTTAACGATCAATTGAAACGTTACAAAACAATCTTTTCTGTTTGGTTACATGTTCGGTTAGATTTTGGACTTTCGGGGCTTGAAACATCAAATTTCATACAATTGTTCTGTTAAAACCTTTACCTATAACAGAGTTATTCTTATCATTAAATTTTAACCGAACAAACTCTTTTTTTGTAACGTTACTTGTGACGTTAGATTTTGGGGTTTTAAAGCTTTAAATTCTAAAATTTTTAATTTGTGACGTTTAAATCATTACCTATAACAGAGTTATTTTAACGATCAATTGAAACGTTACAAAACAATTTTTTCTGTCCGGTTACTTGTCCGGTTAGATTTTGGGGTTTCAGAGCTTAAAACACCAAAATCCATACAGTTGTCCGGTTTAAATCGTTCCCTATAACTGAGTTTTTCTCATTATTATACTGTAACCGGACAAACTATTAATGCTGTCTTATAACAAAATTAGTTATACACTAGAAATTCTTATTTTTACTTAAGTTATTAAAAACAAATTTCCTGAAGACCTGTATATCTCTAGGAAGTTGGTTTTCTAATTCTTCTGACATGGGCACCATTTTAGATTCAATCTTCATGTTATTACTAAATAGTACTACTAGTATTTAAACTGATAAATCCTAAAAGAACCAGTTAATGATTATTTTAGGAAAAACTTAAATAATATAACACTTTTGGTAAATAAATGATCAAAAAAAATCTAAAGTTAAGTGGAGATCAACTGAAGATAGTAATAGAATTGCTTAATCCACCTTTTGGTTGGAGAGGAAGAATTACAACATCTACAATAGAAAGACCAATAGATGTAGATAATATGGATAGATGGGTCTCTGCAGGATATCTTAGAAAAAAGAAATTAATTGGGGACAATTCACAGCATAGAGATTTAGTTATTCGGTTAGGGCAGGAAAAAGAAATATTAGAAAGGGCAAAATTTTATTACTTCAATAAAAAACAGGTTAAATCAAAAAATAATTTAGAGGCAACTAGAAAAAAATTAAAGAATCCAAAAGATTATAACGCTAGCTCTTGTGAAGTATATCGTTTAAAATCAGACAAAGAAACATTCAAAAAACTGTTCTTATTTTTTTACAACACAGAACATATTTGGGAGTTTGTTTTATCAAGGTATTGTAAGGAGAATTGTCAATTTACCGGTTTTGATATTTTAAGGACATTTGCTACACATGAATATGTCAAAAAAGGTTTGAAATTAAAAGGTGATATAAATAATAAGTTAATATTTGATAGATTTCATGATTTACATTCAACACCTAAAAGTTTGATTTATTTGTATCTTTCAAATCCAAAAAATTTTTATAAAATATTAACAGATTATGTAACAAAATATTGGTTTGAAGATATGTTAAAAGGAAAAAATACAGAAGGTCTTTCTAAAGAAATTTTTAATTTTTACATCTTAAAATTAGAAGAAATGTTTTGGACATATGACTTATTTATGGCACCTGACAAAGATGTAAAGATCTATGATGCAGGAGGGAAAGGTTTATTTAATGTTAAAGATTATTGTTACAAAAGAATTTCCGAAATTCGAGAAATGCAAAAATATTACAAAAATAAAAAGGAGGTTAAGGCGAGAAGCTGATCTCAATTATGTCGTAAGTGTGACCCACGAGTGTTACTCGGGGCGTTGGCGTATTTTTTCTTTGTGTTTAACAGCAGTGAGCTGAGGAATATTAAACCCGCAAAGAAATGATCAAAAATATGTTTTAAAGATTTTTGTTTCATTTCTTTTTCTTCTTAACCATAGCTCTTAATTGTTCAACAACGCTAATTTGTTCAATATCGTTAAGTTTTTTACGTTTTTTAGGTTTTATTTCTTCAGACAGAATTTTGTTAAGTTTAACTTTTTTAGCTTCTTCATGCTTTTTTAACTTAGCTTGTTTCCTTTCTCTAGCAGCCACTAAATGTTTTAACTTATCCATATGAGTTACAGAATAATCTTTTTGACTAAACCCACCAAACATTTCTTCTACCAACTTTTCTTTTTTCTTTATAGCATGCTTTTTTCTAGCAATCTTTAAACGCCGGCTAATACCTTTGTAACCAAATAACCAATTTTTCTTTTTAGTAACGCCCTTACCACTTTTTTCATTAGGGATAGGATAATTAAAGTTTCTGGTTGGTTTATTCTTACCAGATGAAAATAGGTTAGGCAACATTGACCTAAATCTTTTATTTCTTAACAATATGAAAATAACAATTACAAGAAATGCCAAGAAAAAACATAAAATTAACATTTGTGATAATTCAAAACCATTATCAGAACTAGCTGCCACAACTGAATCGTTATCTTCACCTTTATCAGCACCTTCTTCATCTTCAGTAATAACAGTTTCTACAATAACATAACTATCACCAGAATCTTCATCTTCAACAATATCAACTGTCAAAGTGTCCATATAATTGTTCTCTTTAAGGGTAAACGCTCTTAATTGTAAATTATCATCACATCTTGATTCACATTCGTCCACAGGAATGGCCATCCATTCCATCTTGTCAAGCCCATTATTTTTAGCTTCAAGTTCACAATACCATTGGTTAGATTCTACTTGGCAATAATTCTCATCATCTGTAGAAAAACGACAACATCCTTCCTGGCACCATTCTTCAATATTTTCTGTAGCAAGTTCGCCATAAGGGCATCTTGCAAGATATTCACTTTCACAAGAACTTTTACAAAAAATAGTTTTACAATAATCTAATTCAGAACAGTCAGTTCCGGAAAGAAAATGTACATTCATAATACAATCTTCCCACCAACCACAATCTTCACTAGCAACTTCCTGTTCAATATTGGTACAGAAATTGTTACTAGAAGGATAAACGTAACAACCAGTAGAGGCCATAGCTAGTGGAGATAATAAAATTAACGATATTATTACTAAGAAAGTTACTCTAAGAACAAATTTACTTTTCAATTTAACATCCATCACAGAGTTAAGGTTTACTTCATTGTTATTAAAATTTTCTAAATTTGTTATGTGTAATATAAGTAAATTAAGAATTATTATTAATATTATGACCACATAAAATATTATATACTACTTCTACTTCCCTTCACCTCAAGATGTTAAAAAGAGGTATTTTTCTAATTATACTCCTACTACTAGTAGGGCTTGCTACAGCTACTGACATAGAGCAAGTTGCAACTTACGCACAACAGTACGAAGATGGTACATTGAATTACTTAAAGTTCAAAACTTACCTATATTCTGTTGAAGAACAATTCTATGATGAAATGGAAGACCAGATGGAACGTGTGGATATTGACCATGACGATTCTGGATCAGATGAAAATGATGATGAGATTATGGAACTTGGTAAGCAAGCCGAAGAAGCGTTTTTTGACCGAGACATAGATGAATTAAAAAATGTAGTAAATTCTTTAATTGACCTTTTTGAGGAAATTGGTGATGATTATGCAGTAGAAGTTCTAGAAAACATTTATGCTGCTGCTGAAGAAGAAGATTGGGAAAAAATTGAAGACCTGGCCATGAAATTACCAAAAATGGGTCCAGAAGATGATGAACATGGCAAACAATTTGAAGGATTTTCGCAAGAATTTGTAGAAGATTTGTTCGGTGAACCTAGTGGATATGAAAAAGAAATTTGGGCAATGAACGATGATGAACCGATTTACCTTGATGAACCAGTACCATTTTATCAAAAAAGTCTTTACAAAGGCAGTAAAGTTAAAATTACTTTAAACGCCTGGCCTAGTGCAATTAATGATGGAGATGAAATTATATTATTCTACCATATTGGTTTTGACACTAGGCTTAATCAAGAAGGAAGTGAAGTTGATATTGACGAAGTTGTTAATTATATTAAAGAAAAATCTGAAGCGTACCAAAATAGTGAAATTAGTTTAGAAGAATTGGCAATTGAAGCTGCTCAACAAGAACGTAAAGTTCACGATTATTTATGGGATAATGAAGAAGATTGTGACGAAATGTTTTCAGGACTGTTAAGCAGGAAAGAAGAGTCAGAGATAACTTATTTTGAAGGTACTTTAGTTGATAATAATAATTTATTAGCTAGAATTTCTGTAGAAAACAGAGTTTGGGAAAATGAAGAAGGAAAAGAAGAAGAAAATTTTAATTTTTGGACACATATAGAAAGTCGTGAAAAAGATAAAGAAGATTTTATGTTTGAACATAAAGAAATGGAAATGATAGACACGTGGGGCATGTCTGGTGAAGATTTGTGGGAAGAATTTTCTGAAGGATTTGTCAAGTTAATGCAAGATATTAAAGATGCTGATTCTGCTAAAGAAGCGCACGAGATTTTCTTTGATCAACAAAATAGTTTAAATCATTTCTTACATGAAGCAACTTGGCGAGCAGTTTCTGGTGAAAGTGATATGACAACTTCTGAAATTAAGCAAGGTATGCTTGATTTAATCAATCAAGAAGCTGAAGGTGTTATCAAAGAAACTGCCGATAGAACAGATTATAAGGAATATTTGATTAAAGAAACTGTACAACAAACTAACACTTGGTGTCGTGGAGAAGAGGATGAAGAGTGTGACCATGGCTATTATTGTGAAGATGCTGCTTGCGTTTCTGCTGAAGGTGGTAACGAAGTGTGCGATAATGGTGAAGATGACGATGATGACACTTATTGGGACTGTGAAGATCCTGACTGTGACTGTGATGAAGGCGGTGACGATGGCGGTTGGTTCGGCGATGGTGATTGGAGCAACGATGATAACTATGTTGTTTCAGATGAGTGTAGAAGCGTTGGTGCTCTTTCTAAGGAAGCTTGTGAGAAACATAATTCTGACGTAGAAAGTCTTGGACCAGGATGTGGTGATTGTGAAAGTCAATGTCCCAGTGCAGATCGGACAGATTGTGTAAATGATCAATGTGAATGTTATTATGATTCTGAGCCAGAGGATGATAATGGAGAAGATAATCCTTGTAACGATTGTGAATCATATTGTGGAGAAAAAGATGGTAAAAGGTTAACTACTACAAATTGTGTTAATGGAAATCAATGTGAATGTAATTACGAAGATATAAAAGATGATTATGAAGAAGAAGAAGAAGAAGAACCTAAAGATGAACCGGTAGAAGAAGAGAAAGAGGCTGAACCTGAAGAAGAAGAAGAACCTAAAGAAGAAGAGGAAGATCCTGAGCCAGAACCTGAAAAGGAAGAACCCGCTGAAGAACCAAAAGAAGATAATGGTGGAGAGGCTGGAATTCAAATGATTACTGCTGGAATGTTTACCATATTAGAAGATGTTATTGGGGATGAAGAACCAGTTAGTGAACCTGAAGAAGTGGAAGAGAAAGAAGAAGAACCTGAGCCGGAACCAGTAGAAGAAGTTAAAGATGAAGAAAAAGAACCAGAACAGGAAAAAGATGACGATAAAGAAAGTGAAGAAGACAAAGTAGATGAAGAGAAGGTGTCTGAAGAACCTAAGGAAGAAGAAAAGGAGAAAGAGGCTGAAGAAGAAAAAGATTATTACGAAGAAGACAAAGATAATGAAGATTTTGATTGGTTCTCTGATGTGGAAGATGATAACAACTGGGAAGAATGGACCAACCCATGCCAAGATGAATGTGAAGTTTGTTGGGAATGTGATTGGGAAAATAATCAACAAGAATGTAATGAATATTGTATAACCTGTAATCTATGTGAATATGAAGCAGGTAATTTAGAATGTCATGACAACCAACAGTTTAACGAAGAGTGGGCTTTCTGTGAATGCGAGTTAGGTTATGGTGATTGTGATGGTGACTGGCTAAATGGTTGTGAGTTTGAAGGACAATGTGAAGGCTGTCAAAGTGATACTGACTGTGCTGAAGACCGATGTAGTGACGATAGAAGAAGAATTACATCTTTCACTTGTGAACAAGATGAAGGTTGGGAACAAGATAAAAATGTTTTAGAAATTGGTGCTAGCTGTAACTTGTACAGTGGCGGTCGAACAGAAACACATTTCTGGATTAGTGGTTGGGGCGAAGATCTTAATGAATTTGATAAATATAAACGAGAAGAACAAGATAATAGTCATGACGATTGGTGCATGAATGATCTAGATTCATTGATTGAAGAGCGGTTAATGATTCAAGAAGCGTTTACTGAAGAATATATGGAATGGTTCTTTAACGAGTTTGTTGATGATGATCCAACAAAATTTGAAGAACATATGCGAATTATTCACAGTTTACATCGTATCTTAATGGATAATACTGATCGAACTGCATGGGCATTATCCTGCTTAGGTGAAGAAGAATTTCCTACAGAATATGTTCCAATAGAAATTAGTTATGAAAGTACTTTTGGTAACATCGAAATTTGGGAAGAGTTCAAGAAAACTGACCATTTTGGTGAACAGGAAATTAACGTTCTTAATCCATACATGAAAGTTTGGATTTTCCCGCCAAAAGAGTTCATCATTGAAAAAATGAAGGAAGAGATGGATGGGCCAAAAGGTCCACCTGCACACGAAATTGAAGATATTAAGGGAGACGAGGATGTTATGGAAAAGATTAACAAAATCAGTGACCGGTTTGATGGTGGTGCAGAGATAATTTTCCAGATTGAAGATGAAGGTGAAATTGCTTTTCAAGGCCTTATGGAAATTAACCCAGACATTATCATGAAAATTGAACGTGTAGAAAATTATGATGGTGTTAGAGATGCTACCATGAGCGTAGAATTTGACTTCCTGTACAACATTATGAGCACAGTAGCTAAAGAAGTTGAAGGTGAACATGTAGAAGGACCATGGTGGGAAGATCGTAACAAGCATAATGGTGGCGGTAAGAAAGTTAAAGATGGTTGGGTTGCTGTTAAGATTGTCAGTAAAGTTATCTTAGGATTAACAAGCGGCGATATTCAGGTAGATCCTGGAGATAAGCTTGACGACATTGTTCTTTCATTAAAAGACATGGTAACCATGATGTCAATGGGTGAGTAGAAGTATTTTATTTTTTGTTTTTTTCTTTTGATTTGTAAGAAAATTTATCTTTTTCAGAAAGACATACTTTTCTATTATTCTCTACTAATACTTAAAGGGCCAAACGTTTGATCTGACAATTTTTCTGGATTATTGTCAGCACATTCACCACTAAATGGAATTATATATTCTCTAGAAAGGCGAGCATGTGGTAGAAGAATTTTAGTTCTATTTTTATCAACAATCCCAGTATATAATTCTTGGATATTACTAACAAGATAAGTACTTCTTACCTCCCCATACCATTCCTGTTCTCTTTTAAGGTCTCTGCTTATTGCGTTAACTACTGGTCTATCTAAATATTTTAATGCAATCTCAACATCATCAATTCCTGTGGCATCTCTTAAATAAGAAACAGATTCAGCATATAAATTCGCCATTCTGAATTTACGTTGTTTTGCGGCTTTTATTCTAGATTCTCTTATTTTCGGATCAAATGGATTTGGTAGTGCTGTGCTTTTTAATATATCTCTTAAGTCAGGATTAACCATTTTACATTAATTAAGCGCTTATTCTTTAAGTATTTAATGATAATATGGAATATACATGCCCTGTCAGGGCATAAAGAAAAAAAGTGTAGTTAGAATTACTTGAATATATCCATAACTTCAATTATATTTACATCATACTTCCCTTGAAGAATTTCATAAGCCCCTCTTAATTCAGGCTTACTATTTGTAAAATCTACAACTGCAGTTATGGGGTTATCTCCTTGAATTAATTCATCAATTCTATCACAAATTGATTGAGCATCATCAGGTAATGGTTCTTTTCCAAAACTGCCTTGTTGCTCCATAAGTCCTGCATCACCATCAGATTTTATAGCATAAAAGGGAAAATCAATTCCATGATATTGTTCTTTTATCTTATCTAGAAAAGCAGCTTGGCTAGCATAAAATCCTTCTACGTCCGCAAAAGCAAGACTAGGGTTAAATATATTTGGAGTTACATTAGTTTTTACTACACATAATTTTTCTGACATTTTTATCCCTTAAATGACTGAGATCTATAACTTTTTTAAGTTTTATGGTGATTAAAATCATACATACCCTAAATAAACTTTTCACCAATAAACAGAAAATTTATCTGGTTCGCACATCACTACCATCAACAATTCTGGATTGTCTGCCTGGTTGCTAGCCAAAGTGTTCATGTCAGTGTCAGAAGCAATACAACTCTTATAAGGATGAGTATGTAACATAATCAACGTTTCTTCTGAACAACGTTCAAAATTTACCTGGTTAAAACTTTGGGAATACATTTCTGGCTGATAAGCATGAGTAACATAATAATCCAATTCGTGTTTATACCCTTCCAAACATACGCTAAACTCAACTTCTTGTTCACCAAGGTACCATTCTTCCAGAATTCCTTCTGTTCCACCTTCAAAAACTATCAAAAACTCGCCAGTATCAATAATGTTACCTTCTAAAGTATCTGTCTCGAACCAGCCCATAATGATTCTGTCAATAGGAAATGTTACAAATATGAAAGAAAGCATTAACATAACCATGAAAGCTTTTGCCAGGAACACGAATATTCTCTTGTTACGATCACTTTTGTTATGTAAATCCTCAGGTACACTTTCCTTATGTGCTTCTTCTGCAATAGAATTTACTAGTTCAATCTCTTTCTGTTCCTGATTTCTGTCACCATTTAACGCCATTGAACTCCATAAAATGGCCATTCATTATTAATTGTTTTCGTTAAAAAATAGAAACACAAATAAAAGGCAAAATTATTCTTACTAAAAAAGAGATGATGGTAAAGAGTAAAACTAATGTTAAAGGTAAAAAAATGCCTAAGATTGGCTTAGCTTTAGGTGGTGGTGCAGCTAAAGGTTTGGCACATATCGGCGTTCTAAAAGTCTTACATAAAAATAAGATTTATCCAGACTTGATCGCTGGAAGTTCTATTGGAGCAATTATTGGTGCAGCATATGCTGCTGGTGGATCTCCAGATTATTTAGAAGATTATTCTGAAAATGTTGATTTTCAAAATCTCTTAGATTTCTGTCTGCCTTGGGTAGGGTTAATTAAAGGTCAAAAAGTGGAAGGAATATTACGTGAGTTGACTCATAATAAGGATTTCAAAGATCTTAACATACCATTTCAAACTATTGCTTATAACATTACAAAAAGAAGGAGAGAAGTGTTAGATAAGGGAAATTTAGTTAAAGCTATTCGTGCTTCAATTTCTTTACCAGGAATTTTTACTCCAGCCAGGATAGGCAAAGATGAATATATTGATGGTGGTGTAATAGATCCATGTCCAGCAGACCTCTTAAAAGATATGGGTGCAGACATAATTATATCAGTAGAATTGTTTCACAAAACTAAGACTGTAAAAGCGCCAAAAGTTAAAAATAGAACATTTTTAGAAGAATTTAAAGAAAAGTTTATTGCTGAAGAATTATTAGTATTAGAAAATTATATTGTTCCTAAAAAATGGCCAAACTTTTTAAGAAAATTGTTTACAAAACTTCTTAACAAACTTTTATACCCAGCAAAAGTTTTAAGAATGTTGCAAGGAAAAGAATTGCCTGACGCAATTAAAACTATGTTCATTACTCAAGATGTTATGTTTATAGAGTTGGCTAAAGAGAAATCGCGAAATTCTATTGCAGACATAAAAATTATTCCAAAATTTAAAGCAGAATCGTGGTATCGTTTCCACGAAACTAAACATTTTATTAAACTAGGAGAAAAAGCTGCTGAGGAAAATATTAACGAAATTAAGAAATTGATAAGAAAGAAAAGTTAAATTTATTTCAATTCTAAAACTCGCTTCAACTCACCGGCACGTTCAGGATAATTCTCATACAAGAATTGAAAATTCTTTTTTGCCCGAAGAATACTTTCTTGACATTCGTTGGAACAAGGAAAGTGTGAAACTAAAACTGCATCTTGCCAACGTTTGTTAAGGTTAAGTAAAGTTGAATCTTTATCATCACTTCCCTCAACTTTAACTTCTGGATTAACATTATCTTTACTAAAATTGTTAAGGAAAAATTCCACACAGCATGAAGGATAACCTAACAACAACCCTAAATCTTTCTGATTACTCATAAGTTCGTAATAGTTCGCCAAATAAGCTTTTTCTTCACATTTAGAGAAATAATACAAATGTGTTGCTGGCCTTTTATCGTTTTCTGGTATCCGAAGCCCTTTGTTAGAGAAATTCCCAGTTTCTTCATCAGATAAAATTACTTTGAAACGTGACTGGTTAACAAAAATGTTATTTTCTTTACAAAACTTCTCAATTCTTGGAAACTCTTCTTCATAAAATGCTTGCCTAACTACTTGTTTCTTATCATGGAGCAAAAGTAGGATTTCATCTACTTTCATTTTAGATTTGAGTATTAAGTGCAGTTTATTGTACATAATGATATAAGAAATAAACTTATGTTTTTAATAGTTTTTATTTCTGATAATACTATTTTCAATATAAATAATCAAAAAGAAAGTGGATTATTAGCTCTTAATCGGTACTCTTCCCTAATTTCTTCTAAAGATTTACCATCTCTGAACCTTAATTTAAAAATTTCTTCAGAACAAAGATCAATCACATCATTAATATCTCCAGGGCACAAAGTTTGACATTTTCTTGTTGGAGTAAGACCTCTTCTTTCAGCAATCATGTTATAATCTTTGTGACCAAAGATGTTCCGACAGCTGATATTAGAAAATTCGGGCATTTTAAGCTTGATATAAAACAGTAAACTTTTTACTTGCCTATCAGTAGGCTGTTCAAAAGTGAAATCGCCAATTAAACAAAAATTTAGAACACCATAATTTAATGATGTATTTCCATTAATTAAATTTCCATTTCTTCTTTTATCAGCCTTACTTTCCTTACTAGGACATAACGCTGAACCCATAACATTCCAAGGCCTACCCTCATAAATTTGACCATCTTTAGCAAATACTGTAGTGTAAGCAATATCAGAATGTTTACCAGAATTCATTTGTGAATCTTGAATTGTCCATACTGGTGGATTTGTTCCAATACCTTTAATCTGACCAGTATGATGTAAAACTAAATAACTTAATTTATCCATACTATCATATTCAATCCTATCTATATCAGGTAGTGGTTCACATGCACCCCAATCATCCCTGGTATAAATTGTTGGTTGATAATTATCTAATTCTTCTTGTGAGAAAGAATATCTGGGACTGATAAGTATTGGTGCTGCTACAACTGCCGCTACTGCTTTAACACTAAGAGAACAGAACCTTCTTCTACTATAATCTATATCTTCCATTTAAGTTATCAATTCGGCATTGTTAATACGTTGCTTATAAGCATTTTGGTTTGATATGCCAATTACCCACTCCAACTAATACTAACTTGCCTTCTAACCAATTTCAAATACAATTCCCAAGCTTTATCTCCAGCACTAATTTTAAAAATTTAAGTTTAGTGTAAGTTACTGTGACAATTGGGTTATAATACCAATTGTTAAACAAGAACTGGGAGAATCAAATACCCATAACTAGCGCTGCTAACAGCATTACAATATAAAATCTAATCATTCTTGGAATTAAAGCAAACAAGACAAATTTCCATAACTTCAACTTAAATATTCCAGAAACCCAACAGAAAGGTACGTAAGGTACTGGACTAATAGCAGCAATTGCTACACTTAAACAACCCCATTTGGAATAAAACTTTTCCCATTTCAAATATTTATCTTCATTGTACAATTTCTTAATTCCAAACTCACCATAAAAAAATCCCATCATATATCCAAACATACTTGCAGCAACACTACCCAAACCTGCTGCCAAGTAAACAGAATATTTGTTAATACCACCTAGCATGCCTCCAATAAGCGGAACGTCTGGTCCAATTGGTTGCATGAACAAATCTGTTAAGAATGAGATTATGAAAATACCGCCCAAACCATATGCTTCAGCCATATAAGTAGCTGCACTTTCAAAGTAACGATAATTAACTGCAACTGCAATAAATATTACTGCCATACCAATTAAGAAAATTAAACCAGTCCTTTTAGCTAACTTTTTTTGATATTCAAGTCTTTTCTTGTTAACTGCTAAACCAGTATCTTTTATTTTTTTACCACTTCTCTTAATTACTCGGCCACCTTTCCTTATTGCTTTACCACTTCCTTTTATTGTAGCTTTCCCTCCCATACCAATAACTTGACCACCTTTCCTTATAACCTGTCCACCTTTCTGGATTACTTTTCCTCCTTTTTTAATAGAAGTCAAAGGAGTACTTGCTATTTTCTTGATAACTTCTTTCCTTTTTTTAGCACGAACAGCTTTTTTCTTTTTCGCAATAGACTTTTTTTGTGATTTGATTTTACTTTTCTTAATTTTTTTTGCTTTTTTACTAGAATTATCTTTACTATTAACTTTAACACTTTTCTTTTTTCCCTTAGAACTAACTTCTTTTTCCTTTACTTTCATTTACATCCTCTAATAACATTAATTTTACGACCTTTCTTAAATGTTTGAATGTTCTTTATAGTAGTGTTAAGTATTCGCATTAAAGCTTCATGAGTATTGAAAGCATTATGTGGTGTTACAATAACGTTTGGCATTTCTAAAAGAATATGGTTCTCAACAATTGTTTTAAGACTACAATCTTTTTTGAAATCTTTCTGTAACAATTGTAATTCTTCAATCACATTACATTCTTCTTCAAGAACGTCAAGTCCAGCACCTGCCAACTTGCCTTTCTGTAACGCTTTTACAAGAGCATCAGTTTCAATTATCCCACCACGTGAAGTGTTAATCAAAAAAGAATTGTCTTTCATCAAAGAAATTTTTTCTTTATCTAACAAATGATAAGTGTATTTGTTTAATGGTACGTGTAAAGTAACAATATCTGACTTTTTCAACAATTGTTTTAAACTCGCATACTTAAAATTAAGTTTCTTAGCCAATTTTTGATCTTTATTAACATCGAAACCTAACACTTTCATCTCAAACCCGCAAGCCATTCTGATAACGTGCTGGCCAATTTTACCACAACCAACAACACCTAATGTTTTACCCTGCAAGTCGAACCCACGTAAACCATGCAAATCAAAGTTTGCTCGTCTGGTACGTTCCACTCCTTCTACAACATTCCTGCTTAACGCAAGGATTAATGCAAAAGTATGTTCTGCAACTGTATTTTCACCATAGTTTGGCACATTACATACCACAATTTTCCTTTTCCGACATGCTGGAAGATCAATATGGTCAAAACCAGTACTCCTAGTGGTTATCAACTTAAGTTTTGGCATTTTTGTAAGAAGCTTTTCATTAATTCCAGAATAAATGAACACTGAAATAGAATCTAAGTTAGAAAATTTATCAACGTTTCTTAAAGTAAGTTTTCCGCGTGAAAAAAAAAGTTTATCCCTGGGAAATGCTTTTTTTAAAAGCGGTTTCTCCCAAGGTTCAATACCAAAAAAGCCTATTTTCATGGTTTGTCACCTAACATCTCCTTATTCTTCAATTGTAATTGTAACGATCTGAGTTGTAGTGATACCATCAACAAATATACATCTTTCAGCTTCGCTAAAAGTCCATTCGAAAGTTTCATCAGTTTCAAAAATATCACTTTGAGCTTCACTACATTTCTGTGTCCCAATTACCATTGCTTTGTTCAATGTGTTAGATACTCTAACATTAACCCATTCAACAGTATCCCCAACACTAATTGTTAACTGATTAGGTTCAAAACCATCTTCAGTAATTTCCACAGTGTGTAGTGTAGTAGTTTCTTCTACAATCTCTTCTTCGACTTCTTCAGCTTCCGCCTCAGTCTCTTCTTCAGTTGTTTCTTCTGTAGTTTCAGTTTCTGCTGGTTCTTCCTCAGTTACTTCCTCAGTTACTTCCTCAGTAGCTTCTTCTTCAGTTACCTCTTCAACAACTTCTTCAATTTCTTCCTCTACTTCTTCTATAACTTCCTCAACAGCATCTTCTACTTCTTCAACTACTTCTTCAACTACTTCACTTTCATCAATTACTGGAGGTACATTTTCATCAATCAAGAAATCTAATTTTAAAGCACTCTTTACTAAAAGATATTTTATTTTTCCCCAAAGACCATGTGCTTGATAACTCAAGTCACCATTGTTATAAGCTTCCTTCATTGTAGTTAAAGGATTAGAACCAGTAGTAAGGTCAATAAGAAGTTCTTCAGTAAGGTAAAGATCTAAATTTGGATCAGGTAAAGTTTCTTCTGTAACACTATCAACTTTACCTTCTAAAATATTAATTCCAATAACTTCTTCAGCACCAGTACTGGTAAAAACATGAACATTTATCTGCTCACTCTTAACAAACTTATTTACTGGACTAGGTATAGATTGCCCTTCCAGATGATTTAAATTATCCATAATTGTATCGAGATCAATCTCTGCATTTGCTATACCAGATAAACCTAAACAAATCATAATAGTTAGTAAGAACATTATTATTTTCTTTCTCATCATAACACCTCCAATGGGTAAAGTAAAATTATAGATTATATAAATGTTTTTTATTTTAGAGATTTGTCATCTATTTACCATCAAATATTTTTATCACTACTCCAAAATGCTAAAATGACCGAAAGGTTTATATAAGGGTTGTTACTCCAGAGTATTAACATCTATCACCTCTTTTCCCCAGTAAAGTGGTTTCGGCTGCTTTTCTGGGGTTTTTATAATTAATTCTTAAGATTTCAAGTAGTTATTTTCCAATTCTACGTTTCATTTTAACTCCTTGAAACAACAACCAAACAAACAACCCACCTATAACAATTCCCTGTAAAAAACCATTTAAGAACGTACCAACTCTTCGATTAAAAGTCAAACTGTCTAAAAAATTATCTTCCTTTTCTTCGGGAAAATAAATATCTAATTCACTTAACTCTAAAGCGTATTCATAATACAAAAGACTAGCATAAGGATCTTTGGATTCTAATGTTTTAGCATATTGATAGTAAGAATAACCTAAAATTGGAAAGACTCCTTCAGCGGTATTTTCAGCAATTTCGCGTTCGACAGCCGTGACTTTAGCTTCTAAGTAAGAATGAAAGTTGTCCTCGTTAAGACCTAATGAGTTTAAGATAGTACTAGCATCACCCTTAGCTTGAGATGCTTGTGATAAACATGAAACATAATCTCCTTTATTCAAGAAACTTATCGATAAATCTAAATCTTCTTTGATTTTTTCAAATTCCAGACCCATTAAATAAAGTTTAGCGTACTGATAACGTTCGTCACCTTCAGCAATTTTTTGGTAACAAGCGTCTCGTAACATATTATCGTTAAGAGTGAAACTCTTACCCCCCATATCAAAGAAATGCATCCATGCCAAAGCAGAATATAATCTTTCTTTAGCAAAAGCAAGATAATAAAGCATATCTTCTTCAGATACTGACTCATTAACTTTAGATAAAAGGTTATTCATTTCGTTAATTCTTTCTTTAACGACCATCATAGTTTGTAAGTCAGAAATTGTTTTAATTTCCCTGTTTTCTAAACTATTTTCTAAAATTGTTATATCCTGATATGCCATGTCAACTTCTTCATTAATGAGATCTAAAGAAGGATCATTTATTGAGAAAATATTATAATTTAATTCGACATTTAAACCAAAACAAAAACTAGCAGTAGAATAATAATCGCCTAATTCCATTGAATTTAATGAATTATTTTTTATTACATCAATAGATTCCCAGATTTCAGAATTATTATCAGTTAAATCTCTTAACTCTTTTTCTAACTCCACCGACCGATCGCAAAGTGATTTAGAAAGGTTTTGCATAATCTCGTTATATTCATTATCAACTTCTAATGTATAATCATCAGAAACTAGCCTTTCAGAGGTTAATTCGTATACAATATCATTCAGGTCAGTAACTTCATTTAATTCCAAACTTAAATTATCATAAGAAAAATCATTATCATAACTTTCATTTATGTCTTGACTCCCATTTCCAGTAGAGTTACTTGGAAATATCATTTCAATTGAACCTAATGAAACTAAAACCTTAGAAATTTCTTTATTTTGCGCTGCAATAACTTTCTCTTTAACTCCACCCACTGGTCCAATAATCCCACCAGAATTGATAGTACCGGTAATAGCGATATTTTCATCATATTCTAAGTCTAACATAGTTATCGCGGTTAATGCAGCAGTAGCTGCCCCAGCACTTGGCCCACCAATAATACTAGATTCTGCTCGTATTGTGTAAATAAAATCGTAATGTTCACATTCAAGATCAAAATAATCACAAGCAATTTCTTTAGCATAGCGTGTAGATATCTGAGTATCAATCTTTGTTACTGGTGATGTATCTAAGAAAACTCTTCCTGACCCATCAATAATTTCCAGGTAAAGGTCAGCAGTACTTCCTGTTAAAGTTCCATCGGGTGCTTCTTGTACAGCTAGAAGAGTTAAATGTTTTTGATCATAATGACTAGCTTCAGTTTGAATAGGTAAAACTAAGAAAAATACTAAAAGTATACTTAATAGAATATTTTTCCTATCAAAAACCATGGTTATTCTTTAGAACTTCAAAGTTATATAAGCTTTATTATGGTGTGGGACATGTAGTATGTTAACTAGGTAATATTTAAGAAAACTTAATCTCCTTTTACCTTAACCAATTTCATATCTCTGTATCTAACATGTACTTTCTTCTTATTCTTTGTTCCAATTAGATAAATATCTTTACCCATAAGTTTTATTATATATTCTTCTCCACCATAAATCACTGTATCACCTTTATTGAAAGGCGCTTTTCGGTACAAGACAGTTACCCGATACAGTTCTTTACCTTTTCTTCTACCAAATAGGCTAGAAGTTACGTTAAGTTCGCCACCAAACCTTTCTTGAAGATGTTTACCTAAACCAATTGAGAAACTATTGTCTGCAACGTAATAATCAAACCCATTTTTCATTTCTACTACTTTCACGATAGGTATTTTACCGCGTGCCAGTTCTGATTCTACAAAAGTCACTATATCCTGATCAGGCATACGTAGTTGTATTATAGCTTCGTAATAGTCTGGATGTTTCCCTTCTAATGAGCGTACCATTATCTTGAGAATGTGAGCTGTATATTTAAGAGTTTGGTGGTGTTTATTTCTGAAAATATATCTAAAAAGAGCATAATGTTTATATTTATCTTGAACAAACTAACCAGAAATGGTAATGGACTTAGAAACAACTGCTGAAGAAGCGTACAAGAAAGTTGACGAAGCACTAGGTCAAGCAAACATAGAATTTACAAGAACAATTGGGTTACAATATAACATACCTAACTTTGGTGCTGGTTTTGAACAAATTGTTAACATTGCTGATCAAGCTTTGAGTGGCACTCCTTTCTATGCACAAGAAATGCCTTACAGAGAAACGATGCCAGAATTTACTCCAGACCATATGCTTGTTTTGCACAGAGATAGTGGGAAGTAGACATCAAACCTTAACAACTACCAGTGGGACAAACATTTCTTCTTTGCTTAGCCCCCCATGGTCAGCAACGTTAAAATCAAATTCTTCGCCAGGTAAGAAATCTCGAATAGCATAATTCTTTTTCATGATCAGGACATAATCGCCAATCCGATCATAAAGTTTAGGATTCACCGGTCCAAGACCAAAATAATTCCTTTTCACCAAAGTTTCACTTTTATAGATATCACAATATTTAGCTAACTTAGTTTTAACATACTCTTCAAACTGTTTAGCTTTGCTAGGATTAACATAACAATAAGCCACACGCGGTTCTCCACCTAAAGGAAGTCTAAGACATTCCGCTAGACCTGGATGTTTATTAACAATAACAGTTTTCTTTTTACCACAATTTATTTGACCATGGTCAGCAGTTAAGATTACTGTAGTGTTACTTCCTTCTATAGAATCTAAGAATTTAGAGAAACCTTCATCCAACTCTTTGAAATGTCTTTTAACTTCTTTATGATTAACACCAAATTCGTGTTCTCTGGAATCAAAACCTGGCCAGTAAGTGTAGATATACTTTTTTCTGTTACTTCCTTTAATCACTCGTCTAGTTTTAACAAACATTTCTTCAACATTTTCATGTTCAAACTTTACGAAAGTTGCTTTAAAACCGCTAGTGTTAGTATATTCTGAATCTGCAATAACGTCTGGTCCGATAAAGAATGATTTTGGTTTAATTTTACTGAAAAATGATTTACATGAAATAAGGTCTTTAACTTTAACATCAAAGTTACTTAAATGTATATTCCCTTGCCTAGTACTATATCTTATTGGTTTAATAATTGTAGCAACTTCTTTTGCGTACATGAACCAGCCAGTTAAAGCATGCTGTTGTGGTGCTACACCTGTCATGAACGAAGTTACACTAGAAGTGGTAGTAGAAGGAAATACTGAAGTCATTTTACCCTTAAGATGCTGTTTCATACAACTTTTTTTACCATACTTAGTAAGAAACTCGTATCCTAACCCATCAATCAAGAAAATAACTACATTTTTCGATTTTGCTAACTCTTTTGCTGGTAACAAATCTAGTTGCTGATAACGTGATGGATAGCCTAGTGCCCTGCCAACAGAAGCCATTAAATTAACAACGCTACCGCCACGATAATTAGGTTTAAACGACTTTTCTTTCTTTTTTCTTAACATAAGAGTAAGTTTAAAGTTGTAATATAAAAAAGCTTTGGTTGGGCATAGAACATTAATACAACTTCAATTCTCTTGCATCTCTGAGACAGAATAATCTTCAGCAGAAATCTCTTCACCAGCATTCACCACATCAAAGAACTTCTGAAAGTCAATAAACTGTTTGCCAACATAATCTTTCCGCGCTAAGAGGATTACTCGTGAAGGGGTATACTCATCAACAAGTTCATAGTCTGGCAGAACTTCAACAAGTTTCTTGGTAAATTCAGTAACATCTTCATGATATGGCATATTTTCTTCTTGCATCACTTCACGTGAAGCGCCAAGGAACATGTAAGCTTTAACTTCTACAAATTCGGGCATTGCCAATTCTATATGCTCTTTATAATCAGCTAACAATTCTTCTTTATCATTAATATTTTTAATTAACGTTACTCTTAAACATGTCCGAAACTTTTTCTTTTGCATAAGTTCTAAACTTTTCAAGAACCTTTCGTAATAATCAGGAAACAATGGCCGATCAATTTCTCTTAACATCTCTTTATTTGGCGCATCTACTGAAATGTACAATTGAGTAAGATTCTTAATTTTTCTGATTTGTTCAGGATACTGACCATTAGTTACTAAGAATGTAGATATTTTACGTTTATGAAAATCTTCTAAAATTTCGTTAATCCTGGGGTACACAATTGGTTCTCCAGTAAGAGATAATGCAACATGTTTAACAGTTTGCGCTTCGCCCAACAAATTCTTGTCAGAACTATCACTACCAAAAAATCCAACAATCAATTGTTTATGTTCTCTAATAGAATTATCAATAACCATAGAAGGACTATCTATTTCGCCAAACCAGGTTTTAGCTACAGGCGCTTTTTCGCCACGCCAACAGATCTTACACCGATTGGCACAGAATAATGAAGTTGTCATCTGTAAACATTGATGACTTCTGATACCATAAAATTTGTATTTGTAACAGATACCTTTCCCACGTATATGGTTCTTTGTCCAACCACAAACCTTAACTGCGCTATGATTACCTACTAACCGATACTGTTGTTTCTCTAACTCTTCTCTCTGTTTGTTAGTAATCATGATAAAAGGTAAGAAATAATTTTAAAATTATAATTTTTTAGCTTGTTTTTGGAAATCTACAACTAATTTCTTAACATTCTTTAACGCTTCTTTCAAAGCTTTCCTAGGTTCAGCACCTTTAGTTTCTAACATGAATGTTGGGACACCAACTAAAGGGTGGTCGATCCGATAACTCACTAAAGTTACGCTTTTAAGCTTTCTCAACTCAGTTTTCAATAAGTTACAGAACGTATGATTTTCTCCCTTTAACTCAAAAACGAGCTTGTTTTTTTCCTCTTCTAAAACATTAAATTCCATTTTACCTAGATTTACCTCAAGTCATTTATAAAAGTTTCTACTAAAAAGACTTTATTCAGAAAGATTTATAATTAAGGTACAAAACTCAGATTTTAGGTTCTAGATGTTATTAATGTAAAATACTATAAAAAAATGTTATCACGAAGAGAGTTAACAAGAGATCTAGCATTAACATTAGGTTTAGGCTCAGTATTAAGTGGAATGGGGGTTCCCACACAAGTTTCAGCAACCCAAAGAACTATTGGAGATGATGTTAATGTTTCTGATGGTACAAATAAATCAAGACTAATAGATGTTGTTAATGAAAGAATATCCTTAGTTAACATTTTTACTGTTCCTTGCAATCCTTGTATAGAAGAGATACCTGTACTTAACGAAATTTATAGAACTGGCTTTCCAGTATTAGGTTTGTTTTCAGCACCAGAAGATTATTCTAATTATCTAACTGCATTAAGAGAAACTTTACAACAAAGAGATTTAAAGATTGAATTTCCTAATTATTTCTTATTTGGTGAAGACCACGAGAAATTATGGGGATATACTAGTGAAACTGGATCAATTGGAGTTCCACATAATTTAATAGTTGAATCAAGAGATATTATTTCATGGTCACATGTTGGTAAAATTTCTAGAAATAGTTTAATTGGAAAAGTTAATCAGTACAAATTATGATAATAATAGTTACAAAAATTCAACTTCTAGCTCTAAAGCATCTTCAGTAGGGTACTCTTCAACTATTGCTGGTACTAAGCCTTCTTTTACAATTCTTTTCTTATGAATCTGAACTAATTTTTTGCTTATCAGAAGCCTTAACTTAGCTGGATCTACGATAATTTTGTTAGTTACTCGGAATTTTTCTTCTAGACTTTGCTTAACTTTCTCTAACTCTGCTACTACTTTATTTTTCTCTTCATCACCCATAGCTTTCAGTTTATCATGATATCCAAACCCTGGCTTGTAATCTGGCAAATAAATCACTCCTCTGATTAAAGTGCCTTCGTCAGTAATAATGTCAGTCTTTTTAGCAGCGTTCTTAGCACGACGTTTCATCCGGTTACCCAACTGAGTTTTATCTTTCAATCGTGCAGTACAGAAATAAATGTTTAAACCATAATTTTTATCTTTAACATAGTCAATCAACTCTCGTCCTAACTCAGATGAACCTTTTACACCATAACTTAACTTATCCTTAGCTTCAAAGTTGGACAAATCATAATGTTCAACTTTAGTGTCAGACAGTTCAAGTTCGTTAAGGTTAATGAATTTTACTAAATCTTTACTGTAATCAATTAATTTTTTAATTTCAGTACCTTTATCAGGTACGCAAGGTATTTCTATACCAATGTCCCAACCAAACTTTTGTGCTAATTCTAGCTTATGCCAATCCTTATCATTTTCCAAATCAGGATGAAACCTAATTTCGTCAAGTCCTGCTTCGTAAAGTTTAGCTAAATTTTCTTTTGTAACTAACTTCAATGGAGTGTATAAATGGATATGAAATTGTTTGCCAAACTTTTCTTTTAACAATTTAATATACTTACAAGTTCGATCTAGAACACATAAAGGATCACCGCCAGTAATACCAGCACCTTTCGCATCAATCAGTTCAGCTTCTTTGATTAATTTACCAGTATCATCTTCAGCCATTTCCCATTCGTCAGCAAAGATTTTGTCATGGCCAAACTTCTGTTCAGAAACTGGACAGAAATAACATTTCTGGCTACATAAACCGGTAATAAACAATACTAACTTTTCTCCTTTAACACAATGTTGGCATCCTTTCGGCAAAGATCCTAAGTGGAAGGAATCATTGTCCTTGTTTTGAATGATTTTTAAGTTTGTCATTTTGTATTTGTTAATTAGCATTATACTTGTTTAAATACTTTATTGACCAGTTTACCCAGTTTTAATGGGTTTATTACTAAACAGTGATAAATCATAGGAAAGTTTATAAATAATAACTGTTTTGAAATAGGTAATAACAGTTATAGTATAAAACTTAGAGGTCAGAAATAAAAATGAAAGAATTATTAAAACATATTTATCAGGTTTTAGACCCTGAAATAAAAGTTAAAAGAAGTATTGAAGAAACATTAGGTAATGTAGCAGGTAAATATCAAAATCTATCCACTGGAGCAAAAGTTGCTGTTGTTGGTACTGGAATCTTAGCATTATTGGGTGCTACTAACGCTGTAACAGCTAATGTTTGTTCGGACAGAAGTTTTGTAGAAGGTGCTAGACAAACTGAACAATATTGGAAAGCCGCTGATTCTGAATCATATAATAGACATTTTATTGGAGACACAATAGAACTTTCTGATGGAACAACTATAGAAACTGGTGTTATGAGAAATATTACACCTTTAGAGCAAAGAACATTAGGTCATGATGGATTTGTTATCACATTAGGTAGATAATCAGATTTAAACTAAAAACAGGTGAAAATAAATGAAAATACCAACACGAGATGAACAAAACAGATGGTTAGATGCTTATGTTAAACCATTAATGCAATTTGATGTTACTATATTTAGAGATAATGTTCAAAGACGAAGTGAAGGTCTTTTAACAAGAACAGAATTAGTTGACGAACTAAGAGAAATAAAAGATGATTTATTCTATTCAGCTGATGATTATGATTACGAAGATAAAGTACGTGGCGAAGATGCCAGAGATGCTGTTCAAAGGCTTAGAGGAGTTATTGAACAAGCAGAAACTTATTTGAGTTCAAGTGATGAAGAAACTAGAATTGGTGAACTAATGAGTTGTATTATTAGTGGTATGGAACATGTACAAAGAGGATATAATGGATACAGATCCCTTGTTCCAACTGATGACAGTTGGAAATTGCCAGATGATGGACTTAATTTTTTTAGTACATATGAAATGAATGATCGAGGATTGTATGCTCATCTTACTGATAAATTACAAACATTAGATAAAATAGAAAGTGGTGAAGTTACTGAAGAACAAGTTGTAACTGTATCAAAGATTGCTAGACTAACTCAGATAGCTGAAACAGCAGAAGATGAAAAAGAAGGTTTCATGGCTGGTTGTCAGGCACTAGGCCTATTAATTAGACTTTTACCTCCACCAGAAACCCAAGATCCTTTCTGTGCAGGTTTTGATGGACAACTTGGAGCAACAGACGTTTACATACCTAGAGACCTTGGTGAAGGAATATTTACCATGTACCATCCAGTTAAAGGTGATAATTAATCTTTTCTTTTTTTCCTTACTCTCTTTTCTTTAACAAAACTTAAAAATAGCTCACTAACAAGCTAAAAGTATGCAAAAGCTAGAAGTAAGAAGGCAATTGTTTCATATCTTCGTAGGGCTAGTTTTTATCATCGGATTCTATTACAACGTTATTACACCATTAATTGTATTCATACTTTTAATATTAGGAATAATAACATCATTCACGTTAAAAAAAGTACGAATTCGGGGTATTGTCCATTTCTTAGAACTGTTTCAGCGCGAAGAAGAAAAACAAAATCTACCAGGTAGAGGTGCAATCTTCTTTTTTACAGGAGTTTTGTTAGCAATGCAACTGTTCACTAAAGATGTTGCTTTAGCAGCGATTACAATCTTAACTTTAGGCGACTCAATAAGTCACATTATTGGAAGAAGTTTTGGAAAAACACGTAATTTCATTAATGGTGCTAACAAAAAGTTATTAGAAGGTACTGGTGTAGGTATCTTAGTAGCTTTTGTTGGTGCAGCATTGTTTGTTTCACCATTAGAAGCGCTGTTAGCTTCAGTAGTAGCAATGGGAGCAGAGTTAGCAGAAGTTAAATTAGCTGAGAAAGTTATTGATGATAATTTACTGATACCTTTAGTTGCCGGAACTGTTATTATGTTAATGAGATTGTTTTTGTAAAAATAACCAAAAGATTTAAATATCCAGAGATATCTTCAGATACCTACAATGAAACAAATAAATTTAAAATTACCAGATGGTCTATTTGAAGCAGCTAGAAATTATACCGAACATTTTGGTTTTAGAAATTTACAAGAATTAGCTGCCCAAGCAATAAGAGAAAAAATATTTGAAAAGAATGAATATGATGAAAGTTTGACAAATAAAGAAATTGAACTTATTGATAAATTAATTTCTAGTTCCATAAAAGAAAAAACCTTAGTCTCAGAAGATGAGCTCAATAAAATTTTGTTAGAATGACTTTTAAAATTAAAACACTTCAATATTTTAAAGAACAAATTAAAGAATTAGATTCAAAATCAAAAAAAATAATTTATGAAAAAATACAATTAATAAAAGAAAATCCTTATCGCTATAAGAAGATTCATTCTAAACAATTCTCTAAAGTATTTAGAATCAGACTAAACATAATATCAAAAGAAACTAGGTTAATTTATGTTGTTATTGAACCAAACATTGTTTTAGTTTGTTTACTTGATAGGAAGAAGGGTTATAAAGATTTAGAAAAACAATTAGGCAAAGTTAAATTATAATTTAAATTAAGAGATATGTTTAACTAACAACAACCACTTTCTTCTTTTGCCGAATAGTTAAGTAAGGTTTAGCTAACCGAGATTTAAGTTCTTTATCCTGCGTTAAAACCAAAGCTCCACGTTTAGATTCCAAAACTAAATTATCGTCAACGCTAAGGTCAGGCTTTTCTTCTACAATGATACAAATTTCTGACCTATCTTCTTTATGTTTAAGAATTTGTAACGCCAGTTTAGCGTCACGTTTGTGTTTACCTTTCTGTTCGTTAATAATTTTTTCCAGTTCCATTACAGTACCAGAAAGAACAAAAACTTCGTAATTAATATCAAGACATTTATCAAGTTCGTGAAATACGTCTACTTTCAAACCAGATATTGCCATCAAGGCATTTGTATCAACTATCACTCTTTTCAATTTGTATTTGCCCAATCAATATACGAGATTAAGATATCTTCATCGTTATACTCTGGATGAGTTGCGCTTAAAACAACGTTACCTGTACCATACTCACCAACCACTACTGCACCTTCCCCAGTTACTTGATACCCTGCTAAACCACCATCTAAATTTTGGTTAAAATTTAATAAAACATCTTCAGTGCCACTTTCTAAAGTTGGACCACCAGCATAATCAAGATTTAAAGTATTTCCAACATTGTAACTTGGAAAAATGTCATGTTCCATAGCAACACTATAATTTAAACTTGCCATATTGCCAACATAATAACTCCAATCATTGTACCAAGTTGCATCGACGTCTAGTAAATCTAACTGTACAGTGTAAGCAGTTACGTCCAAACCTTCATATATCAAACCATTTGATCCAACAATTGCTCCGCCACAGATTCCAATATAAAATCCACCATCATTAACAAAATCTTGAATTGTGTTAACCATGTCTGGATTACCATTATACAAAACTGCGTCAACTCCAGCACTACCACCAGGATAAATGATCCCATCATAACTTGAATCTAATAAAGTGTCAACATCGGCATAATCCATTAAAGTGTGAGTGTGCCCCTCATTGGTCAAAATGTCTTGAATTTCGTCAATACCAGAACTACCAGTATCAACAATAGCTACGTTTAAAGTTTCTACGGCTTCTCCAAGTGCCAAATAAGTTATTTCTTCAGTACCATGTACACCATCAAAGTTAGGATCTTCTTCAATTTTAATTTCAAAATTGGTTGTAGTAACATCTTTTACTTTAACAAAAACAGAATCAACTTCATTTTCGCTGTTAATGCTAGCAAGAATTTCTGGAACGTCAGAAAACTCTTGATTAAAATTTACTGTTTGCCAAGTAGTATCTACACTAATTGTATCATATTCAGCGTCAGTCCAATCTTCAAACGCTAAAAAGCCAACAGTTTCTTTAGGATGAACACCATCAAAATTATAAGTTTCTTCTAACTGCATTTCAAAACCAGTACTGTCTAGGTTACGTACGTCAGTTTGAACAGGTTGCCAGTTACGATGACTTTGTACCTGTGATAAAAAGTAAGGAGTAGTTGCAAAACTGTTAAAGAAATTGAAAGATCGCCAAATAGCAGGATTGTTCTGTCTTAACCGGAAACTTATTGATTCTCCCAATTCTTGTGGTTCTACAGCTAACCAAGCTAACTCTTCAGTAGCGTGCTGACCATCGTATGTTAAGTGATCTTCCTGTAACCTAACTCTGAATGATGTTGTTTGAATGTTCCTTAACCTTGGTACTGTTAAGTCAGCTTCATTTTCAGTAACAACTTGTGTAAATATGATTGGTCTGACAGAAAAAGTTTCGTCAAAACTGATTGTAGTCCAAGAACTGTCTACATTATCAGTACCATGTTGAAACGCAGTAGCTAATGGTAATAGTAAAATCACGATAATTAGATATAATATTTTTTTCATTTTTATCAGAACACCCTACCTATATTACTAAGAATGGCTACTTTTTTATAAAGTTTACTTATATACTCAATGAATTAAGCTCAATCTTCTTCTACTAAATCATCTAAATAGTATTTAGCAGTTGAACTTCTTAGCCAAGCACTATCTGACATAAAGTTAGACCAAGCCCTAAATAATAAAGGTTGACTATTATATTCGCTTATCACTTCTTCTGGATCTAATTCTCCAGTTTCGAATTGTCTACGATATTCTTTAATTTCACTTTGCCGATCTTTTATGTGACTTTCATATACCATCATTAAGGCAAAGATCTAAATTTATTTATAAAATTTTACCTAAACTTTCCTAATCCCTTGCCCAGCAGCTACCAAGAATACTTTAGTAACAACTAACATCAGGATTATCAAAAACGCTGACAAAATCATTACTGGAAAGTTCATCCAGTACATTGTAGAATAATAAAATAAAAAGCTTGGTAGAATAATAACAAGTAACGTTATCAAAAACGCTAGTAAAGTATAATGTACTCTCAAAAATGCTACTTTAACAATTGATTTAAGATAATTTTTCCAACTAGATATGCCTAATTGAGTGTATGAGACTAACAAAATATAAATTAATATTAAGAATATTCCCATTAAAATCTTAACACTGATCGGCAACAAACTTTCTGCTATTTTAATCACAGAAACTGCAATATAGTATGCTACTACCGAGAATGGTATTAGCATGATAAGTGTTGAAACAAAATATTTTAACCAGCTTTTAGAAAGTAATTTTAATTTCTTTTTTAGAGATATCTTTTTTGGCCAGCCTTTACTTAACATAAAATTAGCACTTACCCAAAGTGTAGCGTTGAACGTGAAATAAAGTAATATTGTCCAAATGCCTAACAACGAAACATTTTTTATCAAAGATTGATAGGCAGCATTAACTGTAGCGTACTGGCTCATTATTACCTGCCAGGAATCTGGATTTTCCAAATTTTCCTCATTAATGTCTAAATTTTCAATAGGAGAAGTTATTCCATCAATATCTTCAAAGATTTCTATCTGATAAATTATTGCTATGTAAAAGAATATTGACAGGAATGCTAACTGTAAGACAAACATGATTAAGAACAACAATTTCCTTTTCCAGATAGCTTGTAAGGTTTTCTTGAAGATATCTTTATATGTTTTCACTAACTTCATCTGTGTGTAGGAAAATGCTTACTTATTTTAATCTTTCTTGTTTTGGAGAAGTGAATTACCTTCGCTTTCTTGGTAAAAGAAGAAAGTTTTTTAGCTTTGTGGCCCTTGCTCACCTGTTTCCAACCTTCGCCTAGAAATAGTTATGTGCAATAGTAATCAGAAAACCTTTTTCATTTTTTAAATAGGCTTTGGCTATTTAATCCTTTTATATGTCGGAATTCCTGGGCCATCTCCAAATTGAATTCCTTTTCGTTTAGTTAAGTAAAATTTATGAACTAAATTAATAGGTTTATATCCAAGGTGTTGCCAAAATGTAGGATTCTCATCATTATTTATAACCACTTTTTCTATACCTAACTCTTTACACACGGATTCTCGGAATTCTACTAGCATCCTACCAAGTCCTTGTCCTTGATAGTTTGGAAGAACAAACAAATCTCCATTATATGATAATTTTTGAGGTATGTCAAGAATAAATCTATATTTACCATAAGTTACTCCACCACAATGAGACAAAACACCAAATATATTAGATCCTGGATGATTAAATTCAAGAGCAAACCACTCATTTTCATTAAAGCCTGGAATTATCTCTACAGCAGTTCTTCTAAGTAATTCATTTATCTCTTGTTCTTTCATAGAAATTAAATTAATTAAACAGTTTATAAATCTTCCTGCACATAACTACTATTAAGTTACTACTAATTCAATAAATAAACCAAAACCCTTTAATCTATTTAAAATAATGTTCTACGAGCTTGACAAAAAATTTTCTCATCATACTGTCCCTATGCCTTCAGCTTAGGCCGTCAGTATTACAGACTTCCCACATAACAAGGGCCCAAAATGTTATATTCGTTTAATTTCTAAATCACGTAGTTTTTAGCTTAGATTAAGAATAAAAATTAAAACAAAACCTTCGCTTTTTCAAAAACAAAGAACTTTTATAACATAAATGATTTGACTAGCACATGAAGTATAAGATCTTTACAACTGAAGAGTTTGATAAACGTTATAAAAAATTAGATAAACAATTACAAAGAGATATCGCAAAAGAGATTAACCAGCTTGAAGAAAATCCATTTTCAGGAAAACCATTAAATTATAAATTCTTTAGAGAAAAGAAAGTCATGAATTATAGAATTTATTATCTTGTTTATGAAGAATATGTAGTTGTTTTCGTTATAGCAATCAGTACAAAAAGAGACCAACAAGATGCAATTGATAAGATAAAATCATTAATACCTTACTATCAAGAAGAAATCAAAAAGAAAATTAATTGGTAGACTTTTTCCAAGGTTTTATACGACCTGCTTTAATATCTTCAAGACCTTTAACTAGTGAAATCAAAAGATCTTCATCAACTTCAGACTTCTGCTTAAGCATTTCGTATTCTTCTCTAGGAATTGTAACAGTTTCCATAATCTTAAGTTAAAGACAACCAAACTTTAAATAATTTACTAAAGAAATTAGAAAAAAATAATAAAAACTTATCTCCTAGCAAGAATCATTATCAGCACAAAAAGTAATGCTAAAAACAGCATACTCGATACAATGATAAGCGCCAGAAAGTATTCGTCTTTCAAGTAAGAGTTTTCTACTGTAGAGATTGTCTCTGAATCGCTGTCAATTACAGTTTCTGAAGATTCTTCTGAAGAATCATCTTCAGCTTCGTTATCAGCCACAGTAACTTCAACTGCACTTTCACTAGAAGTTTCTTCTTCCTCTTCTTCTTCAACTACTACTTCTTCAATTTCACATTCTCCTACTTCGAAGTCAAACAAGTAAAGGTCACTTAATTCATCATAGTCGTAATATGCTCGTAAGTCAAGCTGATAAGATCCAGCAACAGCATCGTCATCTAAAGTAGTTGTCAATTGTAAAGTATCTGTAGAACCACTATCTCCAGCAGATTCTAAAGTAAAATCTTCTTCCAGAGAAATTCCTAGATCATCTTCAGTTATCTCTAAAACGCCATATCTCTGAGTATCAGACCCATAATTTTCTATATCTACAGTGATAGTAATGGTCTCAGAACAACTAGCAGATGAAGGACTTACACTAACATCAGTAACTCTAACATCATCGTCTTCCCTTTCCACATCAAGGTAAATTAACCATTCAATTTCATAATCAATACTATTTTCATCTTCAGCTTCTACTAAAACTACCATTTCATATTCGCCATCTTCAGCATCAGCAGGAACTTCAAATTCAACATAATATCCAGTAGACTTATCATCAGCGTCAATATCAAATTCCATTTCTTCATCAATATCATCACCAAAATCGTTATCATCAATTGTTACAGTAACTACAATGTCCATGTCACCATCGTTGTAATTGTTATCAAAGATATTTTCTAATTCAAATTCTAACTTGATTAAATCGCCAGGCTTTATTTCTAAATCTACATCGTCATCATCAGCATCATCTTCTTCAATAGTTTCTTCAGAGTTACCATCAATATACAATTCAATATCATTCAAAATAATCATATACTGTATGTCAGCATCGAGGTAAAAAGTTTCACTTTGAAGATTAAGTGTAGTTAAGGTTATTGATATAACATCTTCTTCTAAACCGGCATCGCCGCTAGATATTTCCTGTACAATGTCAAAAGTAACAGACTTTTCTTCGCCAGCAGCTAAAACAAAATTTTCGTCAGCAGCAACGTTAAAATCGATAGTATAATCAGAATCGGATACACTAAGCTCCAAAGTAACATTCTCTTCAACAGCACCACTGTTAGTAAAAGTAACACTATGACTTAATTCTACAGAATCTTCGTTCTCTTCTAAAGAGTCATATTCTACATCAAATGTTAAATCTTCTTCATTACTAACTTCCACATCTGCGTAAGCTAGTTGTGCTAAAAGAAGAGTTAACAAGATTGCAATTAAATATTTAAAGTTCATTTTGTAAACCCCCATTGGTTTTGTATAATTTTATTTTTAATTGTAAAGTAGTTACAATTTACTTTTATTTTATATAAAGTTTTGGGTATTTTAGAAGATAATGAGACTATACTAAAGACAAAGCTTTTATACCTAAAAGAAGTACCTTAACAGCATGAAAAGGGAAAATCTTTTGCAGTTAGCTAAAAAGTATGGCACACCACTGTACGTTTATGATGCAGATCTTATCATAAAAAAATACAACACGCTAAAAAACGCTATCCCCTGGCCAAAACTTAAATTACATTACGCTATGAAAGCTAATTATAATCCACACATTCTAAAATTGCTTGAAAAAGAAGGTGCATGTATTGACGCAGTAAGTCCTGGAGATGTTATGTTAGCTCTAAAGTGTGGATTCAACAAAAACAGAATTATTTTTACAGCAAACAAAATCAGTGATCAAGAGATGTACGAAGTGAAAAAATTGGGCGTTCTCTTCAACATTGGCTCATTAAGCAGATTAGAAAAATTCGGCAAAGCCTATCCCAGCACAGAAATTTGTATAAGGTTCAATCCAGATGTAGTAGCTGGTCATCATGAACGTGTCAGAACTGGTGGAGAAGCTTCTAAATTTGGAATTTTCTTGAACAAAGTTGAACAAGTTAAAGAAGTATGTAAAAAACATAATCTCAAAGTTATCGGCATCCATGAACATACAGGCTCTGGAATACCAGAAAGTGTCCAGATGATGGCTGGGATAAGAAATATTCTAAAAATTATCAAAAAGGAAAATTTTCCAAACCTAAAATTTGTAGATTTTGGTGGTGGATTTAAAGTATCTTACAAACCAAATGAGAAAGATGTTAATTATGCTAAATTTGGTGAAGAAGTTGTAAAATTATTTGCAAAAACTTGTAAAGACTATGGCAAAGATTTAGAAATGTATTTTGAACCTGGCCGGTACATTGTCGCAGAAGCAGGGAATTTACTTGTAGAAGCAACTACCCTGAAATATAACCCTAACAAAATGATTGCTGGTACCAACTCTGGATTTCCACAACTTATCCGACCAATGTTTTACCAAGCATATCACAATATAATTAATTTGAGTAATCCCAATGGTAAAAAGAAAAAGTATGATGTGACAGGTAACATTTGCGAATCTGGCGATTGTTTTGCAGTGAACAGATTAATCCCTGAAATCAAAGAGGGTAACGTCCTAGCTATAGAAACTGCTGGTGCGTACTGTTATTCCATGGGTGGTGTGTACAATTTAAGGCCAATGCCGGCAGAAGTTCTAGTTCAAAAAGGAAAAGATAAATTAATTAGGAAAGGGTTAACTTCTAAAGAACTTATTGATAAAATAATTAATGAAAGTAATTAAAAATTGTTAAAAAAAATTAAAGAATTATTTAGTTCCAGTGTAAAAGAACTTTTCTACAGAAACATCTTCTTCTTCATACCCACCAGACCTTGGATTATCACCAGATGCTGGACCAGGTTGAGTATTACTTTCTTGAGTAGAAGCACTAGGCGCTGTCTGATTAGCTTCAGCTTGTGGAGCTTGTGCAGGATTAGGTTGTGCTGCTGCCGGAACATTACTTGGCCTGTTAGACACTCTAAAGTTTGACATTTCCCGACGCAAAGTATTCATGTTTTCTTCCATTGAAGTGATCTTATCTTGAAATTCTTTAATCTTGTTAACTAAGAATGTTACATTCTTTTCAAGTATTTCTTCAATTTTTTCTTGGTCAAGAACAATCTTTTCTTCAGGAGCATTCTGTCCAGAAGAAGAATCTACAGAACCGCCAGTTTTAGCCTGTAAACTATTATCTTGCATTGCACTTCCAGAAAAGGAATCTTCAGGTTTCGCTCGGAAAATTCTTTCAGCCTGAGCAATGGCATCATCCTTATCGGAAGCTAAACCTTGTTTCATTAAATCTAATGCTAAATTGTTAATTTTTTGTATTCTTTCTACATCCATAGTATAACACACCTCTTTTTCAATATATGATTATTATTTGCAAGAAAAAGATATAATTAATCAGTTATATTATTTTCTATACTCACAACTATATGATTACATAGTAAATCAATTTATTTAAGAAAAAAACAAATAGAACTAAAAACTACTTCACACACCTACCACTTCCTTTTATACACAGTTTTAACAAGTTACTAATGGAAGCTTGAAAGGGATAACCCCGCTGTTCATCAAAGCGACTAACACTAATGCAATGATTATACCAGTAATTAGACCAAAAAAGAAAAATTTGGCTTCAATAGGTCCCAACTGTGCTTTTTTGTTAATCATCATACGCTAAATGATTTCTTTAGTGTATTTAAAACTTTCTGAAGAGTGATATAATTATACTTCACAAGAAAAAATATTCAGAAATAAAAATTACTTACTAAACCTACCACTTCTTTTCAGACACAGTTTTAACAATTAATCATTGGAAGCTTGAAAGGAATAGTTCCACCATTCATCAAAACAATTAATACTAACCCTACAATCAAACCACCAATTAGTCCAAACATGAAAAACTTAAATTCGATTACTCCTAACTGTGCTTTTTTGTTCATTATCATAAGCTAAATGATTTCTTTAGTGTATTTAAAACTTTCTGAAGTCTGAAGTACGAACTCAATAATCTTTATTATTCCACAAAGTTTTATATATCAGTAAAAGATAGTTAAAAGTTAACACACAGAATAAAATGGTTACTACTAAACAACAAATTCAATCATACTTGCCATTCTTACTATTCATAGCATTACTAGTATTTTGCTATTTTATTGTAAGACCATTCTTAATCGCAATATTTTTAGGAGCTCTACTTGCATACATGTTATATCCTGTATTCAAATGGCTTAACAAGAAAACTAAAAAACCTAACTTAAATGCATTCTTACTCTGCATTTTGGTACTTATAATTATTATTGCACCTTTTGCTTATTTTACTAATGTTCTTGTTAATGAATCATATACAATCTATCTGCTAAGCAAACAAAAATTAGCTACTGGTTTCTTTCAAAACTGTGAATCAAGTTTATGTGACAACTTTAAAGATTTTTTGAAAATGCCAAACATTTCGTACCATATCGAACAAGCATCTAAGACAGTTACTAATTACATTATAGAAAAAGGGTCAAATTTCCTTATTGCAATTCCAGGCTTTATAATTAACATAGTGGTTTTCTTTTTCACATTATTTTACTTTTTACGTGATGGAAAGGATTTAGTTGACCGGGTTGGATATTATTTAAGTTTACAGCAGAAAAAGTATATCACAATTTTGTCTAGATTAAAAGAAGCAACCCATGGCATTGTTTATGGATATATTTTAGTAGCAACAATGCAAGGTTTCCTTGGCGGATTAGGTTTCTTAATATTAGGCGTACCATCACCATTCTTTTGGGCTGTTGTAATGGGCCTGTTTGCGTTAATACCATTCCTGGGTACAGGCATTATTTGGTTACCTGCAGCAATTATTATGATAATTAATGGTATGACACAGGACAACAACGCGTTAATCACAAAAGGAATAATCTTAATTGCATATGGGGCAATTATTGTTAGTGGCCTTGACAATTTGGTAAGGCCAAAATTAATTGGAGATAAAGCTAAAATTCATCCAGCTTTAATTTTGGTCGGCATTTTAGGAGGACTTTACTTCTTCGGACCACTTGGTGTTATCATTGGACCAATTGTACTTTCCTTAACAGCAATAATTGTTGAAACATATTTAGGAGAAAAGCCTAGTCAGAAAAAACTTAAGGAAGCATTCAAAGGTAGTTAGGGTTAAATCACGTATCCAAAAAACCAAACAATTAAAAACAAGAAAATATTTCTTTACATAATCAAAGAGAGGAAGTAGATGAAACATAAACTAACACCAACATTGATTCTTATTGTAATTTTCCTAATTACACAACTATTTGGTATTGGAGTAATCTACAATTATATTGATCATGAAGAAACTGCCATCCAAGGCGAAACTGTGTTTAAAGATTTACCGATCGGAGAAAGGCCAGAGATGGACCAAGAAACTTCTTTCATACCAATCATACTTGTAATCTTAGCAGGTACAGTAATCTTGCTGCTACTTATCAAGTTCAAAGCGTTCATTATTTGGAAATTATGGTTCCTAATGGCAGTATTCATTACAAGTACAGTATCATTAGGAGCTTTTATGGGAGTTAAAATTGCTTTAGTAATAGCGTTAATTATGTCAGTCTGGAAAGTCTTTAAACCAAACCCCTATATTCATAACTTTTCAGAGATTTTTGTTTATGCTGGCCTAGCAGCCGTATTTGTACCAATATTCAATTTAACTTCTATAGTAATATTACTGTTATTAATCTCGGCTTACGATGCTTACGCTGTATGGAAATCTAAACATATGATTGTTTTAGCTAAAGCGCAGTCTAAGGCTAACATTTTTGCTGGTCTGCTTGTACCTTACAATGCTAAGACTGGAAAAATAAAAGCAAAAAAGAGTAAGAAAAAAGGAAGTAAAAAGAAAGGTAGCAAAGATAAAGTTGAAATTAGAAACGCAATTTTGGGTGGTGGAGATATTGGTTTCCCACTAATATTTGCAGGCGTTATTCTGAAAACATATGGTGTGATACCTAGTTTAGTTATACCGGTATTTTCTACAATGGCTTTGATTGGCTTATTTTATTATGGAGAAAAAAATAAGTTTTATCCAGCAATGCCATTCATGAGTGCAGCATGTTTCTTAGGTCTAGCAGTTATTTGGTTAGTTAGTTTGTTGTAAAGTAAGAGAAAAGAAAAAAAATTAAATTCTAATTAGTATGTACATGCAGAGCCATCCCAAGTACAACCCCTCATAAGACAAATTTTACCAAAGAATATATTTTCACAATCAGCAGTACT
>Ga0233437_1001666_pt1 | contig 39037 bp, 23 predicted proteins | sample SI_122_August201_FD_182714 | JGI IMG/M metagenome (GOLD analysis project Ga0233437, IMG submission 182714) | Seawater microbial communities from Saanich Inlet, British Columbia, Canada - SI_122_August2016_200_MG | ecosystem: Environmental > Aquatic > Marine > Inlet | place: Canada: British... | reverse complement strand
ATAATCCATCATTCCGGCTTCGATGCACTTTTCTTTGACACCTGCTATAGCATCAGCAGTTAAGCCGATAATTGGTAAGTCTTTATATTTCTCCAATTTCCTGATTTCCTTTGTTGCTGTATATCCATCCATTACAGGCATTTGAATATCCATAAATACCAGGTTGTATTTAGAAGGATACCCAGATGCGGCCACTTTTTCCAGTGCCTCTTTTCCATTGTTTGCAATTTCAACTTTAAACCCGACATCTTCAAGGATTTCCTGTACAACTTGTTGATTAATTTCATTGTCCTCAGCAACAAGCAACCGTGCTCCACGGATTTTTTTAAGTGCCTCAAAGTGTTTTTCACCTTTCACGGTTCCAACTTTAACAGCTTGAATTTTTTTACCAAATGCTACCAGTATGCTATCGAATAAATTTGAGAAAGTGAAGGGTTTTGTGATAAAGCCATCAATTCCTAACTGATCGGTTTTCCGGCTAACATCTTCATTGCCGAATTTAATTGTCATAATTATCTTCAGTTTATTGAATTTAGGATCTTTTTTGATCAATTCAACCGTTTCCAACCCATCCATTTCAGTCATTTTCCAATCCATAAATAAAAGATCATATTTTTGGTTTTCAAGTTCTAAAAGAGTTTTTTTGCCCGACTCAACTGTCTTAAACTTGAATGAGAATAGTTCCATTGCTTCCTTAAAAATCAAACGTACAGTTTCATTGTCATCACAAACTAACACTTTCAATTCACGAAGATCTTCAGGAGGTGTGAATTCAATTCTTTTTTGTTTTTCCTGAACTCCAAATATACCACTGAAAAAGAAAGTACTACCTTTACCATACTCACTCTCAACCCAGGTTGTGCCACCCATTAAATTAGCCAGTTTTTTACTAATTGCCAGGCCCAATCCAGTGCCGCCAAATTTTCTGGTTGTTGAAGCGTCAGCCTGACTGAATTCCTGAAACATCTTGCTTCTTTGTTCTTCTGTTAGGCCGATACCAGAATCCCTGACAGAAAACTCAAGTAAAAGTTTATTTTTAGGGAGTTTCTCCTGAACTCTTACATTAATTACTATCTCACCCTTCTGCGTAAATTTAACTGAATTACTACAAAAATTTGTAATTATCTGGCCAATGCGTAAAGGATCACCAATCAGATAATAAGGTACTTCATTGCATACACGAATAGCGAATTCCAGTCCTTTGTCCTGTGCTTTTTGAGAATTTAAATTAGATACGGAATCAAGTACTTGTTCCAGATCAAATTCAATGTTCTCGATGTTAAGTTTACCTGCCTCAATCTTTGAGAAATCCAGAATATCGTTAATAATTCCAAGTAATGATTGAGAAGAGCGGTCAATCTTTTCAACATAATCAAGCTGTTTAGTATCAAGTTTGGTCTTACGCACTAAATTAGCCAATCCGATGATTGCATTCATTGGTGTACGGATTTCGTGGCTCATGTTTGCCAAAAAAGAACTTTTTGCTTCTGTGGCTGCTTCAGCAGATTCTTTGGCTTCTTGTAACGAAACTTGTGCTTCTTCTAATTTATGAAGTGTATTTTCCAGTTTGTAATTTTGATGACTGATGATTTTGTTTTTCTTACCAAGTGTTTTAATGTAAACAAAAGCAATAATTACAATTAATGCCAGTACTCCAAAACCTGTTAAAATTAATACGCGAATACGTGCTGATACGATAGCCTCTTCTTTCTCAGCTTGGATTCGCAACTTATCTTCCTCTGCTTTTTCTTTATCAAATTGATATTTTGCCTCAAGTCTTCCAATTTCTTTTGATTGTTCATCATTACGCATGCTATCTCTGTATTCCTCAAAAACTTTGTGGTATTTCAAAGCATTTTTATAATCATACATTCCTTCGTAAGTCAGAAAAATATTTTCAGCAGCTTCTTTTATTTCCTTTTTTGATTTTATTTCCAATCCGAAATTAAGGCTTCTAAATCCATAATTCAATGCCTCTTTATAATCACCTTTTAGCCGGTTTGTTTTTGAGATGATGGAAAGTACTGAGGCCAGATCCATTTTCTCATTCATCTGCTCTTTGGCTTTTAGTACCTTCATCAGGTATTCCAACGATTCATCATACTGTCCCATTTCACCATACACTTCACCAATATTACCCAAAATAGTAGTAATTGTACTTTGGTCCGACAGAGAATCTAACAATGATATAGCCATTATATATGACTTCAACGCTTCTTCAAAATCACCTTTAAGTTGATAAATTAAAGCAATATTATTATGTGAACGAGCCACACTTTTTTGGTCGGCAAATTGCTCCTTAAGATGAAGGCTTTTTTTTATGTATTTGAGTGCTACATCGAAGTTATCCTGATATAAATTAACTATTCCTATATTATTATATGTGTGTGCCATTTTTTCCTGATCGTTCATTGCCTCTCTTATTTTAAGAGCATCAAAGTAGAATCCAACTGCCATTGAATAATGGGCTAAAAATAAATTCACATTCCCTATTTCATTGAAGGCGTCACCAATTCCGGCAGTATCTTGTAAGGTTTTTCTTATCTCGAGTGCTTTTCCCAGATGAACCAAAGCAGTATCATAATCACCTTTGCGATAGTCAACTATTCCCAGCTCAAGAAATCCATCACCCAATAATTCCTGATCATTTAGTTTTTGAGCAATCTCAATACTATTTTTAAGAAGAGCGATGGAGATTTCGTGCTCTCCGGCTGCCTTTTTTATTACACCAATATTTATGAGTGCAATAGCCCTGCCACGTTTATAATTATATACTTGTGAAAGAGAATCAGCCTTTGAAGCATATTCCAGAGCCTTCAACAGGTCTGTAGTAATAAGTTTTTTTGTGTATTGATTAAGTATATCAATCTTTTCTCTTGTTATTTTACTTTGTAGTATTCGTTTAAGACTGTCGATGTTCTCAACCTGCCCATCAATTGATAATGTTGTGAGAAAGAACATTAAAAAAGCTATAAAACTAATTAAAATATATTTATTATTTGTTTTTCTATTTAATAGATACATAGGATTAATGTTTTATGAATTTTTTGAACATAAATCATCCGATGACTTTTTAGATTTATACTTTTGTTTTTAGAGAAATCACATCATTTAGTTTATTTAAAGAATTTAATGCTTTTTCAAAATCATACATATTTGCATGTTCTACCAACAGAAGGTATTCGGGAATATCACCTAAGCTGTCTTTTAGTATCTTGATTTTATCAATAACATCTCCATCATCCTCTTTGAGAAGTGTTTCAATTTCATCCAGTTTAGAATTTATGTCATCAAGATCAATGTCACTGACTGAATTACCGGATTGATTATCATCCGGTTCTATCAATGTTTCATGAATCGAATCAAGAATAGAATTGAGTTGGGATTCAAGACTTTTAATAATAACTTCAATTTGAATGTCACTATTTTCTTTTAAAAGGTGTTCAGCTTCTTTTGCCAGCGATTCAAGGTTAACAGCTCCGATATTACCTGAAACTCCCTTTAGGGTATGAAGAAATCTGGTAACGGACTGAATATCCCCTTTGTTATAAGTTGATTTAATATCTTCCAATAAATTAGCATTAGAAAAATAGAACTTCTTAAGGATGTTTTTATAGGATTCCAAACTTACCCCAAGCCTTTTTAAAGCCAGGTGGGTTTGAATGCCTGTGATTTCAGGAATGTCCACATTAGCAAATGTTTGCTTGGTTGAAGGAGCTTTTTTTATTGCTTTGTTTTTTAAAGTAGTAGTTTCTATTGGTTGTGGATGTATCCATTTCAAAATGGTAGAAAAAACCTCATCAGGATCAATAGGTTTTGATATAAAATCATTCATTCCGGCATTCAAGCACTCTTCCAATACTCCCACCATAGCATCAGCAGTCATTGCAACTATAGGCAATTCATCATACTCTGTGTTTTTGCGTATATGTTTTGTTGCTGTAATTCCATCCATATTGGGCATCTGTAAATCCATCAAAACAAGATTGTATTTTGAAGGATATCCTGAATTCAGAACTTTTTCAACACCTTTCCGGCCATCAATGGCAATTTCAACCTCTATTCCCTCCGGTTTTAATAATTCAATTGCAATCTGTTGATTGATCTCATTGTCCTCAACAAGTAAAATGTTACTTCCTGCAATAACATGGAGTTGCTCTTTAATTTCCTCAGAACCCAATTCTGCCATTTCAGTTGTTGCTATATCAGCATATAAATTGAGTATCGTATCATAAATTGTTGACCGGCTAACCGGTTTCAGAATAAACGCATCAATGCCTATTTCTGCTGCCCGTTGCCTCAGCTCCTCATTATTAAAAGCTGTTAGAAGAATGATTTTGGGTTTTGTATTGATTTCTTTATTTTTATGGATTTGTTCTGTCGTTAAAAGCCCATCCATTCCCGGCATCATATAATCAAGGATGATTAGCCGGTATGGTTTATTTTTATTTTTCAATAGAGTCTCAATAACTTTCTCTCCTGATTCGACAATAGTGCCATCGAATTCGAGAGATTCGAAGGATTTTTTAAGGAAAAGCCTTACTGTTTCGTTGTCGTCACATGCCAGGACTTTCATTCCTTTAAGGCTGTTGAGTTTTTCATACTGATCAGCCTTGTTCCTGCTTGATCCGAGTCTTATAGTAAAAGTAAATGAACTTCCTTTGTCAGGTTGGCTTTCCACCTGAATATTCCCTCCCATAATATTAATAATTTTTTTTGCTATGGCTAATCCAAGTCCGGTACCACCAAATTTTCTGCTTATCGATCCGTCAACCTGTGTAAACTCTTTGAAAAGGCTTTTCAGTTGATTTTCATTCATACCTATACCGGTATCCTTGACCACAAACTGTAGGATTACTTCACTTTCATTTTCCTCCAGCTTATCAATAAAAACTGCTACTTCCCCTTTTTCTGTAAATTTTATGGCATTGTTTACCAGGTTTGTTAATACCTGCCCAAGGCGTAGTGGATCGCCCACCAGTTGCATCGGAACACTGGGAGATACGGAAAAAACCAGTTCAATGTCCTTTTTCAGTGCTGAAAGGCTGTTTAGATCGGATATATTCTGGAGGACTTTTTCAAGCTCAAACTCAATATTCTCCATGTCAAATCTACCGGCCTCAATTTTTGAAAAATCCAGAATATCATTAATTATACGCAAAAGAGACTTGGCTGAACGATGTGTTTTGTCAATATAATCCCTTTGTTTTGCATTTAGATCTGTTTGCAGACAAAGGTGTGAAAGCCCAATAATAGCATTCATCGGTGTCCTGATCTCGTGACTCATTCGTGCTAAAAACTCACTTTTAGCAACATTAGCTGCCTCGGCCAGTTCTTTGGATATCTGTAGATCAGCTTCTGCCTTTTTTTGTTCAGTAAGATCAATTAGAATACAAATCAAGCCAATTATTTCCCTTTGCCTGTTGTATAGTTTTGCTTTTTTAATTCTTACATATAGATTATTTTCTGAGTTCAATTTCACATATTGTTCGAAAGTACTGAACTCCTTGTTTCCAAGAATTATTTTGTTGTCTTTTTCATCTTGGTCTGCTGCTAATTCCTGATCATCAACAATATCAAAAACTGTGTTTCCTATTATATCTTTTCTGGGTTTATTAAAAAACAATTCGAATGCTTCATTAACACTCAGGTACTTTCCATATATATCTTTATAATATACCGGAGTAGGTATTGAATTCATGAGAGTAGTCAGAAAAAACTTTTCATCCTCCAACCTTTCATTGTATTTTCTCAACTCCTGCTCCATTTTATGCATTTCAGTAATATTCCTACCTATTCCGACAAATCCCAACAACTCTCCTTGATCACTATAAAAGGGAGTTTTCACCATATCAATAAGCTCCTTGCTTTTGTTGGGGTATGTTATCCATTCAGTGTCTCGAGATGATAAATGCTTTTCCATCAATCCTTTATCATGCTCCCATGTCTCTTGGGCGACCTTTCTGGGGAGTACATCAAAATCCGTTTTATTGATGATGTCTATTAGTTCTTTTCCGATAAACTTTGTGTAAGCAATATTACAGGTTAGATAGGTGCCCTGGATGTTTTTGGCAAAGATAAGATCCGGAGTGCTGTTTATTATTGACTCTAACTGTGCTCTTTCTTTTTGAAGATTTATTGACTCCTCTTGTAATTTCACATTCGCATCCTCAACAATTTCTTTATGATGAACTAACTCAATGGTTTTCTCTTCGACCATCTGCTGCATCTTTTCATTTTGCCACTTTAGCCTTCTTAAATTAATTGAATAACCAAGATATATCAACCCTCCAAGTAGCAAGATCATCAGGCTAATGAACCAAGCTCTTTGATATATATAAGGTTGTTTATAAAATGATTGCCGCGTTGGTTCATTGTTCCAGTCAGTAAGGTTGTTCTTTGCTGAAATTAAAAATTCATAATCACCCGGACCTAATCCCGTATAAGACGCGAATCTTTCTCCTGATACGTCCTGCCATTCATTGTCGTAGGGTGTTAGCTTATATTTGAATGAAACATTTTTTGGTGATAGAAAATCAACGGAAGTGAAGTACACTTTTAGGCGTTTATTTCCGGGTTTGAGTTTAATGGATACTCCCGGGTAAACAATTTGGTCATCAATGACAATTTTATCAATTACAGAAACCGGAGCTTTGTAATTATTAAAAATTTTTGACGGCTCGAGGATTGCGAAACCATTACTTGTGTTTAACCAAATCCGGCCTTTAGAATCTTTCAAGTAATGGGTTGCCCCCTGGCATCCTGAAGCCGGTAAGCCATTTGTTCTGTTATATTCAAGACAAAAAAGTGGGTCTGTTTTTCCTGATGCAAATTTGTCGAATTCGGATATATGAACCTTTGTGAGGCCTTTGTCGGAAGGCATCCAGAGAAAACCATTCTCATCTTCAATTATTTCGAAAATAGTGGAAGAGGGCAGGCCTGTTACCTTATCATAGCTTTCAACTTTTTCTTCCCGAATTCTGCTGAGTCCTTCCAGTGTACCAACCCATAACCACCCTGTGGAGTCTTCATACATGTTAAAGACAAGGTCTGATGCAAGTCCGTCGGTTTGGTCATAATGTTTATCTACTGAATCGTTAATGATAATATCAACACCTTTTTTACTGCCAACTACAATGCTTCCATCATTTAGTTCTATAAGATCCATAATATAACTGGATTGCAGATTGTTCTGAATATCAAAAGTTATAATGTGTCCATCTGGTTGTAATTTATGCAATCCGGTGGCAGCGCTACCGATCCATATATTTCCTTTCTTATCTTCATAAACAAGCCTGATCAATTCTCCAAATGGATAGTCGCTTCCGAAATGCTTTTCACTCCCATCCGGGGCAACTCTTAACAAACCTCCATAAGTGCTGATCCAGATATTGCCATTTTTGTCTTTATACAATTGCTTGATCCTGTTTCCCCGAATTTGCGACTTTGTAATATAATCTTTAAAAATACCATCGTGGAATTCCTGTATATGCCCGTTTCCGCTTGCAATCAGGTAAGTATCATTATCTGTTTCGATGATGGAATAAATCTGGTTGTTCTTTAGGCCATCTGATTCAGAGTAGTTAGCTGATATTGCAGGAGAAAGCAAAAACATTCCCTCTTTATATGTGCTTCCCCAAATATTTCCTTTCTTATCAATATATATATGTCTGATATCTTGCCGGAGTATTTTATGGGAAATTGAGGGATGTGTTAGATACCCGGTTTGTAAATTATATGCCCATAATCCGATAGTAGAACCAAATAGCAGAATGCCATTATTTTTTTTCACAATACTTCTAATATTGTTGATTGATATTTCGCTGATTTTTTTTATATCGTTATCCCTTAATACAAAAATTCCGTCAGATGTACCCAACCAAACATTTTCTCCATCCGGACAAATGGAAAAGATAATCCTTGAGGCCGGATTGTTAATCCTTTCAATCTGATTATCGGAATATTTTAAAAGGAATCCCGTATTGGTACTGATAAATAAATTATCTTCTTGATCCTCTGAGATATCATTTATAACACTACCTTTTAAAAAATTAAAATCATCAATGTTGTAAAGACTGTCATTCTTGTATATGTACAGGCCAGAGGAAGAAGAGCAAATCCAGATTTGTCCTTTGGAATCTTCAAAAATATTTTCAACAACGATTTTGTTTTCATTGAATACTTTCAAACCATCCGGGACAAAAAACCGATAGCCTTTGTATAAAGTAAGGCCTGCATTTGTACCTATCCATAAACAGTCTTCTGAATCATACAATAATGTAAGACAGTTTTTTCCTCCAAGTTCAGGAGTGTTGTCCGATGAATATTTCTTGAATTCATACCCGTCGAACCTTGTAAGGCCACCATAGGCCCCAATCCATAAGAATCCATCCTTGTCCTCAGTAAAGCTTAGTACATCATTTGAGGGAAGTCCGTCATCTTGTACCCATGATTTAAGAATATATTGCTTAAAAAAATCATCTCCATTATTTCCAGTTGTCCCCGATGAATGACTAATAAATACAAAAAGTACAAATGATATGAATATTATTTGTTTCATTTTATCGTGAATTTATTTAACTTCAATTTCATTTATTAATTTTTCCAGTGAATTTAGTGCTTTTTCAAAATCATAAATATTTGCTTTGTTCAGAAGTTGCATATATTCCGGAATACTTCCCAATTGGTCTTTTAGCATCTTGATTTTATCAATGGCATCGCCATCGTCATTTTCCAGCAAGTTTTTTATCTCATCCAGCTGTGGCTTAATGTTCTCAAAATTTACTTTGGCTTTAGGCTTTTCTTCTTTTTGCTGATCAGGCTCAATCAATACTTTGAAAATTGATTCTAAAATCGGATTTAGTATTTCTTCAAAATTGCTTATAATAACTTCTATATCTACATTCTTGTTTTCCTTAACCATATTTTCAGATTTCAGAGAAATCGCCTGAAGGTCAAAAGCCCCGATACTTCCTGAAACACCTTTCATTGTGTGTAACATTCTAATTATTGTTTCGGTGTTTCCATCATTATAAACATTCTTTAGATCTTCAAGAAATCCAAAATTCGCATTATAGAATTTCTTTAATATATTTATATAGGAATTGATACCAATGCCAAGTTTTTTAAATGCTTTGTGCGTGTTAATACCAGGAATGTTCGGTATTTCATACTCAATAAAAGTCTTTTTCGGAACAATTTCTTTTTTTACAGATTTTGAGATAATTTCTTTTACAGTTCCTTCTTTCTTCTTAATCCACTTAATAAGTGCAGTAAAAACTTCATCCGGTTCGATGGGTTTTGTCACAAAATCGTTCATTCCGGCTTTATAGCACTCTTCAGCCACACCTACCATTGCATCTGCTGTCATTGCAACAATAGGAACCGAATCGAATTCGGAATTTTTCCTTATGTTAACTGTGGCTGTGATACCATCCATCTCAGGCATTTGAATATCCATAAGAACAATATCATACCTGGATGGCTTGCCAGAATCATTCATTTTTTCTACGGCTTCACGGCCATTGTTGGCAATCTCAACATTCATTCCTGCAGATTCGAGCAATTCAATGGCAATTTGTTGGTTTATATCATTGTCTTCTGCTAAAAGGATGTTACTGCCGGCAATGCTTTTCAACTTTTCCTGCAATGAGTAATCCTTAATAAGCTGTTCACTGGATACAGTAGTTTTAGTAAACAAGTTTATGATAGCATCATATAACGAAGAGCGTGTTATGGGCTTCAACAGATAATCATCAATTCCCACTTCCCTGGCTTTCTTAAGAAGTTCATCGTTACCAAAAGCTGATAAAAGGATTACTTTTGGCTTAGGGCTGATTTTAGTGCTTTTCCTGATCTTTTCAATCGTCTCGATACCATTTTGATCCGGCATCATATAATCCATAATGACCAATCTAAACGGATCATTGTAGTTTTTTTCTAGAATTTCAATGGCTTCTTCTCCTGATCTGGCTATTGTTGTCTTGAAATTCAGCGAATTTAAAGCAATCTCAAGAAACTTTGTTACTGTTTTGTTATCGTCACAAGCCAAAACTTTCATGTCTTTTATTTCCGGCATCTCATCTGTGACGGTAATCTTTTGTTTGCTAATACCAAATTTTGCATTAAAAATAAAAGAACTCCCTTTGCCGGATTCACTTACCACTTCAATATCACCACCCATCATATTTATTATTTTTTTGGCGATAGTAAGCCCAAGTCCTGTTCCTCCATATTTTCTTGTAACTGAGCCATCGGCTTGCGAGAATTCTGTAAACAATTTCGCCTTTTGCTCCCGGGTCATCCCAATCCCGCTATCCTTAACAATAAACTGAAGATTTACTTCTTTTTCATCTTGTTCAATTTTACTGATAAATAAAGCTACTTCGCCTTTTTCGGTAAATTTTACAGCATTATTTATTAGGTTCGTCAATACCTGGCCTAATCTTAGTGGGTCGCCAACAAGAGTCATAGGAACATCGGATGAAACAGAAAAAACAAATTCCAGCCCTTTTTGATGTACTTTCATGTTCATCAGTGTAGCAATATCATCCATGACTTTCTCAAGTTGGAACTCAACTTTTTCGATAGAGAGTTTTCCTGCTTCAATCTTTGAAAAGTCAAGGATGTCATTTATTATTCCAAGCAGTGATTTTGCCGAGCGATGGGTCTTTTCAACATAATCCTTTTGTTTTGTATCTAAATCTGTTTGTAAACAAAGGTACGAAAGTCCGATAATTGCATTCATGGGCGTACGGATCTCGTGGCTCATCCTGGCCAGAAACTCACTTTTTGATTTACTGGTTGCCACTGCAGCTTCTTTTTCAATAGATAGTTTCATTACTTCCTGTTCTTTTTTCTTTCTTTCTGTAATATCCCGTAATATTATCATGCGGGCAGGACTATTCTTAAAATCAATTTCTGTTTCTGATACTTCAACCGGTACCGGTTGATTTTTTGAGTTAATTATTTCCACTTCAACTGCTTCTAATGTGTAGTTGTTCCCTTGTTGGATGGCTTTGGCAGTTTTTACAACACTTCGGTGATATTTCTTGTCTAAATGACTAAGGTATCTTGATCCAATAATATCTTTAACAGGTTTAGTCACTATGTCACAAATGCGCTGGTTAGCGTACACAATTCGTTCATTTTGAATAATTAAAATTCCATCCGTTGATCCTTCCACTAAAGAAGAATATTTCTTTTCCGATTCTTTCAGGCTTTTTTCGGCAACCTCTTTTTCCTGTTCTCTTTGTTGTATTTGATAGATCATTTCATTAAAATTCGTATATAACTTGCCTATTTCATCATCACCCTTAGGTTGTATTCTTAGTGAATAGTCGGTTGTCTTGGTAATTATACCTGTAAAATCTGTCAGTGATTCAATAGGCCCGGAAATGATCTTTTGAAGCCTGTTGGCAAGAAAATAAGTGGTTATTACGGCAATGATAAAAATACCAAACATTAATAGCAAATAATTGTTGATCTGCCGGCTAAGCTCTTTTGTTGAAAACCTTACGTAAATGCTGCCATAATAATCATCGTGATAGAAAATTGGTTCAAAAACTAAAAGTTCGTTCCCTGTAAAAGTTTGCGAAGCTTTTAACTTCTCCGGTGGTACTATTATGTTTTGAAGAGTGTCGGGATATTTTGAAAAAACATTACCCAGAGAGTTGAATAAAGTAGCATTCGAAAATGATGGTACGGTTTTAAGTTTACTAATGATGTCGTATGCCCCAACCTGGTCCTCAAAAGCCAGGGATGAGATTACATTTTCACCTATCAGTTGGGTATTCATTAACGAGTTGTTCAACATGTCGGCCTTATAATCCCTTATCCTGATGATCAACAATGCAGCAAACATTGCACTTCCAATTGTCCCTGTAGCGACAAAGATCAAAATAATTATTTTGTATTTTATTGAAAGTGACTTTAAGTATTTTATTAAATTCATATCATCATTTTTTAAAATTTTGACTAACGTCAAATATTATAACTCAATTTCAACGAGTTAATAAATCGGACGCTTTCAGATTTTATTCAAATATAGGAATATTTTTATTAATACATTTCTTTTACTTTTAACTTTCTTTTTATTAAAAAAATTTACAAGAAAATAATTTAAATTTACTAATTTCGCAAAAAATTCAAGATTTACAAAAAAAGTTCATATAAAGGTTTTAAAATTAATATATTATGACAAAAAAGAAAAATTTTATTACATGTGAAGGAAATTATGCTACATCGCACATAGCTTATATGTTTAGCGAAGTTGCAGCAATTTATCCTATAACACCTTCTTCAGATATGGCTGAATACGTTGACCAATGGGCAGCCAACGGACGAAAAAATATTTTTGGTGAAACTGTTCAGGTTTCCGAAATGCAATCAGAAGGTGGTGCAGCAGGAGCTGTTCACGGTTCACTTCAAGCAGGTGCATTAACAAGCACTTTTACCGCCTCACAAGGCCTATTGCTAATGATACCTAATATGTATAAAATATCAGGTGAATTATTACCCGGAGTTTTCCATGTAAGTGCAAGAAGTTTAGCCGCTCAGGCATTATCAATTTTTGGTGACCACAGCGATGTTATGAGTGTTCGTCAAGCCGGATTTTGCATGCTTGCTACAGGTAGTGTGCAGGAAATTATGGATATAGCCGGTGTTGCTCACCTCACAGCTATCAAAACACGAGTTCCTTTCCTTCACTTTTTCGATGGTTTCCGTACTTCACACGAAGTGCAAAAAGTTGAACCAATGGAAATGGAAGACATTGCCAAATTAGTCGATTACGAAGCTTTACAAAAATTTCGTGATAATGCACTAAACCCTGAGCATCCCGTAACCCGCGGTACTGCTCAAAACCCCGATATTTATTTCCAAACCAGAGAAGTTGCCGCTAAATTCTATGACAATATTCCTGATGTTGTTGATGATTATATGCAGGAACTGAAGAAAATTACCGGACGTGAATATCATCCGTTCTCTTATTATGGAGCCGAAGATGCTGAAAATATTATAATAGCAATGGGTTCAATTACTTGCACAATCAAAGAAGTTATTGATTTTAAAAATGCTCAGGGTGAAAAACTCGGTTTAATAACTGTTCATCTTTACAGGCCTTTTTCTGAAAAATATTTCATGAAAGTCTGTCCTAAGACCGTAAAACGAATTGCAGTCCTCGACCGAACTAAAGAAATCGGTGCTAATGGCGAACCTTTATTTCTTGATGTAAGAGATTTATTTTACAACAAAGAAAATGCACCTATGATTATAGGAGGCCGTTACGGTTTAAGTTCAAAGAACACTACACCGGCAATGATGATCTCAGTTTATGAAAACCTTGCTTTGGAGAATCCTAAAAATCGTTTCACAGTTGGTATTGTGGATGATGTAAAAGGTTCATCACTTCCAATATTACCAGAGATAAGCGTTACTCAGGCGGGCACTTACGAAGCTAAATTCTACGGACTTGGAGCTGACGGAACAGTTGGTGCAAATAAGAATTCTATAAAAATCATTGGTGAATCAACCGATAAATACTGCCAGGCATATTTTGCTTATGATTCAAAAAAATCGGGTGGTATTACAATTTCACACCTTAGATTTGGTGATAATCCTATTAATTCACCTTATTTAGTCGGTACACCTGATTTTGTAGCGTGTCATGTTCCGGCATATCTTGAAAAGTATGATATGTTGGCCGGATTAAAAGATGGAGGAACTTTCCTTTTAAATAGTATCTGGGATATAGAAGAAACTAAAAAACGATTACCCGATCATATCAAAAAATATCTTGCAAAGCATAATATTTCAATGTATATGATCAATGCAACACAAATTGCAGAAGACATCGGACTTGGTACAAGAACCAATACAATTATGCAGTCGGCTTTCTTTAAAGTTGCAGAAGTAATTCCTTATGATGATGCAGTTAAGGAAATGAAAGCAGCAATTTTAAAAACCTATGGAAAAAAAGGTGAAAACATAGTTAATATGAATAATGCTGCTGTTTTAATAGGTGGTGAAGTTGTAAAAGTTGAAATCCCAGCCGAATGGAAAAACATTGTGGTTAAGGAAGTAAAAGAAGATGAAAGTCTTCCTGATTTTGTTAGAAATATTATGAATCCTATGATAGCTCAAGAAGGGGACAAACTTCCTGTAAGTGCATTTGTAGGATGTGAAGATGGAACATTTCCTACCAGTACAACCGCTTATGAAAAACGTGGTATTGCGGTTAATGTGCCTGAGTGGCAACCCGAAAATTGTATTCAATGTAATCAATGTTCTTATGTTTGTCCTCATGGTGTAATTCGTCCTTTTTTACTTACCGAAGAAGAAGCTGCTAATGCTCCTGAAGGTACCAAAACCATTAAAGGTGTTGCAGCAACAAAAGAATATCAATACCGGATTCAGGTAAGCGTAATGGATTGTACGGGTTGCGGGGTTTGTGCGAATGTTTGTCCTGCAAAAACCAAGGCTCTTGTAATGAAACCTCTTGGAACTCAAATGGACGAAACTGAACGATGGGAATACATGCACCATAAAGTTGGGTATAAAGATGAGGTAGTACCAAAAGATAAAAATGTTAAAAACAGTCAGTTTGCTCAACCCTTATTTGAGTTTTCGGGAGCTTGTGCAGGCTGTGGCGAAACAGCTTATATAAAAACGATTACACAATTATTTGGTGAGAGAATGATGATTGCAAATGCAACCGGTTGTTCTTCAATTTACGGAGGTTCGGCACCGGCAACACCTTATTGCCAGAATCTGAACAGCGGACACGGACCTGTATGGGCAAATTCATTATTTGAAGATAATGCAGAATATGGATATGGTTTTGCAATTGGAGTGAAAAAGCTTAGAGAACGTATTTCAGATAAGATGAACCTGGCTTTGAAAACTTACATGGAAACAGAAACCAAAGAAGCTATGCAGGAATGGTTAGCTGCAAAAGATAATGCCGCACAATCGGTAATTGCTTCCGAAAAAGTTATTGAAGCTTTGAAGAAAGAAACAAGTCCATGGGCAAAAGAATTGATTGCTCTTTCACAGTATTTTGTTAAGAAATCGGTTTGGATATTCGGAGGTGATGGCTGGGCTTATGATATTGGTTACGGAGGCCTGGATCATGTACTTGCTTCTGGCGAAGATGTTAATGTTCTGGTAATGGACACTGAAGTTTATTCAAATACCGGAGGCCAGGCATCTAAAGCAACTCCTGTTGGAGCAGTTGCAAAATTTGCTGCTTCGGGAATGAGAAAACGTAAAAAAGATCTTGGAGCAATGGCAATGACTTATGGTTATGTATATGTTGCACAAGTGGCAATGGGTGGAAGTCAGGCACAATTCCTTAAAGCAATTAAAGAAGCTGAAGCATATCCGGGGCCATCATTAATTATTGCTTATTCTCCTTGTATTGCCCACGGCCTGAAAGGAGGAATGGGACAATCACAAGCAGAGGAAAAACATGCTGTTGTAGCAGGTTACTGGCATAATTACAGATATAATCCTATGTTGGAAGCCGAAGGAAAAAATCCTTTTACTCTCGATTCTAAGGAACCGGACTGGGATAAATTCCATGATTTCCTTGAATCAGAAGGTAGATACACAATTTTGCAAAAAACCTTCCCCGAAGAAGCTAAAAAATTATTTAAGATAGCTAAATCGGATGCTGAGTGGAGATATAATAATTATAAACGAATGGCAAGTTTTGAGTTTTAAGAAGACCGAAGCCGGAAGACGGAAGTTGGAAGACTGGAGTTGGAAGACCGAAGATGGAAGACAGAAGTCGGGAGTCGGAAGTCGGAAGACAGAAGATCGAAGATGGAAGAAAAATATCTAACGTCTTCGAAAAAGTTTGTAAAATAGAGTTTTATAATTCATAAAGAAAAGCCGGGTTCATAGTGGATCCGGCTTTTTTGGTTTTTAGGGTTTTAAATCGGACTCAAATATATTTGGTGAATATTTTTTCGTTGTGGATGGTATGTTCTTGTTAACAAAAGGCAAATTATTAAGTCAGATAAAAAAATCAATTTTGGATATTGAAATAATCTTTATATTTGTTTTTTAAATTAGAATAGGAGAATTGAAATATAAACAACAATATATATATCCACAGAATACTGTTGGATGTGTACAAAAAAAGTGTACATATAAGAAGTTACAAACAATAGAAAACCGCAAATGGATAGTTTTGAAAATAATAGACAAAGTTGGAATGTGTTAACAACTTTACACGCAGAATCTAACTTTTATAACATTAATGGTTTTATGAAAGGAAAAACTTCACTAAATCATATTGAAATTGAAGAATTAGGAGACATAACAGGAAAGAAACTTCTTCACTTGCAGTGTCATTTTGGAATGGATACTTTATCATTAGCTAGACAAGGAGCGAATGTTGTTGGTGTTGATATTTCAGATACTTCTATACAAAAAGCCAATGAGCTGTCCAATGAATTAAAAATTCCAGCAAAATTTATACGGTCAAATGTGTATGATATTGATAATGTTTTGAATGAAACTTTTGATATTGTTTATACATCTTATGGAGCAATTAACTGGTTGGATGACCTTGACAAATGGGCAAAGATTATAAAACGCTTCTTGAATCCTAATGGAATGTTTTACATTGTGGAATTTCATCCATTTATTTACACTTTAAATGATAATTCAGAAATTGTTGACAGTTATTTCAAATCAAAACCACTTGAGACAATTGTAGAAAATTCTTATACTGACAAATCCGAAGTTTCTAAAAAGAATTTAAAACACGTTGAATGGCATCATAGTTTAAGTGAAGTTTTAAATAGTTTAATCTCAAACGGACTGAAAATTGAGTTTTTGAATGAATTTTCTTATCAAGTTTATAATTGTTTTCCCAATTTGACTGAAATAGAAAGAGGAAAGTGGGTTTCTGATAAATATGGTGAAAAGATTCCTCATATGTATTCAATAAAAGCTAGAAAAATTTAAAACTCCAAGTTTTAATCCTCCGCCAATTGAAAATAAAGAAATAATAGAATAAAAAACTAACCCTGACAAATATAGGATGATTGGTAGAAAGTGCAAATAATGAAGATATTAACAATAAATATAATTAGTAGTAACTTGGGAAATTGGAGCGATGAAATATCAAACGCCCCATATTTAAATCGCTTAATATCATGCTAATAAAATCATAATATACAAGGATAAGTGAATTGATAGAAATTTTTTATGGGATTAAGCATTCATTACAGCGGTAGTTTCAGAAACGGTGCTTCTCTTTCAGAAATGATTGAAGAAGTTAGAGACATTGTAGAAGTTTACGATTGGGAATATTTGATTTTTGAGAAGCAAATTAATAATAAAGAAACAAATAAGAAAAAAAAACAGATAAATAACGAAACACTTAAAATAAAAGTGTATTTTTGCAAAAAAAAAAATTCAGATTTGAGATTTTGAGCTTCAATTTACTAATTCACCTTTCATTTTTAGTTCATCACGGCCCTTTTTTAAATCCTATTTTTTTTAAAAATTTTAATAACAGGATTATGAATTTATGCTTGTTCAGTCGAATTTACTTGTTTAGTTCACTTTCATTAGTGAATTGTCGGATAAGTGAATTTCTTCAGTACCGATAAAATGACCGCGTTGTTAAAAAAAATAAACAAATTAAAATTATAAAATTATGAACATTTATGTAGGAAACCTTGATTATAAGGTAAGTGAAAGTGACCTGGAAGAAGTATTTGGAGAGTTTGGAACTGTAAGTTCTTCTAAAATTATTACAGATAAAATGAGTGGCAGAAGTAAAGGCTTTGGTTTTGTTACAATGGAAGATCAGGATGAAGCTAACAAAGCAATAGAAGATCTTAATGGTACAGAATTGAAAAGCAGAGAAATAGTTGTGAACGAGGCAAGGCCTAAGAGAAACAATTATTAATATTAAACGAATAATTATTATGGCAAAAGGAAAAGTAAAATGGTACAACGAAACCAAAGGTTTTGGTTTTATTGAATCGGAAACCGGTGAGGATATATTTGTTCACCGAACCGGCTTAATAAAATCTTTTGGTGGACTTCAGCCTGATCAGGAAGTTGTTTTCGATACAAAACAGGGCGAAAAGGGCATGACTGCCATTAATGTGAAATCAGCATATTAATTTATTAATATCGGAGATTTAAAATACCCGTTTCAATTATTAATTTTGTAACGGGTATTGTATTTCTTTGTCAGGGCTTGCATTGGCAGCAGCTAATAATGAAAGGAGTTGATGAGATTTCAACTTTAGTGAAGTTTTTGCCGAACTGACAAATGAATATCATCATGCCGAAGATGATATTTAAAACAAAACGGCAAAAAAATACAAACCCTATTCCTTCAAAGGGATAGGTTTTTGATGGGGAGTAGGTTAACCTCATGAAAAAAATATTTATTAATAAAGTAAACATTTTATGGCCAGATCGCAAGATACCTTCAACAAAAAGGATGTAAGAAACAAGAAAGAGAAAAAAAGAAAAGAAAAAGAAAAGAAGAGGTTGGCCAGGAAAGAAAGCGAAAAAAAGGGCAGTCTGGAAGACATGATTGCCTATGTCGATGAAAATGGAATGTTAACTACCACAGCTCCCGATCCCACCAAAAAGAAAGCTGTCAAATTAGAAGATATTGAAATAGGAGTACCTAATCGTGATTCTGCTCAACAACTTGATCCCATAAGAAAGGGAGTAGTATCATTTTTTAACGAGTCGAAGGGTTTTGGTTTCATAAAAGATATGGAAACAAAGGAAAGTGTATTTGTACATGTAAATAACGTGCTTGAAGAAATAAAGGAAGATAACATGGTTATCTTTGAAGTTGAGATGGGGCATAAAGGGCCTACTGCTGTGCGAGTAAAGCTTTTTAAATAATAATCTTACTCTATTTTATCGTAATTTTTTCGGTTCTTAAACCATTTTCAGTTTCAATTCTGATAAAATAAATTCCGGCTTTTAAAGCTGAAGTATCTATTATCGTATTTTTATTATTTATTTCCTTATTAAATAGGCTTTGTCCTATGAAACTTAATATTTCAATACGTTTTATATTAATATTTGAAACAATATTTAAAACATCGTTTGCCGGATTAGGATAAATTGAAATTTCTGAATTTACTGATTTGTCTGTTCCTGAATTTTCTTTTGTAACATTTATTACACTAAACTCACCATCGGTTTCAGGGTAAGTTGTTTTTGTGTATGAATTATTAAAATCTTTGTTTATGATATAGCTTGCGAGAACTTCGGTTTTATTTTGCGAATCCCAAACTTTTATAAAAATGGGATTGTTTACCTTGTAACCGTTTTCGTTCGTGAGTGTACTAAATATGGGAACCGAATTTTCAAAAACATTTTCGGAAACAATACAACTTGTTCCAACAAGAGTTTCATTATCGAAAACTGCAATTTCATCTCCAATATTTAATCCTGAAATATATAAAGTATAAACCGGATCGGCTGCATTTCCTCCCTGAAACTCAAAGTGTGAGCATTCCTTTTTAAGGGTTTTGGATTTTTCCCCGCTATTGGGATAAACTAAATTATCATCATTGAACATTTTTACTAGATAGCCTTCGCCGGGATTCATATTTCCGATGCTATTGACCCAGTTTGGCCCAATTTTTCTAAGTGTTTCTCCGTTAGAATTTCTTACAAAATCCAGGTTATCGCCCAAAATACTTTCAAGTGCATCAAGTGCATTTATAGCGTTTTCAGGTAGATAGCTGATGAATTGATAGCCTGTAAACAATTCAATTGTTGTCTGAGGCGAAACAATATCTCCATCAATGATCAGTTCGTCAGCCAAATTCATTTTAAACAAATAGCCTTCAATGGGTATCCAATCACCAATACCGTTTATCCAGTTTGGCCCGATTTTTCGTAAAACTTCTCCGTTAGAATTTCGAACATAATCCAAATTGTTATTCAGGTTATTTGCCAAAACACTCATCATATCAGGGTTGTTTTCAGATATTCTTGCTGATACAAAACTATAACCCATACCAAGTGGAATTGTTTGTGAAACTGATCCACCAATACAATTAATAATTGCTTCCCAACCCGGGCGTATTTCGGAATAATCGGAATGAAATACAAAAGTAAGTGCACCGCTAACATCAGTTGAAATTACTGTTCCGGGAGAATCAGTACCACAAAAAGTTCCTATTAAAGTAGCATTTGAATTTGATCCGTCATAAATATTCAGGTAATCATAATTACACGATGATTGGTATTCAACATCGAAAGAAATAAATTCAATTTCAATCATAGCACCTGATGTTGCAGGTTGAAAAGTCATAGTAAAATCTTCATTATTTTGATAATTTCCATCACTTCCGCCTGTATCAAAAAATAAACCTGAGCAGGTTGTTACAGTTTGGTTACTCATTAAATATTCATCGTTTACCGAAATGTAATCAGTTTCGGTAATTGAACTGCTGTCACCTTGCCCATTTGTGACTGTTAAACTTACATCAAAAACACCGGTAGAATTATAAGTTACTTCAGGATTTTGTAATGTGGAAGTTTCAGGTGTACCGCCTTCAAATATCCATTCCCATGAAACCGGATTCCCATAAGAAAGATCAGTAAACTCAATAGTACTACCCGCAGATATGGCTGTAGATGAGGCTTCAAAATCGGCAATAAGATCTCCTGAACTTAATTCCACATTTACAATAGTAGTATTTCTGTTTGTAACAACAACATCTTCAACTATTACAGGATAATGACCCTGAGCTGTGTATTTCACATCATAAGTTCCTGCATAAACCGGCCTGTTATAATATCCTGTTTCAGCAACAGAATACATTTGTGAGTTATCAATTTCGTGATCAATAATTAGTATTTCTGCTTCTAATGGATTGCCTGTTTCGGCATCAGTAATCGTGCCGGCAATTCCATATAATGATTGTTCAATATAGTTCAAAAACGACCTGTAATTATAATCCCAATGGGCAGGAAGCTGATTAGCAGGCAAGAGTTTAGTGTCGGAAAGCTCAAGAGTGAATTCACGGCAATTATGAAAATAATTCATATAATCTTGGCGGCCACCACTAATTGTGTACCAGGCATAGCCATTTGTTATTCCATTATCATAGCCTGTCATATAACCTGAAGGACTATTAACATGTGCTGTGTCGGCATATTCACGACAAACATAAACCCACCAGTCATCATCGGCAGCAAGTTGTGCCCATGTGTCCCAGGGATAATTACAAACTTCTGTACCTCCATGATGATTGGCTGATAAAACTAAATGATTGTTTTCGGCAAAGTCCATAAAATGAACTGTCTCAACTTGCCATTCGTTTCCATCGGGATGTGGCCCATCTTCAGGGTCTGGGTAATTTCTGTTTAAATCAACACCATTGGCATTAGATCTTGTTGCTCCGTAAACACTGCCGTTTCCACCTGCATAAGTTCCGTCAGGATTTGCCAAAGGATTGATCCATATTTCGATATTATCCAGCATGTTGGTTATCCTTTGATCCTGCCCATAGTTTGAAAGCAAATAATCAATCAGGCGTAACATTAAAACATAGCCTGCTGTTTCGTCGCCATGCATTGTGCCTGTATATAAAAACTGAGGTTCATCTTCTCTTTCATTCACATTATCTGTAATTTTAGCCATAAGTAATTCCCTGCCTTCAATTGAATTTCCAATGCTTTCTACAACACAAATTTCAGGATAATCAATTGCAAATTGGTACATTATTTCAACATAAGCTTCATAAGTAGGGTAATAATCCCAGTCTTTTGCTTCTGTAATTTCATCAACTCCAAGCATTTTCGGGTTTTTAATTAATTCGCCAGGGTGAGTTAAGATTGAGTATGGTTTGTTAAATTTTAGAAAACTTTCAAATCCTCTTTTATTTGCATAGGCAAATATTTCAGGCCCTTTAATTTCATCAATAGAAATTATTTTCCCGATATTGTTTAATTCATAAACTGAAGATGTTTCAAATTTGAAATAGATTTCCCTTTTTTTCTCAAATATTTTTTCAATATTATTAACCTGTGATTGTGCAATAATTAAGCTACTTGCCATTAATAGAAAAGTTAGCAAAATGAAATTTTGAAATTTATTCATAATTATAATTGTTTATTTGTTAAGAATTATTTATCTGATTATTCGGGATTTAGTTTGAATTCGGATATTTTTTTATGTTTGAATTTGTTTTGATAAACTATTTTTTTCAAACATTATTGAGTCATTATATTTTTTTATAAACTATTTTCTGAAAGACATATTTGTTTTTGATTTGGTTGCTTAAAAAAAATAAAATAAATAGGGATTTTTATTCAAGGGTGAAGTGTCTAAGCCCCCGTTTCTTACAAACCTTGAACTCTACATTCTTTGATTCACCGGCTTATTTCACTTCGGGGGTTTAGACCCTTCACCATATCTTTGGGGCTTAGTCCCTATTTATTACTGATAAATAATGAATTACCTGATTGAAAAATTCATCTAAATCTTTATCATTATCCATTTTTATCATAAGATCAAAATATTTTGAGTTTTGATTGTTAAAAAGGCCTGTTTTTAATGATGCTTTTGATTTTGCTGTGATATATTTTAATGGAAAAATATTATCAAAATCTATGTTAATCAATAAATCAAATTCTTTATTTATAAAATCTTTTACATATTTATTATCGAGTTTTTTATACCAATTAAGATCATTTTCCGAAAAAAAATCAAATGACAATTTTGGAAGAAATTTATTGCTTATTTTTTTATTTTTAATAAATCCTAAGGCTTTAAGTTTTTTATTGTCTTTTCTCATTTTTTCGACAAAAACCGAAACCTTATTATAAGTGCTTTCACTATCAAGGGTATATAAAATTCCTATATTTTTAATATCCCTATAATTAATAAGTTTTTTGTTTCTCGAAAATCTTTTCAATTCCCGGTTAAGGAAATAATTTCCGGTAAATTCTTTTATTTTACTGATAAAAAACACTTTACAATATCTCCTTATTTTTTGTAAACGACAAAAATAGTAAAGATTATATTTTGGATAGTTTTTTGGGGTAAAATTAACTATAAAGTTAGGGTATATGGGGAATATGGGAAATACGGGAAATAAGGGGAATAATGGTCTTGTCCCGAAATAGGTTTACACCTTTTATTTTCCATATACCTTTATATCTTTATTCCCCCTTTACCTTTTTGTATCAAAGCAATTATTTCTGTAGAGATTTCCTCAATAGGTTTATTAGTAACAGTTATTATTTGCCATTTTGGATTACTAGCAAACAATCTTTTTGAATAATTGACCTCGCGTTTAACATAATCGGGATTTGCATAATTACCTGTTGAATTTCCAAGATATTCGTGCCTTGCTTTTCGCAAGGTTGCTAAACGAATAGGATTTGTCATTAAACCAAAAACCTTTTCGGGAGGAACTTTAAAAAGAATTTCCGGTGGATTTATATCCAAAACTAAGGGAATGTTAGCAACATACCAGCCCTTGAAAGCAAGGTAAATACTCAAAGGAGTTTTAAAAGTTCTTGAAACACCCACAAGTATTATCTCGGCTTTGTCTAACTCGTGATCACGTAATCCATCATCGTGGTTTACGGCAAATTCCATAGTTTCGATACGCCGGAAATAGGTTTCATTCAACTGACTGAAAATACCGGGTTTTTCAAGCGGTGATGTTTGAAGCAATTCCTGCAAGCGCTGTAATAATGGCCCCATCAGGTCAATTGTCTCAATGTTATTATGCCGGCAATTTCTAATAAGAGTACTTCTAAGTTTATCACTTACAAGAGTATGTACTATAAAACCTTTATTCTTACTTTTTACTTCTTCGATAACGGAAAAAATTTGTTCTTCGGTTCTTATTGAAGTACGTTTTTCGATACTGATGTTTGCTCCGTTGAATTGAACTAAGGCAGCTCGAAGAGCGTTTTCAGCTGTTCGGCCAGTACCATCTGAAACTACAAAAACATGATGCATATCCTAATTTTAAGGTTCTACTAATAAATATATTTATAATGATAAAATGATACAATGCTTAAATATTTCATAACAATTAAATCTTTGATAATGTGGCTTAAATATTACAATATTAGATTTTTTCATTTTTTGTGTTATTTTTATTCTCGCATTTTAGCATTCAATCATTTTAGCATTTGTCTTGGTTCAAAAATACTAATTTATTATCTTTTTCATCAATAATAATTCTGTGATCTTTATTTACTTTTCCGGCGAGTATCATTTTTGATAATTCATTCAAAATTTGTCGTTGAATAACTCGTTTTATTGGCCTTGCACCAAATTGCGGATCAAATCCCATTTCGGAAATTTCATCAATTGCTTTATCTGTTGCTGAAATTTTTACATCATTTTTTGCAAGCATTTTCTGAATTATTCGGAATTGCAGTTTCACAATGTCTTTTATTTCATCTTTCGATAATGGCTGAAACATAATTATTTCGTCGATACGATTAAGAAACTCAGGACGTATAGTTTTTTTCAAAAGGTCGAAAACTTCTAATCTTGTGTGATTTATAATTTCTTCGCGATTATCTTCAGTTAGTTTGTTTAGTTTTTCCTGAATAATATGCGAACCAATATTTGAAGTCATAATTACGATAGTATTTTTGAAATCAACCAGCCTGCCTTTGTTATCGGTCAGTCTTCCATCATCTAAAACCTGTAATAAAATATTAAAAACATCGGGATGAGCTTTTTCAATTTCATCCAATAGTACAACGGAATAAGGTTTTCGCCTGACCGCTTCGGTGAGTTGTCCGCTTTCGTCATAACCGACGTAGCCGGGAGGAGCACCTATTAGTCTTGAAACCGAATGTCGTTCCTGATATTCCGACATATCGATGCGAACCAAAGAATTTTCGTCATTGAAAAGAAATTCGGCTAAGGCTTTTGCAAGTTCTGTTTTCCCGACACCGGTTGTTCCAAGAAAAATAAATGAACCTATTGGCCTTTTTTCGTCCTGCAAACCTGCACGGCTACGGCGGATTGCATCAGAAATAGCTTCGATGGCCTCATTCTGTCCGACAACCCGCATGTGTAACTCGGTTTCAAGATTAAGAAGTTTTTCTCTTTCGCTTTGAATCATACGGCTTACAGGAATTCCTGTCCAGCGTGAAACAATATCGGCGATTTCTTCAGATCCGACTTCCTCGTTTATCATTGCCGAATCACCCTGCATTTCCTGAAGTTTTATTTTAAAAACTTCGATATCGGCTTGTGCATTTTGAATTTTTCCGTATCGTAATTCGGCAACCTTTCCAAAATCTCCATCACGTTCGGCCTGCTCAGCTTCGAATTTATAATTCTCAATATCTTTTTTGCAGCTTTGAATTTTTTCAACCATTTCTTTTTCGGCTTTCCATTTCGCCATCAGGTGGTTTCTTTCATCATTCAGATTAGCTATTTCTTCACTTAATTTCTTGAGTTTTTCTTTATCTTTTTCGCGTTTAATTGCTTCTCTTTCAATTTCTAATTGCCGGAATCTGCGTTCCAGAATTTCAAGTTCTTCGGGTAATGAATTTATTTCAAGCCTGAGTTTTGAAGCAGCTTCATCAATCAGGTCGATAGCTTTATCCGGTAAAAATCTGTCGCTGATATAACGCTGCGAAAGTTCTACAGCTGAAATAATTGCTTCATCTTTAATTCTTACATGATGATGTGTTTCGTAGCGTTCTTTAAGTCCCCGTAAAATTGAGATTGCATCGAGTGTATCCGGTTCTTTAACCAAAACGATTTGAAATCTACGCTCCAAAGCTTTATCTTTTTCGAAATATTTTTGATATTCTTTGAGTGTAGTTGCCCCGATTGCACGAAGTTCTCCCCTGGCCAATGCTGGTTTAAGAATATTTGCAGCATCCATAGCGCCTTCGCTTGCACCAGCTCCGACAAGTGTGTGTATTTCATCTATAAAAAGAACGATTTCACCATTTGATTCAATGACCTCTTTGACAACGCTTTTTAACCTTTCCTCAAATTCGCCTTTATATTTTGCACCTGCAATAAGTGATCCCATATCAAGGGAATAGATCAATTTTGATTTAAGATTTTCGGGCACATCTCCATTAATTACCCTGTGTGCAAGTCCTTCGGCAATTGCAGTTTTACCTACTCCTGGTTCGCCAATAAGAATAGGATTGTTTTTTGTACGCCTTGAAAGAATTTGCAAAATTCTACGAATTTCCTCATCACGCCCGATTACGGGATCAAGTTTCCCTGAACGTGCCAATTCATTCAGATCGCGGGCATAACGATTGAGTGCCATATAATTGTCTTCGGCACTTTGACTTTTTACGCTTGAACCTTTTCTAAGTTGTTTTATGGCAGTTTTAAGGTCTTTTTCGGTTACGCCATTATCTTTAAGTAATTTTGATGCCGTATCATTTGTTTTTAAAATTCCAAGTAAAATATGATCGATTGAAACAAATTCGTCGTTGAATTCTTTTAAATATGATTGGGCTTTTTGCAAAGCGTTTTTTGCATCATTTGTTAAAAACTGCCCTTCCCCGGAGACTTTCGGATAAGACTCAATTATTTTATCCAAAGCCTGAGTGAAAATATTTACCTTTACGTTTAATTTTTTTAATAAATATGGAATAACGTTTTCATCAACGGTAAGTATTCCCTTTAAAATATGTGTGTTTTCAATTGCCTGTTGCTGATTAGCCGCCGCAATTTCCTGAGCCTTTTCAACGGCTTCCTGTGATTTTATTGTGAAATTATTAAAATTCATGGTCTTATGTTGTTTAATGGTTTATAAAATTTGAGTATAAACAAAAATTTCTACTAAAATAGAAAATTTTATTATCAAACCATATCATCAATGATTGAACCAATAAATTATTTTGCTTTGTTTTCGGAAATATTGACATTAAATTTTATGAGCTGTATGACATAATGGCTTGTTTAATAGTTTTTTATGAAATTATTTTTAAAAAAATTATTATGTTGTTATATTGTTTTCTTGCAAAAGTAAATAGGAATATAAATCTGTTTAAATCTTGGAGACAGAATTTTATTCGATTTTAATAGGATATTTTTAGTAAATTTGAAGAAAAAATTATGGGTAATTATTTATAAGTTGGTAATAATTAAAACAGACTATTGATGGAACGTATTAGATTATTAACTTTACTTGGCTTTATCTTGGCACTTGTGACAAGCTGTGATAAATATTCTGATTACCAAATGATAATTGACAACAAATCATCTGACACTATCAGGTTTTATTTTGAAGGAGGCACAGCCTATACAAATGGAACAGATTCAATTATAGTACTTCCTGTGAGCGAAAATTTTTATTATAACGAAATAGGAACCATGATTAAAACAAAAAATCATGATTGTGATCCCCAAATCTCAGATAATGAATTCTCAATTATAACTAGTAGCAGCAGATTACTTATAAAAAATATTTCAAATAAAGAAAATTGGAACTGTGAGACAAACAACAAAAACACTTATTGGAAGATGATTTTTACAATAAATGAAACTGATTTAGAATGAATAGAATTTTATAACTATTGCTTATAAAGGCTCATACTGCATGCCGCAATTAGCTGTAAACATGAATATTGGTTCTGTAATTAATATATTTGTAAACAAAAAAATAGTAGAAATTAAAGCGGCTCGAAGCATAGCCAAAATGTTACAGAGCATTTAAATAGAAAGGAAAGGAACGAAAATGATTAGTTGGATTAAAGATAATTTTGGAATTAAAAACTTCATTGTACTGACTTTGGTTATTTTAGTAATTGTGGGTTTTATCAAGGGGCCTTCATGGTACAAACTGATTATTAAAAGTCAGTATGAAGGTGTTGTAGAAGCAAAGGTTGCAAATATTGTTTCCAAAAAAGCATTATTTCAACATTTTAATGGAACCAATTCCAAAACAGTTGGTTATGACGTAACTTATATTTATGAAGTAGGAAATGAGAAATTTTCTAATACTGAATTTATTGAGCCTAATTATGATATCAAATTTATTCTTGATCAGTTTAATTCAGGGAAAACAAGTGTGATTGAAATAAAATATTCTAGTGAAGCGCCTTCTAAAAGTTTTATTTCAAAACTTAATTTGGGTAAGTAAATCTGATTTATATTATATGGAGCAGAAGGATTATTTATTAAGAGAAATTGAGAAAATCGGATTATTATTAAAAATGATTTTCAATAAAATAGCCGGTAAGGAAGAGAACTATGCACTTACAGTAGAAAATCAATTTGAAGAGGCAAAAGGATTATTACTTTCTGAAATCGGATTTGATATTGATACATTTTTATCAATTGAAAAATCAGAAATAGAACAGTACATATCTGAATTTAATGGGATTAAAGGCTCGAATATTGAATTATTGGCAGATATTTTTAGAGTAATGGGAATGAAAACAGACTCCTCAATGACAAAAGAATATTTGGAGAGAGCATTGAAGTTATATGAGTTGTGTAATTCATTAGACAAAACTTTTTCATTTGACAGGGAAAGAAAAATTAACGAGATACGTAATGCTCTGTAATATCCAGTATATTGCATAATGATAAAACAGGGTTTCTTATCTTTTCAAAACGGAAGTATTTATTTTCTTCCCTTTGAAAAGGTACTTCATTAACTTTATATAAAATCCATCGAAAAGCAAGAAAAATAAACCTTGACTTTCTTGTTTTTCTTTTGTATATTAGCGGCTTAAAAATTTAATGTTTAAATTTAATAAAAAGCCTTATGAAAAAATATTACAAAAATTACTTAATGCTAATATGCTTTGTTGCAATTAGCTTATTATCAACAAAATTAAATGCTCAACATTTTACTCTTGAAGGTTGTGGTTGTGGGCCTGCATGGGTAATTTATCTTCAAGGAGTTACATTAAACGGTGATGATTTGGAAGCAGGTGATGAAGTAGCTGTATTTGATGGTGATACTATAGTAGGACTTATTTACCTTGATCAAGTATGCACCCCTGATAATCTTTTTGAAAATGTCTTTACAGCTTACAATAGTCATTATGAAGGTTATAATCCAGGAAATGAGGTTTTTTATAAGTGCTGGGATGAAAGTGAAGAAATTGAGGCATCAATATTTTCTATTCAATTTTATGACCCTTATGGTGGTGCCTGGACAGAAAATATCTTCCCTGATGGTGAGGGTCAATATAGCATTGCTGAAATAAATTTCACAACAGGCCAACAACAACAAATTGAATTACAAGATGGTTATAGTTTTATTTCTTCACATATTATTCCCGAAAACCCTGATATGTTAATTGTTATGGCTTCGGTATTAAATGACAATCTTGATTTTATCAGAAATTCACTAGGACAGGTTTTACGAAAAATCGGCCCGAATTGGGTTAATAATATTGGTAACTGGATTGTTGATGAAGGCTACCTTGTTAAAATGTTTGAAGGGGATTCATTTGTTATCAGTGGAGATGTAGTTGATCCGGTAACTCCGATTCCTTTGGAAATAGGGTATCAATTTGTAAGTTATTTTCCAGAAATCCCTGTTGATGCTCTGATTGCTTTTGAAACCATAATTAGTGACAATCTGGATTTTATTAGAAACTCGCAAGGACATATCTTACGAGAAATCGGTTCCAATTGGGTTAATGGAATTGGTGATTGTATGTCCAGCGAAGGTTATCTTGTTAAAATGAATGCTGATGATATTTTGATATATCCTGAATTTTAACCATATAATAAAACTTAAAAAATAAATATCATGAAAACACATTGCAAAAATTATTTAATAATAATCTGCTTAATATCAATAAGCATATTATCAACAAAAGTTAATGCTCAGCATTTTAATTATGAGAGTGGTAATTGTGGAACATATTGGGCAATATATTTACAAGGAGTTACTTTAGATGGTATCGATTTAGAACCAGGTGATGAAATAGCAGTGTTTGATGGAGATACAATAGTCGGAGCATTCTCCTTGTTTCAGGTAATTACACCTGATAATCAATTTGAAAGTGTGCTACCGGCTGAAGCACCTGAGCCGCCTCAGCCATCCTGTAATATCGGATATACTCCAGGGAATCCTGTTTATTTTAAGTGTTGGGATGCAAGTGAAGAAATCGAAGGAACAGAGTTTATTGCTCAATATTATGATCCTTATGGTGGAGCCTGGACTGAAAATATTTTCCCTTATGGTCAGGGCCAATATAGTATTACTGAAATAAGCTTTACTTCCGCAAGCAATATTCAGCAAATTGAAATTTCAGAAGGTTATAGTTTTATTTCATCAAGAATCATTTCTGATAATCCTAATATTCAAAACATTTTACAGAATAATCTTGCTAATCTTGAATTTGTAAGAAACTCACAGGGTTTGATGCTTCAAAAAATTGGCCCGGTTTGGGTAAATAATATTGGTGATTGGGTAAATACCGAAGGGTATCTGTTTAAAATGTCATCAGATGATTATTTAATTATTTTCGGTGAAGGAAGTGACCCGCAAACTCCTTTAAATTTATCAACAGGATATCAACTGATAGGATATTTATCTGAACAAACAATAGACACGGAGGAAGCTTTTCAGAATGTTTTGGAAAATCTTGAATTTGTCCGAAATTCAGTGGGGCACATGTTCCAAAAAATCGGCCCATTTTGGTATAATAATATTGGAGATATGCAGCCCGGCGAAGGCTATCTTGTAAAAATGAATGCTGATGACATTTTGATATATCCTGAATTTTAACCATATAATTTAAAACTTAAAAAATAAATATCATGAAAACACATTGCAAAAATTATTTAATCCTAATATGCATTGTTGTTATTAGCTTATTATCAACAAAATTAAATGCTCAGCATTTTGTTTTGGAATTTCCTCCTTGTTGCGTGTATTGGACGATTTATCTTCAAGGAGCTACATTAAATGGTTATGATTTGGAAGAAGGTGACGAAATAGCTATATTTGATGGAGATACAATTACCGGAGTTTTTTACCTGCATCAGGTTTGCACTCCTGAAAATACATTTGAAAATAATTTTATTGCATTAAACTGTCATACCATAGGAAATAATACTCCGGGAAATGAAGCTTTCTTCAAATGCTGGGATGCAAGCGAAGAAATTGAAGCATCAAATTTTTCTATTCAATTATTTGACCCATATGGTGATGCCTGGACAGAAAATATCTTCCCTGATGGTGGAAATGAATATAGCATTGCTGAAATAAATTTCATATCAGGCTACCAACAACAGATTGAACTTTCAGAGGCTTTTAGTTTTATTTCTTCTCATATTATTCCTGAAGAAATGGATATGTTAATTGTTTTAGAATCAATACTAAATAATAATCTGGAATATGTTAGGAATTCGCAAGGACAAACTATTCAAAAAATTGGCCCAAATTGGGTTAATGGTATTGGAAATTGGGTTATAGATGAAGGTTACTTTGTTAAAATGTTTAACGAAGATTCATTTAGTATCATTGGAGAAATAGTTGATCCGGCAACACCAATACAGGTTGAAAGCGGGTTTCAATTTGTAAGTTATTTTCCTGAAACTTCAATAGATGCTCTGATTGCTTTTGAATCAATTATTGGGGAAAACCTTAGTTATATAAGAAATTCTCAAGGACATATGTTACGCAAAATCGGTCCGAACTGGGTTAATGGAATTGGCGATTGTAATCCCGGCGAAGGCTATCTTATTAAGATGAATGCTGATGATGTTTTGATATATCCCGGCACGTCAGCTCTTATTCAAACTGATCCTCATTTTTATCCATTAGAATGACGAGGATTTATCATTCATACAAACAAAATTCTATAGAAACCAAAAAATTATTTTTCTTTTTTTTAAAAAACTTACCTCATGAAAAAACTATACAAAAACTATTTAATGATAATCTGCTTAATATCCGTTAGCTTATTATCAACAAAATTAAATGCTCAACATTTTTTTTATGAATGTTATGGTGGCTCGCCAGGATGGACAATTTACTTACAGGGAGCTACACTAAACGGTGTTAATTTGGAAGCAGGTGACGAAATTGCTGTATTTGATGCAGATACAATTTCCGGAGTATTTTACTTAACTCAAGTTTGTACCCCTCCAAACTGTTTTGAGAATGCTCTTCCAGTTTGGGGTTATCCATACGCAGGGTGTCCAGGATTTTATCCCGGTAATCCCGTATTTTATAAATGCTGGGATGCAAGTGAACAAATAGAATTTTCAATTTTTTCTGTTCAATATTATGATCCTTATGGTGGAGCCTGGACTGAAAATATTTTCCCCGAAGGTGTGGGCTATTATAGCATGGCTGAAATAAATTTCACTACAGATCAACAACAACAAATTGAGATTTCAGAAGGTTATAGTTTTATTTCCTCACGGATAATTGCTGAAAATCCAAATATTGAAAACATTTTACAGAATAATCTTGCTAATCTTGAATTTGTAAGAAATTCACAGGGTTTGATGCTTCAGAAAATTGGCCCGGTTTGGGTAAATAATATTGGTGATTGGGTAAATACCGAAGGGTATCTGTTTAAAATGTCATCAGATGATGATTTAGTTGTTTTAGGTGAAATTGTTTGTCCTACGATTCCAATCATACTTGCTCCGGGTTTTCAGTTTATTAGCTATTTGCCGGAATACCAATTGGATGCTATGGCAGCTTTTGAAACATTAATTGGAGATAGCTTGGAATATATTAGAAACTCACAAGGATATACTTTACACAAGATCGGACAGACTTGGATTAATGGGATTGGTGATTGCATGCCAGGTGAAGCTTATCTTGTAAAAATGAATACCGGCGATACTTTAATTTATCCTTTTATCTGTGGTAACCATTTTACCGATTCACGAAATGGACAAACCTATAATACTACACAAATTGGAAACCAATGCTGGATGGCAAAAAATCTAAATATTGGTGAGATGATTAACGGTAATGAAGAAATGACAAACAATGGTGTAATTGAAAAATATTGCTACGATAATGACACTTTAAATTGTAATACTTATGGTGGATTATATCAATGGAACGAAATTATGGAATATGAAACAACACAAGGGACTCAAGGTTTATGTCCGGATGGTTGGCATATCCCAACTGACGATGAATGGAAAATTTTGGAAGGGACTGTTGATAGTCAATATCCTGTTGGTGATACCATCTGGGACAATACAGGTTATAGAGGTTTTGATGCAGGCCATAATCTTAAGTCACAAGAAGGCTGGTTTTCAATCGGTAATGGTTCTGATGCTTATGGTTTCAAAGCACGTCCTGGTGGTTACCTGTATAATGGTTATTTTAATTCTCTTTTATTTCTTTCTAAGTTTTGGTCTTCAACTGAAAATGATAGTAATTCAGCATGGCATCGGGCAATATATTTAACCTATCAAATAATTCGTGGTCATCCTTCAAAAAGTAATGGAAACTCACTACGTTGCATTAAGAATTAGGGTGTTCGACTGGCTCTCGTTTCCACAAATTGTAAGATAAATATGCCAAGCAACTTAATAAAATTTGCCGTTTTATATCCAAATTTCATATTCCTTTTGCTACAATAATTTTTTATTCTTGTAATCGGATAATCTCTTCTTTCGTTAAACCTATCGAATTCTTTATCATTTCAATATTAATATTCTTATTTCCGCAAAAAAGCGTAAATTGCTCCAAACTTTTAAAAAGAAAAAATGCATCGCAAATGTAACGCAAAGTATTTTGAAGCGTCTAAGGAAAAGAAATTAGAAACTTGAAATCGGAAATTTGGATTCTCCTGAATTTCTAATTTCCAATTTCAAATTTCTACTTTTTGAATTTGTAAATATGCAAGTAGCAGAAAATGTAATAACTGCAAAAAATCAAAAACATGAAGATTACCATTTCGGACCTAAGCAAACAATACAAAAATGGTAAACTTGCCCTGACTGATATTAATCTGGAGATAGAAACCGGTATGTTTGGTTTGCTTGGGCCAAACGGTGCAGGAAAATCTACTTTAATGCGTATTTTGGTAACCATTATGAAACAAACTACAGGTTCGGTTAATGTTAATGGTTTCGACCTTGCAAAGAATCGTGGCGATATCAGAAAAATGCTTGGTTATCTGCCTCAGGATTTTCGGTTTTTTACAAAATTGCGAACCTGGGAATTTCTTGATTATGCGGCAAGTTTGTCGGGTATAAAAAATAAAAAAATACGTTTGCAAAAGGTTGATGAATGGTTAGAAAAAGTTGGATTGTTCGATGTGCGTGAGCGGCATGCCAACAAACTTTCGGGTGGGATGAAGCGGCGGTTAGGAATTGCCCAGGCATTGATCGGCGATCCTAAAATAATTGTTGTTGACGAACCTACAACCGGACTGGATCCTGAAGAGCGAATACGTTTCCGAAATATTCTATCCGAATTGAGCCAAAAGGATGTAATTATCATTCTTTCAACTCATATAGTTGGCGATATTTCAAGTGTTTGCAGCGATCTGGCTTTACTCGACCGTGGCACATTACAATTTAACGGATCACCGGAAGAACTGGTTGAAAAAGCCCGCGGCCATGTTTGGCAGGTGAACACTTCGGGAGTAGAGTATGACCTGTTGAAAGAAAAATATGCCGTTATCTCAACAATCCCATCAGAAGATGGTTGGGAAGTGCAATTAGTCGGTGATAAAATCAATGCAAATAATGCAATCGAAATTGAACCTAATCTGGAACATGCGTATGTTTATTTTATGGAATACCTTTCTGAGGAAAGAATGCTTAAATGAGAGAATGCTTAAATGAATGAATAAATCAACATTTAGTGAAATATGACAGAAAAAGAAATCTTTATTGAAAAGTTAAAAAAAAGAACTAAAAAATTTGCAGTTGATGTAGTAATATTTTGCAACTCATTAAAGACATGCAAAGCATCATCTGTTGTTACATACCAACTTGTAAAATCTTCTACTTCAACAGGAGCAAATTATCGTGCAGCATGTAGGGCCAGATCTAAAGCTGAGTTTTTTAGTAAAATTTGTATTGTTGTAGAAGAAGCTGATGAATCAGAATATTGGTTAGAGATAATTGATGAAGCTAATTTATCTAATGACAGAGAAGAATTAATAAGGCTCACAAAAGAAGCGAATGAAATAACAAGAATAATGGCAAAAGCAAAAAATTCATCCTATGTTAATAATAAATAATATTTATGTATTTCATCATTCACGCATTCAATCATTCACCCATTCAATCATTCACGCATTCACTCATTCACTCATTTAAGCATTGATAAATGATAAAGTTTCACATCATACGAACCATTGCCAGATATGAAATGCGAACCTTATTACGTTCATGGTTTTTTAGAATATTCGCAGGGCTGGCAGTTATTGGTTTGGGCATTTTTAATGTGGCAGTATTTGTTCCGGCAAGTGGTGCTCCATGGATTTACAGAGCATTACCAGCCTCAATTCCTTATGCAAACCTTATCATTCTAAATCTCGGACAAGCAATTGTTGCAGTGTTTTTGGCCTCCGAATTCTTAAAACAAGACAGAAAAAACGATACGGTTGAAGTTATCTATGCCCGTTCAATGACAAATGCCGAATATATTCTCGGGAAAGCTCTCGGTATTTTATCTGTATTTTTCATCCTGAATTTAATTATTCTGATAATGGGAATTGGTTTTTCATTCATCAGCAGCGATTCAACTCAGGGAATATTGGAATTCTTTTTCTATCCTTTGCTTATTAGTTTGCCAACCCTGGTTTTTATTTTGGGGCTATCATTCTTTTTGATGATATTATTAAAAAATCAGGCAATTACTTTTATTTTACTTCTCGGTTACATAGCTTTAACAATTTTCTATCTAAACAAAAAATTTTATTATCTGTTCGATTATATTGCATATCAAATACCTATGATGAATTCAACGATCGGAGGATTTGGAAATTTTAATGAGGTATTGATACATCGAGCAATTTATTTCTTTTTTGGGCTTGGGCTGATATTTTTTACGGTATTTAAACTTCAGCGATTGCCACAATCACGAAAAATGGCTTCTTTTCCAATTTATCTTACCATAATTTGCTTGTGTCTTGCAGGTTTCTTTGCAGAAAAATATATCAGTTTGAAAAAGGAGAATATTAATTTCAAAAAGCAAATGATAGCATTGAACAACGATTATGTTAATTCTCATAAAGTAAAGGTTATATCTTGCGATATCGAACTTGAGCATCTTGGAAAGGAAATTGCTGTTCATGCCGAAATGGAAATTTGCAACGAAACTAATTCAAATATCGACACCTTAATTTTCAGTCTGAATCCTTCCCTAAAAATTATTTCGGCTGAATCTAAGAGTGAAAAACTACAATATCTGCGTAAGTTGCATCTTGTGATGATAAATTATCCTGGAGGATTACTACCTGGTGATAGCACAAAATTGTCATTAGATTATCAGGGAACAATAAATGAAAGCACTCATTTTCTTGATCAAAATCTTGATGAGTACGAAGATAACTTCTCTCTTGAAATGTTTAGAATTCGTAAACGATATGCTTATTTGCAGGATAAATTTGTTTGCCTGACCAGCGAGTCTTTATGGTATCCAACTTCAGGTGTGGGGTATGCCACAAGCAAACCAACACTGTATTTTCCAGATTTTACTAAATTTTCTCTAAAAGTAAAAACAGATACTAATCTTGTTGCCGTTTCACAAGGAGAATTGAATAAAATCGGTGAAGGAGAATTTGAATTTAAACCGAAAGTAGTTTTACCAAAAATAAGCTTGTTGATTGCTGATTACAATAAATATTCAATTACAGTTGATTCAATTGAATACAGTATTTATGCAAAAAACGGTAATCAATATTTTCTGGATCATTTTACAAATTCTGTCGATACCCTTCCTGAGTTCATTGATAGCCTTCCAAATTTAATACGTGAATTAAAAAATGAATACGAAACCAAGATCGGGCTTGAATATCCTTTTGAGCGTTTTATATTAGCCGAAATACCATTACATTTTGCAATTGATAAACATATCTGGTCGGTAAGCAGCGATGCTGTTCAACCTGAAATTATGTTTTATCCCGAAAAGGGTGTAATTTTAGAAGAGACTGATTTCAAAAAACGAAAGAAACGATTCGAGCGGCGTATGATCCGTGATAATGAGGAAGTTTCTCCCGAAGAACTTCAAGCACGAATCTTTAAAAGATTTGTTCGTGGAAATTATATGGCCAATCATCGGGAATGGTATCTGTTTGATGTGATGGATAGAAACACATATACGTTACTACCAAATTATTACACTTTTATAACTCAATTTAAATCTGAAAAATGGCCGGTGCTTAATATGGCTCTCGAAGCATATTTAAAAGACAGAAACGAAAGTTCGGGTTCGTCATACCGATGGTTTTTTACAGGTATAAACCGGGGTGAACGGATCAATCTTGAACTAAAAGAAGTTCCTTTTAACCGGCTATTGGAATCCGGTATTGAAAAAACGGGAGATGAAGATGACGATAAAGTGAATTTATATGATATCATAATTGCTAAAGGAGAATATTTGTTCTCGGTTTTCAGAGCGAGATATGGTAACGATGAATTTAACAATTTTTTGAACCTATTTGTTAAAAAACATAAAAACAAAGCTTTTTCTTTTGAGGAATTCGCTAAAGAAATCAAGGATCATTTTAATGAAGATATTTCAAACGAAGTGAATAATTGGTTTTCAAAAAAAGAATTACCCGGTTTTCTTATCAAAGATATGCAAACCTATAAAGTAATGGAAGGTGAATACACAAAGTATCAGATACGTTTTAAAATTTCAAATCCCGAAGAAATTGACGGATTGATAAGCATAAATGTTGACCTTTCCGACCCAAATAACCGTCGTCGTCGTGGTGATAATGAGCCACCCGACTTTTCCAGAAAAATCCATATTCCGGCAAAAACCGCCAAGGAAATTGGTTTTGTATTTACTACCGAACCTGCACGTATGAATATTTATACTCATATTTCCGAAAATCTGCCGAATAATCTTATCTATGACTTTTCTTCATTTGAAGAAATAAGAAAAGTAGCCGTTTTCGATGAAATTAAAAACAGTGAACTCTTTACTAATCTCTTAACCGAAAACGAGATCATTGTTGATAACGAAAGTGAAAATTTTGAATTTCAACAGGATTTGCAAAAATCGTATTTGAAATCATTAATTGATGAAAATAAAAAAGAGGGATATAAATATTCGGGAATACGCTATTGGAATCCTCCGGCTCAATGGAAGCCGGTACTACGTTCCGGTTTTTATGGGAAATATGTTCGTTCGGCTGTTTACACAAAAGCAGGTCATGGCGAACGAACGGCAATATGGAATGCCCCTTTAGGTCACCTCGGCCAATATGATGTGTATTGTCATATTGAGAAAATTAATGTCCGCAGGCGAAGAGCAACTAAAAAATCCAATTATAATTTCAAGGTTTACCATGAAGATGGAATGGAAGAAATAACAATGTCGGATGAAGAACTGGAAGACGGATGGAATTATCTGGGAACATTTTTTATAAGCCCTTCAAATGCAAAAGTTGAATTAACTAATAAATCAATTGGTGAAATGATTTTTGCCGATGCAATAAAATGGGTGGAGTATGAATAGGTTTCGGGTTTCCCATACGGGCTTGCTTCGCTTTGCAGGTTACAAGTTACGAAAACCCTAAACTTTAAAAATATGAAACGAACATGGTTAATATTAAACACATAGGAGTATGATTATATGATACAATGTCGGAACTTCAATCAAATAAATATTTTAAACGCAGAGTCGCAAAGGCGCAGAGAAAAAAATGTTTCATTTTTAAATAACTGAAAATATAATCTCTGCATCTCAGCGTCTCAGCGTTCAATCAAGCAAATGTTTAAACGAATAACGAAAAAATAAACAGATGAAACACCCATGACGAGTAAATTTCGACACACAGGAGCATGATTATATAGCCAGAATTCCTAACATTGTGAAAAAAATAGATAACAATGGAAAAATCAAAAAAGAAAGAACAAGTAGAATTTGAA